>Ga0163210_1000160_pt1 | contig 25233 bp, 20 predicted proteins | sample Kivu_220m_FD_113536 | JGI IMG/M metagenome (GOLD analysis project Ga0163210, IMG submission 113536) | Freshwater microbial communities from Lake Kivu, Western Province, Rwanda to study Microbial Dark Matter (Phase II) - Kivu_220m | ecosystem: Environmental > Aquatic > Freshwater > Lake ...
CTCCCCGCCCACAGGGCGGGGCTTCCCGGAAAGGAAATCTCATTTATATTGTGCCCCTTGACCCCGCCTACAAGGCGGGGCTTGCGGGGCACTTGCCGGTCAGCGTTTTTCAATTTCAAAGCTCAAAATCCAAATATCAAATGAAGCTCAAAGTTCAAAACGGGATAATGTACGAAAAGCAAAATATTTTTTGTCAACATTGAATTCCAACGTTCCATCATTCCAATTTTCCTTTTTTGACATCTGGGCTTTGGATTTGATTTGAAATTGATTCACCTTCGGTTCATCACTTCGTGCGAACTTTGGCATTTGCCATCGTAAATTTCTATAAAGCTCCTGATTCGATCTTCAACTCATCCTCCCTGAAGGAGGCGACAGGTGGTGTCTCACTGGCATCCCTTCCCGGGACATAGTTAAACATCCTTTGAATTCTATCCCCCACACTCCTGAAGAGAGTGGCAACCGGCAGTCGGCTTGGGCAGGCACTATCACAGAGACCGCATCCGACACAGGAGGTGACCATATGGGACATCCGGATAAGGTGAAAGATAAGCGTGTCAGTAGGCATTCGAATTCCTCCCTTACGATCCGCCCATCTTAAAAATTGGTCTCCGTCATGTTCAAAGATCGCTGTTCTGAAGACGCATTCCTTGCAATAACAGATCGGGCAAGCCACCATGCAGTTATGGCATCGGATGCAGGATGAAAACCGGTCCAGAAAGGATCCGAGATCCTTGACCATCCCTTTGAACTCCTGGAATACCGAATCCCTTCTCTTCGTCCTCTCTGCGATGAGCTTCTGGAGGACATCTCCTCTCCGGGCCGATTCCCCTCCTGGATCAAGGAGTATCCCTTTCTCCTCAAGCTCTTTCTCCAGCTTCTCTCCGATCTCAAGCCCTATCGTCTGGTCTGTTTTGTAGCCGAATAATTGGATATGGATATCGGCCTTTGTGATTGGATATTCGCATATCTGACAGGCGTTCCGGAAGGAGTATCCCTGGGGAGGAATCACCTCCCCGTTTTCCATCCTTCTGAATATCTCCCGGGAAAGATGTTCGCCTCCTTTTCCTTCCTGTGCCATCTTCGAATAATCAGGAACCTCAAATGTTCCGGGGCAGTCGACCCCGACCAGACAGAGGTGATCCAACTTGACCTGAAGGAATTTGGAGAGCTCCACGATGGCCCTGATCTCACATGCCTTGAGTACCACTGCCACCTTCCTGTTCAAATTTTTAATAGAGAGAAAGGACGCAACCCTTGCTGATTGAACCGGCAGGGTGGGTGATAGGATACACACTCCGTTTAACTTCTCCGGGTCCCGGATGAGTGTTTGTGCAAATCCGTCCTGTGAAGGGAGAGCCTTGGGAATGAGCATTGCCTCCACAACTCCTTTTTCTAAAAGAGACTTCAGAAACCCAATCATCGCTCCTTCTGTCTTTCCTTCTGAAACTCTCAGCATTGCCTGCCTCGCCATTTCTGGTCATTCTCCTTTCATTTTTCGCTATGCGCATATCGCCAGGCGCTCAGCGTCTTTTTTTATTAGGCATTCCATAATTGTTTCATTGGATTTGGCCCCATCTTCTTCAGCTCTTCAACCATCTTGGTCACCGTATCCGCAAAAAGTTTTCCCTCGCTCGCACTGATCCACCTCATCCAGATCCGATCTTCTTTAAAACCCATCTGATCAAGAATGTTCTTTAAAATGGCAACCCTCCTGCGGGCCTTAAAATTTCCCGTTTGATAATGGCAGTCCCCGGGATGACACCCTCCGATGAGCACTCCGTCTGCACCATCAATGAGTGCCTTCAGGATATAAATCGAGTCCACCGCTCCCGAACACATCAGGTGGATGATACGGATATTGGGCGGATATTGCTGTCGTGTTGTCCCGGCGAGGTCGGCTCCCGTATAGGTACACCAGTGACAGAGAAAAGCAATAATCCTTGGTTCGAAGTCAGACATGATTTACCTCCTAAGTTCAAGGATCACTTCGTTTGAGGATCGCTTCGCTTAAGGCGGGAGGAAAAATCTTTAGTCTCAAACCTCAAGGTCAAAACGACCGCTCCTTAAACCTCTATCGTCTTCAGTCAATGGCCGCATCAAGGACAGCCATGTTCAGGCCTTTTTCAAAGTTCTGTTGCTGGGAAGCCCCGTTTCTGCAGGCGATGACACAATTTCCGCAGCCCTGGCAGAGGGAATCGATCACCTCAGCCTTGCCTTCCTCTTCGTTCAGTTCCCGGGCCTCATAGGGGCAGACCGTCACGCAGAGACCGCATCCACAGCAGAGTCTCTTAATCACATAGGCACGGTAGGCTTTTTCCTCCATCCTCTCTTTAGAAAGAATCGTCTCCGCTCGAGCGGCAGCCGCATTCCCCTGAGAGATCGAATCTTCGATGAAATTGGGCGAATGGCATAGACCGCAGAAAAATTTCCCCCGGTCCACCGAATCGAGAGGGGCGGATTTTGGATTGGCCTCCATAAAAAAACCATCGGAGGTGAGTTCCACATCAAAGATCTTTGCCAAACCCCGGTGGTCATGAGGTTCAATTCCGGCGCTGAGGATGACCCGGTCTGCAGGGAGGGTCACCTGATTTCCTATGACCGGATCAAAAACCAAAACAGAAAGCCTTTTATTCCGGGATATTACTTTTGGTTTATTCTCCGGATCATACCGGATGAAAATAACCCCCTTACCCCTTGCCTCCTGATAATAAGTCTCATAAAATCCATAAGTCCTTACATCCCGGTAGAGGATGTAGATATTCAACTCAGGGGCCTCCTCCTTCAGCCGGAGGGCGTTCTTAATGGCCTGGCTGCAACAGATGCGGCTGCAGTAAGGATGTTCTTCATCCCTTGAGCCCACACATTGAATCATCACGACCGAACGGAGATCTTTCAGCCCACTATCACGAAAGTGAATCATCTTTTCTAATTCTTTCTGTGTCATCACCCCGGGGTCCTCCCCGTATAAATACTCTTTCGGGGTGACCTCTTTTCCCCCTGTGGCAAGGATGATCACTCCGTGGTCTAAAATCTCCTCTCCACCAGGGTAACGGATCTTCGTCTGATAGCGACCATTCTTCCTCTCACAGCCCGAAACTTCTGTCTCTGAATAGAGATGGATGAGGGGGCTGCTTTTCACTTTTTGAATCAGATCATTCAAAAGGAGTTGAGGATCCGAGCCCTTCAGGGTATAGTAAGACCCCCTCAAGTTTCCACCCGGCTCCTTCTCCTTCTCGACCAGAAAGACCTCATATCCTCTCTCGGCCAACCGGAGAGAAGCGGTCATGCCGGCCACCCCTCCACCTACCACCAATCCTTTCTTCTCAACCTTCTGACTCCCCTTTCGAAGGGGTTGAACCCGTCTCGCCCTCTCGACGGCCATCCGGATCAGGGTCATCGCCTTTTGTGTAGCTAATTCCGGAAATTCTCGATGGACAAAGGCACATTGCTCCCGGATATTGGCGAACTCCATGAGAAAAGGATTAAAACCCATCCCCCTGGCCATCTCCTCCATGGACTTCCGGATCTCCCGATGGGAACAACCGGCAATCACGATCCGGTTCAGGCTGTCCTCACCTATCTTGATCTTGATCTGGTTGAGATCTTCGGGAAGGCAGGCCAATCCAATTTCTCCTGCATAGACGACCTCTTTTAAACGCTTCGCTCCTTCGACCAGCTCAGCGATGGAAAGATTCTTCTTCAATTCCTCACCGCAATGGCAGATAAAGACCCCGACTCTCGGAATCTCCTCACCCAGGGCTCCTTCTGCAGGATATTCCTTTCTTTCCTTAAGAGTCGGATGGGGAGAAAGAAAAGAGGCCGCCATCGCCGCCGCACTTGAACCTTCAACCACTGTCTCCGGGATATCCCTGGGATTGCGAAATGCTCCCCCCACAAAAATTCCTTTGACCGATGTCTCTGCCGGATGAAACTCATCGGTCTGACAGAATCCCTGGGGATTTAACCGGAGGCCCAGGCCCTGGGCGAAGTTCTGGATCGTTTGGGGTGGAGTGAATCCAACAGAAAGGATGACCGCATCGAATTCCTTCTCCTCAAAGGCCCCATCCTCCCTCACATAGTTGATGAGAAGATTCTTTGTCTGTTGAACCTCTTTGATCGAAGAGATGGCGCTCCGGATATATTCGATCTCATATTCATTCTTTGCCTTCTCATAATATCGTTCATAATCCTTGCCCATGGGTCGGATATCCATATAGAAAAAGGCTACTTTAAGACCAGGGGAACGATCTTTGGCGATCATCGCCTGTTTGGTCGCATACATACAGCAGATGGTAGAACAGTGCTCCTGACCGCAGGATGGATCCCTCGATCCGACGCATTGGATAAAGGCGATCTTCTCCATCTTCTTTCCGTCAGAAAGGCGAACCGGAAAGCCTTGCGAAGGGCTGGAAGTGGAAAGAAGTCTTTCAAACTGGATGCTCGTCATCACATTTTTATACCGGCCAAAACCATACTCCCCTTTCCGTTGGGCCCAGAAGGGTTCAAATCCAAACCCCAGGAGAATACACCCAACCTGAAGAGTCTCCTTCACTTCTTTCATTTCAAGATCGATCGCACCCGGAGTACAGGCCCTGACACACTCTCCACACCGTATGCAGGTTTTTGGATCGATCACAAGACTCTGAGGGATAGCCTGCGGGTAGGGAAGGTAAATGGCCTTCCGTTTCTCTAACCCGCCGCCGAATTCCCTCTCAACCTCAACCGGGCAGACCCGAATACAGGCCTCACACATCGTACATCGATTGGGGTCAACGAACCGCGGCTTTCGAAGGATAAAGACCTTAAAATCTCCCCCTTCTCCCTCTACTCCCGTCACCTCTGAATAGGGAAGAAGTTCAATATTATCGTGAAGACGACATTCATAGATCGGACAGAAGGCAGGAGGGGTGGGCGTCATGAAACAGACCCCGCAGGAGTTGGTGGGGAAGGTTTTATCCAATAAGGGGAAATATCCTCCGATGGCCGGTCCCTGTTCTAAAAGAAAGACCTTCCGTCCCATCTCTGCAAGGAGAAGGCTGGATTGCATCCCGGCAATCCCTGCGCCGATCACCAATGCCGAACTCTTGTCACCCCTCATCTTCTTCTGCTCCATCCTTGTCCTCTCAAATCCCCCAACCCCGTAGGGAACGGTTTGAAACCGTTCCCTACGAAAGGGGAAAGGGAAGATTATTTTATACCAGGCCCAACGATTCCAATAATCCCTTCGGAGAGATCATATGCTTCTTCCACCAGCTCTCCTGCTTCTCCACACCGAATGCCACTCCCATCAATTCCGTAAAGTAAAAGATAGGAAGACCCAGATCCTGTCTCATCTCGAGATTGGCCTGGCAGAGGCCGCACGAGGTAACGATACACTGTGCTCCTGCCTCTTTTGCCATAGAGACGATCCTCCCCACCAGCTTCTTAACCACATTCCCATAGGTAAGAGCGAGATCCGCACCGCAACAGTCAATCTTATAGGACCACTCCACCGGTTGGGCACCGAGGGCCTCCATCAACCGGTCCATGTATTGCGGATTCTCAGGATCATCGAATTGGGTCACCCTGGGGTGCCGGACCAAGGCGCAACCATAGTAACAGGCAGGCCTCAATCCCTTCAGGGGTCTTTTGACCTTTTCCCGGATCTTCTCCAAGCCGATCCGGTTCAGGATCACATCCATCAATGCCAGAATTTCAAAGGAGGGCTGATATTGAAATCCTACGATCTCCTCGATCTCCTTGCGTTTAGCCTCATCGTATTTGAGAACATATTCTGTTCTCTTCAGCATATTGAAACATCCCGCACAGGGAACGACCAGGGGACCCCCCTGAGCGGACTGGGCCTTTGAGATGTTTCTCGCCGGGAGGCAGAGGGAGAGAAGATGATTGATGCTGTGCGTGGCGGCCGCACCGCAGCAGTTCCAGTCCTCAATCTCGATCAGGTTCATCCCCAGGGCTTCAAAGACCTCATGGGTGGACATCCCGTATTCGACGGATGTAGAATGTTCAGTACACCCCGGAAAATAGGAAAATCTCATTACAAACCTCCGTAAATTTCCAAATGCCAAACGCCAAAGCTCAAACGAATTTCAAAGCCCAAATATTCCAAAATGTCTTGGTATTGTATCATTTGAAATTCCTTCGACATTTGAATTTTGAACCTTGGAATTATCGCACCTTAGTACACCTCTCAAAGATCCTCTTAATTTCATCCCGCCCCTTCACGAAACTTGGAAAAAGAGGGATCTTCCCTTTCATAAAGAGCACCATGCCCGGGACGAGGTCGGTCAGGAAATCCCTGCTTCTCAATTTGTAGTCGATCAGCATCGTTGCTTCATGGACCCTCCCCCCCCGCCTGATACTCTGGACAAAAGCCTCATGAAGAAGATGGATGTTCTTCTCCTTAGCCGTCACCCCTTCCTCAATGGCCATTTCTCGCAAAGCATCCATCAGGACACCGATATCGATCTTATTCGGGCATCGTGTCCCGCAGGTCTCACAGGAGACACAGAGCCAGATGGCACTGCTCCCTAAAACCTCCTGTTTCATCCCCATCTGAATCATCCGGATGATTTGATTGGGTCGGATATCCATATAAGGAGCAGTCGGGCAACCCGCCGTGCATTTCAGGCATTGGTAACAGAGGCTCAGGTCCTCTCCGCTACGTCTCTTGGCCTCTTCCAAGAAAGGGGACATATCCTTTTCCATGATGGCGACCGATTCCAATTCTGAAACCTCCTTTTATTTCATCTACAAAAATCCCCTCTCGCCCCCCTTTTCTAAAGGGGGGTTGGGGGGATTACGTGATAAACGTATCCACCATGCGAAGGGTTTGGGCTGAGGAGGAATTTCTGAGCTCACAGGAAAAGTTCGGACAGGCGGCAATGCAGGCGCCGCACCCCTGACAGAGGGCACTGTGAACGATTGAAATCCCCCGTCGATCATCCATCTCCCTCGCCTCATAGGGACATATCTCAACGCAGATGCCACAACCGCTACAGATAGCCTCATCCACATGGGCGATGAGGGGATCCTGTAAAAGTTGGTCCGTGGAAAGCAATGCCTGAATCTTGCTGGCTGTGGCGGATGCCTGAGAGACCGTATCCGTAATGTCCTTCGGACTCTGACCGCAACCCGCAAGATAAATCCCCTTCGTTGAACTTTCCACCGGATAGAGCTTGATATGGGCCTCTGTTAAAAATCCGTGTTTGTCTACGGTCGCTCTCAGTCTGGCCGCCAGGTCCTTCACACCATTGCTCGGAACGATGGCTGTGGCCAATACGACCATATCTGCTCCGACTTCCACCATCCTCCCGGTGAGGGTATCCACACCCAGGACCCTCACCTTCCCATCGTCCTGGAAAACCCTTGAAACCCTCCCCCTGAGATAGAGGATCTGTTTCTCCTCGATCGTTTTCTGGAGAAATTCCTCGTAGCCTTTCCCATCGGACCGGATGTCCATATAGAAAATATAGGGTTGACCATCCGGGACCTGTTCTTTATAAATTTTTGCCTGCTTGGCCGTAACCATGCAACAGATACGGGAACAGTAAGGCATATAGCGATCGGGATCCCTTGAGGCAACGCACTGAATAAAGACCATCTCTTTCGGGATCTTCCCATCGGAGGGTCGAATGACCTTTCCACGGGTGGGCCCATCCGGTGATAGCATCCGCTCAAATGTGAGGCCATCAATCACATCCGAAATCTCACCATACCCATATTCTCCCAATGCTTCTCTGGGATAAAGTTCATAACCGGTGGCGACGACAATGGCACCGGCCTTCTTTTGAATCTTTTCATCCTCCTGGTCAAAACGGATGGCCGCTTCGGGGCAAACCTCTTCACACCTTCTGCAGCTCCCATCTTTGAAATATTGGCACCGGTCACGAGCAATCATGGGCTGATGGGGAACGCAATGAGGATAGGCCAGATCAATCGCCTTTCGCATACCGAGCCCTCTTTCGAATGGGGAGGCATATTCCACAGGACAACTTTCGATACAGAGGCCGCAACCGTTGCACTTCTTTCGATCCACATAAGTGGCTTTTTCCCGAAGGGTCAGGTCAAAATTTCCCACAAATCCCTTGACCTCCTCCAGCTCTGAATTACAATGAAGATCAATCCTCGGATGTTTCTCAACCTCTGATGCCTTGGTGAGGAGATCCGGGACTGCAGGAGAAAGATCGGGAAAGGTCTTTGAAAGCTGGGCCATGTGGCCTCCCAAAGCGGATTTTCTTTCCAGCAGGATGACCTCATAGCCTCCGTTGGCCAGATCGAGGGAAGCGGTCATCCCCGCGATCCCTCCCCCGATCACCAGAACGTTTCTGTGGATGCTCATTGCAATCGCTTCAAGTTCTTCGTTTCGTCTCACCTTCTCTAAGGTGGCCAGGATGATCTCCTCCGCCTTTCGTGTGGCCTCCTCCTTCTCCTTCTGGTGAACCCAGCTGCATTGTTCCCGAATATTGGCGATCTCACAGAGGTAGGGGTTCATCCCCTGAGATCTCACGGCCTTTCGGAAGGTGTTCTCATGCATGTTGGGTGAGCAACAGGCTACGACCACCCCCTCCAGCCCTTTTTCCCGGATCGCCTCCCGGATGAGCTGTTGCCCCGGATCGGAGCACATATAGATATAATCGGTGCTATGGCAGACATCCTCAACCCTGCCCATCTTTTCAGCGACCGATTTAACATCCACGGTGCCGGCAATATTGACTCCACAGTGACAGATAAAGACACCCAGCTTCTTCATGTAACGTCTCAGAAGGTTATATTCATCTACTCACTTCTTTTGATCTCTCAAGTTGGAATATTGGAACAATGGAATATTGGGGAACAAATAAGGGCCTTTATTTATTCTATGTTTTTAGCCCATCATTCCACCATTCCAGTATTCCATTATTCCCTCTAATGCCTTGCAAACAGAGCCTGGACTTTGCTTGCCGCAGCATTCGCATGAGCCACCGCATCTGCAATATCCTTTGGGCCCTGGGCACAACCCGCGATATAGATCCCCTCTTGGTTCGTCTCAACCGGTCTCAGTTTTCTTTCTGCCTCGGTGAGAAACCCGTATTCATCTGCAACGATCCCTAATTTTTTAGCCAGCTCCTTTGTCTCCCTCTGGGGGACGATGGCTGTGGCTAAGACCACCAGATCCGCGAAAATTTCCACTTTCTTTCCGGTCAGGGTATCCACTCCCCAGATGGCCACCTTCTCCCCATCCTGAAAGATTCTTGAAACCCGACCTCTCAGATAAAGGATCCCTTCCTCCTCCATTCCCTGCTGAATGAACTCTTCATATCCCTTTCCTGTCGAGCGAATATCCATATAAAAAATATAGACCTGTCCATCGTGAACTTTATGTTTATAAAGGCGCGCATGTTTGGCAGTGTACATACAGCAGACCCGCGAACAATAAGGCATATAGCGTTCAGGGTCTCTTGAGCCCGAGCACTGGATGAAGACGACCTCCCTGGGAATCTTCCCATCTGAAGGTCGTCTGATCTCTCCCGTCGTGGGCCCGGAAGCGGAGTTGAGCCGTTCAAAGGAAAGCCCGTCGATCACATCTTGAATTTGACCATGGCCATATTCGCCGAAACGATCTTTCGCAATGAGATCGAATCCGACAGCCACGATGATCGCCCCCACCCTCTCCTCGACAAAACGGTCCTGCTGTTCGTAGTCAATGGCTCCCACAGGGCAGACCTTTTCACAGACCCTGCATTTCTTTTCTAAAAAGTACCTGCATTGGTCAGGATTGATCACGGGTTTATTCGGAACAGCCTGAGGCGAAAGAGTATAAATGGCCTTTCCCAATCCCATGCCTCGGTCAAATTCAGAGGGATTCTTGGATGGACATTTCTGCTGGCAGAGACCACAACCCGTGCATTTCTCCCAATCCACATAAGCTGCCTTTTTACGGATCCTAACGGTAAAGTCTCCTGCCTTTCCCTCCACGCTGTCCACTTCCGAGTAGGTGAGAAGTTTGATTCGGGGATGCTGGCCTGTCTCCACGGTCTTTGGCGTCAGCGTACACTGGGCACAATCGAGGGTTGGAAAGGTCTCTGAAAGCTGTAGCATCCGGCCGCCGATGGAGGGCAACTTCTCTACCAGGACGACCTCATACCCGCCATTTCCAATATCGATGGATGCGGAGATCCCTGCGATTCCTCCCCCGATCACCATTGCCCTCTTGGTGAATGTCTCATCCGCTTTCATCTACAGGAGGCCTTTCTCTTTTAAGAGGGGAACAGGATCAACGGCATTCTGCTCAAATCCTAACGACCGATAATCAAGCCCCATGGCGATCCCGAGGAGCTGTGTGAAATAGAGGACCGGTATGGTTTTAAAATCTAAATACTTCTTCTGGATATCGGATTGTTTGTGATCGATGTTAAATGTACACATCGGACAGGTGGAAACAACGATCTCCGCCCCGCTTTTAATGGCAGAGCCTAAAATCTTATAGGCACACTCCGTGGCGACATCCGGTGAACCGACCGATTGAAATGATCCGCAGCATTCGATCTTGAACGGAAAATCGATGGCCTTTGTTCCCAGTCCTTCCAGAAACTCTTCAAAGAGAGTGGGTCTCTCCATATCGTCAAACTCCATCTCTTCAAAGGGACGAAGGAGCATACACCCGTAATAGGCCGCTGTTCTGAGCCCCGCCAATGGCTTCTTCACCTTCTCTCTGAGTTGAGAAAAACCGATCTCCTTCTTCAGGATCTCCAAATAGTGAAGGACCCGGAGGTCTCCCTGGTAATTCTTTTCGATAAAATTGTTGATCTTGTCCCTCTTCTCCCCATCCTGCTGAATTAATCGGTTGGTCCGTTTGATCACGTTGAAACAGATGGCGCAGAGGGTGGTGAGGGTGGTCCCCTGTTCTCTCGCATTGGCTAAGATCCTCGCAGGTGGAAGAAGGGCCATCAGGTTGTCCGTCGCCAGTGGAAAGGTCGCTCCGCAACAGGTCCAGTTCGGGAGTTCCTTAAGCTCAAATCCGAGTAAAAGCGAACAGTTCCGTGCGGTCTGATCAAAATTTTTAGCCTTGGTATAGAGGGTACATCCAGGAAAATAGAGATAATCCATAAAATCTCCTCTCCAAACTTCCCTCCCCCCAGATGGGGGAGGGGGGGAATCAGCTTTTCACCCCCTCTCCTCTATCTCCTCCCGCCAGGGAAGGGGAGATTTTTTAGTTATGATAAAAATTTTCTAAAACCACTGACAAATGCGATCTGAGGTAACTTTTCCAGAAATCCCTCCGGAAATTCTGATATCTGAATACGGTCTTTTCTCTCCTTCTTGCGGAGAACCACCATCCTCAAGGCATCCATCACCCGGGCGATATCGATCCCCTTCGGACATCTTGATGTACACTGAAGACAGGAGGCACAGAGCCAATAGGTGTTGACATCGAGGACCTCCTCTTCCAGACCCAGAAGGGTATATCGAATGACCTCGTGAGGACCGACCTCCATGGCAAAAGCCACCGGACATCCGGCCGTACAATTCCCGCATTGATAACAGGCAAAAAGGTTCTGCCCGCTGATCAACTCCACCTTCTTTGCAAATTCATTATGGACCTTATGTCTTGTCAGTTCGATCTTCATGATTCGACCCTCACCTTTTCCTGAGTAATGCCCCAACCTTCCGTACGGATCTAATGATCCAGCAGGGATGTCTGAGAAAATCATACTCGGTTAAAATCAACCCCTTCGATACTTCCTTTCTCCCTCCATATAGAGATCATTCCCATTCACATCATTGATGACAATGACGGGGAGGTCCTCCACCTCCAGCCTCCGGATGGCTTCAGGGCCCAGGTCTTCATAGGCGATCACTTCCGCCTTCTTCACCCGTTTGGCCAGAAGGGCCCCGGCCCCTCCTGTGGCTGCAAAGTAAACCGCCTTATGCCTTTTCATTGCCTCTTTGACCGAATCGGATCGCATCCCTTTCCCGATCATCCCTTTCAAACCCCTCTCGATCAAGACAGGAGAATAGGCATCCATCCGATAACTGGTTGTGGGACCCGCAGACCCGATCACCTTACCCGGTTTCGCAGGGGCTGGCCCCACATAGTATATAATTTGCCCCCTTATGTCAAAGGGAAGGTTCTTTCCCTCTTTCAATAAATCGGAAAGCCTCTTATGAGCGGCATCCCTGCCTGTATAGATCACTCCATTGATCAGGATGCGGTCGCCGATTTTCAATCTCTCCACATCCTTATCCGTCAAGGGTGTTTTTAAACGAATGGGGTCGGCCATAAATCCTCCAAGTTAAATTCCGATAACCAAATTCCCTACCTGTGGCAGGCAAGCTCCAAAGAAATTCCAATCACCCAATACCAAAAAATTTAAATCTTGGAATTTGGATATTGGTGATTATTTGGTGTGTGGTGATTGGAGTTTGGTTATTGAACTATATGGTTACCTCTTTATGCCTTTGCGCGTGGCATTGAATATTGACCGCCAGAGGAAAGCTGGCGATGTGACATGGCATCATCAGGATATGGACGGCCAAGGAGGTTATTCTCCCTCCCAGCCCCTCCGGTCCGATACCGAGTTGATTGATCTTTTCCAATATCTCCGACTCCAGCCTGTCCAGCTCCGGATCGGGGTTCCTGCTTCCAAGGGGCCTGAGCAGACTCTTCTTTGCAAGGAGAGCGGCCTGCTCGAAATTTCCACCAATCCCCACCCCAACAATCGTCGGAGGACAGGGGTTTGAACCCGATTCCTTCACCCTTTGAACCACATACCTTTTAATCCCTTCGACCCCTTCCGATGGGGTAAGCATGACCACCCTGCTCATATTTTCGCTGCCACCGCCTTTAGGAGCCACTGTGATCTTTACCTGATCTCCCGGAACGATCTCTGTATGGATGATGGCCGGGACATTATCTCCTGTGTTGGCCCGTGTGAAAGGATGACACATGGACTTCCTCAAATAACCCTCTCGATACCCCTGCCTCACTCCTTCGAAAATCGCCTCCTTCAGATCCCCTCCGACCAAATGGACGTCCTGGCCTAACTCGACGAATACTACGGCCACTCCCGTATCCTGACAGATCGGGACACTCTCTCCTTTTGCAATTCGGGCGTTCTCCTTCAATTCCTTTAAAATCGCCACACCCAGTGGAGATTCTTCCTTCTTCATGGCACTCTCAAAGGCCTGAAGAACATCCTCACCCAAATCGCAATTGGCCTTTATACAGAGGTCCCTCACCTTCTCGGTAATCAATTGAACATTGATCTCTCGCATGATCTCCCCGCTCTATTTAAGAACGCCTCGCCCTATTTATAACTTCAACTCTGCAATGCTCTTCTTCACACTCTCCGCTGACTGGGTCACCCGTTTCTTCTCGTCCTCTGTCAGATCGATCTCGATGACGGACTCAATCCCCCTGGCACCTAATTTCACCGGGACACCGAAACAGATATCCTTCAAACCATATTCTCCATTGAGGTAGACGCAGCAGGGAAGAATCCTCTTCTTATCTTTGAGGATGGTCTCTGCCATTTGAATCACCCCTGCCGAAGGGGCATAAAAGGCACTTCCTGTCTTGAGGAGATTGACAATCTCTCCACCGCCTTTTCGGGTTCGGTCAACCAGTTGATCGATCTTACTCCTGGGAAGGAGCTGGGAGAGGGGGATACCGCTCACGGTTGTATACCTTGGGAGCGGAACCATCTCATCCCCATGCCCTCCCAACAGAAGGGCCTGAATATCTTCCACCGATACTCCCAATTCCATGGCAATGAAGGCCCGGAACCGGGCGGTATCCAAAATGCCTGCCATCCCCATGACCCTTTCTCTTGAGAGGCCACTCCTCTTATAGGCTAAATAGGTCATGGTGTCCAGGGGATTGGTGACCATGATGAGGATGGCCTGGGGCGACCTCTCCACGACCTGAGTGACCACGGATTCGATAATCTTCTTGTTAATCTCCAATAAATCCTCCCGGCTCATCCCGGGTTTTCTCGGAACACCCGAGGTGATGATGACCACATCCGAACCCTTCGTCTCCTCATATCCATTCGCCCCGATGACCCTTGAATCGAAACCTTCAATGGGTGAGGCTTCGAAAAGATCAAGGGCCTTGCCCTGGGGAATCCCCTCAAGGATATCGACTAAAACGACATCTCCCAATTCCTTTTCAGCGGCCCAGTGTGCCGCCGTTGCCCCGACAAATCCTGCTCCGATAATGGAAATCTTCTTCCTTCCCATAAAATCACCTCCTATTAAACTATCCACCATGGACGATGAACCATGAGAGTAGATTATTGTTCATCGTTCATCGTTCATCGTTCATCGTTCATTGTTCATCGTCCATCGTTCATTATCATCGTTCATCGTTTATGCGATGCCAGTTGATAACCTTTCAAATGGAAACCGCAGGTCTTTCGGATGATCAACTCCGGCTCCAGAATAATCTCCTCTGAAGGTCCACCCTTTCCTCCCTCAATCCTTTCCACCAATGTCTTGACAGCGAAAGTTCCCATTTCATACTTTTTTTGGCCAATCGTTGTCAACTCAATCCCCTTCATGGAGGTGAATTCAATATCATTAAATCCAACCAATGCCATTTCTTCTGGAACTTTTATCCCCTCCTCAGCAATCGCCTGATAAGTGCCTAATGCCATGTAGTCGTTCGTCGCAAAAATCCCGGTCGGAGGTTCGCTCATCCTCAGGAATTCCTTTCCCCCCTGGTAACCGGATTCCTTTAAAAAATCACCCTCCAAAAAATAATCGCCTTTCAATTCCAAACCATAAGCCGAAAGCGCTTTCTTCCCGCCTTCCAGACGTTCAAGCCCGACAGAAGATTCCGATGATCCTCCGAGCATTCCGATCCGCTGATGGCCCATCCGGATGAGATGTTCAACCGCCAGAAATCCACCCCGCACATTATCCACTCCCACATAATCCACTTTTCCCTTCACCACAGGGTGATAGGTCCTCCGATTGACCAGGACAATGGGAAATCCTTCCTCGGCCAAATCAACGATATTGGGATCTTCCCTGTGGGCTGAGGAGAAGACGATGCCATCGACCCCTTTGCTTCGAAGCATTTCAATATATTTTTTCTCAGTGGAAAGGTCTGAATGGGTGCTGCAGAGGATGATGTTATAGCCCAATTGGACAGCCATCGCTTCGATCCCTTTAGAGAGTTCCGTATAGAAGGGATTAGCAATGGTGGTAATGACGAGGCCCAGTGTTTTGGTCCGTTTCATGACCAGACTCCGGGCAATGAAATCAGGCCGGTAGTTTAACTCCCGGGCAATGGAAAGAATCTTTTCTTTTGTTTCCGCGCGGATACGTGACTTATTGTTAAGTGCCCTTGAGACCGTGGTGTGGGAGACATTTGCCAATCGGGCGATATCCTTGATATTCACTTTTTTCTTCATTTTATTACAGGATCGAAATGGATGATCATTTCTTGATGGCTTCGGCTTTGGCCTTTGCGATCGCCTCATCCTCCCGCTTCACATCTTCTAAGGATTTTGGTTTCACCCGATCAGGAATGGGCTCCACCCCGTATTTCCACTTCAAAAACTCAATACCGGTCTTCGGATAAAGGGCATAGATCAGGGTATCGCATAAATCCTTGGCTAACCCCTCGGTTTCTTTTTTTGCCTTCTCCAGCTCCGGCTCTATCAAATCTGCAGGCCGACACGTAATCGGTTCCTTTCCTCTCTTATACCCCTTTAAGACCAGCTTCTTAATCTCATCTGAGATGGGGACCGGGGATCTCCCATAAAGCCCATAGACATAGTCCTGTGTCTCCTTTGACACCATCTTGTAACGACCAAAAAGGGTATTGAGGACTGCCTGGACTCCCACAATCTGGGAAGTCGGCGTGACCAGCGGTGGATATCCCAGATCCTTCCTCGTCTTTGGGAGCTCTTCATAGACCTCATTGATCCGATGGAGGGCCTTCTGCTGTCGAAGCTGGCTCACCATGTTTGAAATCATCCCTCCGGGAATCTGATGCCTGAGCACATTCGTATCAATGACCGCCATCTTTGTCGTATCCAAAAAATCCCTGTATTTCGGGGCAATCGTCTCCACATATTCTCCCAATTTCAATATCCTCCCGAGATCCAGACCCGAATCCCACGGTGTCCCCTCCAGAGCCACAATGATGGGCTCCACTGCAGGCTGGGAAGACCGGAGTGCGAAAGGAGCCATCGCCGTATCAATAATATCCACCCCTGCCTCGATCGCCTTAAGGTAGGTCATCGACGCCATGCCGCTTGTATAATGGGTGTGAAATTGGAGGGGAATCTTAATCGTTTTTTTGAGGGCCTTGACCAATTCATAAGCATCATACGGGGCCAGCAGCCCAGCCATATCCTTAATGCATAATGAATCCGATCCCATATCCACCAAGATCTTCGCCTTATTGAGATAATAGTTGAGGTTGTAGACCGGCCCTCCCATCCTTCGCTCGGTCAAAGAATAACAGATCGTTCCCTGAATATGCTTTCCGCACTTCTTGATCACCTTAAAAGCGGTCTCAAAATTACGTTCATCGTTGACCGCATCGAAACAACGAAAGATATCAATACCCACTTCTGCTGACTTCTCCACAAATGCCTCTACCAGATCATCAGGATGGTTCCGGTAGGCCACCAGATTTTGCCCGCGGAGTAGCATCTGGAAAGGCGTCCGGGGCATGAGCTTCTTTAAAGTCCGCACCCTCTCCCACGGATCCTCCCCTAAAAATCGATGGGCCACATCAAAGGTCGCTCCTCCCCATATCTCAACCGAATGGAATCCCACCTGATCCAGTTCCTCAGCTACAGGGATCATATCTTCAGTCCTCATCCGTGTGGCTAAAGACGATTGATGCCCATCCCGGAAAGTAGTATCCGTTATCTTAATCGGCTTCTTCGGGATCTTATCCATATTATCCATTTTCTCCTCTCCTTTTCTATAATCTAAATTGGTTGGACCTTTTCCCCTCTCTCCTGCTACAAATTATTAAATGATGCGTTAACGTTAACATCAAATAAAACTCCTTGTCAAGAAAAAACCTATTTCCGGCTGATGTCTCTCTCGATCGGGGAAATCTGACGATCCGGCAGGTCCTGAACCTAACCTACTACAGGGCGGGAGTGTTAAAAAAATCCTATACCTGCCTGCCTTCAGGCATGGCGGTGACATTCTTTTGCCCATCGAACTCAGGAAAGATGAACGAAAGAAAGAAAACCATCCTCGCCTCAGGGAAAGGTTTTCCACCAACCAAGAAGGGAATACGAAGGGGGTCTATCTAATGGACTTTCCTTTCGTAGCCTTTCCAATATTGATCTCTTAACCCCTTTTTATGGATCTTTCCGGAACCCGTTCTCGGAAGCGCATCAATGAAATCGATCGATTTGGGAGCCTTATAATGAGCAATACGGTCTTTGCAGAATTGAATGATCTCCTGTTCAGTCGTCTTTTGACCGGGTTTCAACACGACGATTCCCTTCACCGCTTCACCCCATTTTTGATCGGGTATTCCAATGACCGCACACTCTAAAATGGCAGGATGCATGTAGAGGACATTCTCAACTTCTGTCGAATAGACATTTTCTCCGCCAGTCAGGATCATATCCTTTTTTCGGTCAACGATGGTCACATAACCTTCTTCATCGATCACTGCCATATCGCCGGTATAGAGCCATCCATCCCTGATCGTTCTTTCCGTCTCTTCTGGCAGTTTCCAATACCCCCTGGTCACACTGTCCCCTCTGACAATGATCTCTCCAACCTCTCTCTCATCCTTTTGAACCTCTTTTCCCTGTTCATTGACCACTTTCAACTCCACTCCGATAAATTCTCTTCCTGTCTTTGCCTTGAACCGAAGCTGGTCCTCACTGGATAACCCCTTCAAATGATCCTTTAAAATGGAGAGCGTCAGATAGGGACTGGTTTCGGTCATTCCGTAGGTCTGGATGTAGTCGCATCTGAAGGTCTCCACCACCTTTCTTACCACTTCAGGAGCAATGGGCGCGCCTCCGCTCAATAAGACCCTCAGGCTACGATAATCATATTTCTCGACCTCCGGATCATTGACCATGAGGTTGAGCATTGTGGGGATGAGATTGGTGAGGGTGACCCTTTCCCTCTCGATTGTTTCGAGAACTCTCTTCGGGTCAAACTCTCTCACAAGGACATGGGTTCCCCCCACCCAGGTGATGGCCCAGGTAGCCCAGGCATCCGCCAGATGAAAGAGGGGAGCCACATGAATCCACACATCCCGGTCCGAAAGATGTACTTCTGCAATGGTCCCAAGGGCATGGCTCATCACATTCTTATGGGATAGCATCACTCCCTTGGGTCTCCCCGTTGTCCCGCTCGTATAGTAGAGCTGGGCGATGTCTTCCCCGTCAATATGAATCTCAGGAATGGCATCAGGATTTTCCTGAAATATCATCTTTTCATAATTTAAATCTCGAGATTCCTTGCTGACGTTCACCTCTCCTGTCCAGATTATCCATTTAATCTCTGAGAGCTTCCCCCTGATCGAATCAACAGCCTTCTCGAATACAGGGTCAGAAATCAGGATCTTTGATTCCGAATCGTTAAGAATATAAGCGATCTCCGAAGGGGAGAGCCTGTAATTGATCGGGACGGAGACAGCCCCGATCCGGGCAATCCCGTAATAGGTTTCCAAGAAATAGTGGCAGTTGGGGTGAAGGATAGCCACCTTGTCATCCTTCTGAATCCCAAAATCCTTTAAGGCATGAGAGAGACGATTGATTCGGTTGTAGAATTCTTGATAGGTCCATTTTTTCTTTCCACACACGATGGCGTGTTTCTCGGGAAAGAGTTTAAGCGCTTTTACCAATGTCTCCGTCAGAATCATCTTTTTATAATCCTCTCTTAACAATCTTTCGTGACGGGTTCCGTCACCTTCGAAGGATGAAAATACTCCAGAGGCTCGGGTTAGGGTTACGGACACGAAGCCCGTTTAGTCTTTCGGTAACGGTTACGTTAAAAAATTAATACGAGAGACGTAGCCTTTTATCACGATACGGGCATCGTTACCGTTGCCATTAAACGAACCCTTCATTTTATAGGTAATTATTCTTCTTCGCTCTTGGTCAGGTCTTCAAACCGGATATCGAGCCCAAGGATGCCCTGGATCTCTCCAACTTCATTTCGAATGGGTCCGGAGACAGTGATACAGAGAACCCCTGTATGTTTTGATGAATAGGGATTGGTCACGTGGATCTTACCGTTCTTCAAGGGCTCAATGAACCAGGGCCGGTTTGAGTAATTCTCCCCCGGAGGAATATTCTCATATTTGGATTGATCCACCGGCTGGACGATCGTCCGCGTGATTTTCATCCCGTGCACATTCACGGCATAGACATACTGGAGATAGGGATATTCATCCAGTAAGGATTGCAAGATGGGTTCTATCTGTGCTGGATTGAGCGATTTCAGCTCAGGCTTCTCAATCACCCGTTCAACGATATGAGCCGCCATCTCATAGGCCTTCGCCTTCAACCGGTCAAATTCGGAGACAAAATATTCGGGCAGATACTTCCGGGTCACCTTCTCCATCTCCTGGTCTGAGATGGAGGTCGTCCTCCCCTCCTCATACTGTTTGGTCACCCAGCGGTTGATCCTGGCCACTCCAGGATGCGTCTTTTCGACCCGATCCTTCCCGGTCAGGGCAAAATGGGAATTGATCCACTGGGCAATGCCTGCCAGGCCTGATTTATCGTTGACCGAAATCGAGATCGGACGGTTGAGAATCTTTGTGGTATTGAAAATATTATAGATCTCCTCATTCTTCAGAATGCCATCCGCGTGAATCCCCGCACTGGTGGCATTGAAGTTTGCGCCCACAAAAGGCATGCCCGGAGGAATATGGACTCCCACCACCCGTTCAAAGTAATTTCTGATCTCTGTGATCATCGTCGTATCGATGCCATGGTCATGTCCCATGAGGCTGATATATTCGATAATCAGCCCCTCGATAGGGGTATTGCCTGTCCTCTCCCCAAAGCCCAAAAGTGTTCCATTGGCACCGGCACATCCGTAGAGCCAGGCCATGGTCGCATTGGTCAATCCCTTGTAGAAATCATTATGACCGTGCCATTCAAGGGACTCTGAGGGAACCCCTGCATCATCGACCATGGCCCGGACGATTTTGGGTACGCACCGAGGAAGGGAAGCTCCCGGATAGGTGACTCCGTATCCCATGGTATCGCAGAGCCGGATTTTGACCGGAAGTTTCGCCTCCTCGGAGAGGCGCATGAGATCCTGGGCAAAGGGGACGCAGAAGCCATAGATATCGGCCCGGGTGACATCCTCAAAATGGCAACGGGGGATGATCCCCAGATCTAAGGCCGAAGAGACAATCGAGAGATATTCCCTTAAAACGACCCTCCTGTTCTTTCTCAGTTTTAAAAAGATGTGGTAATCCGAGATGGAGGTGAGGATGCCTGTCTCTTTCAGCCCCATTTCCTTCACCAGTTTAAAGTCTTCTTTGACAGCGCGGATCCATCCGGTAATCTCAGGATAGCGATAATTCCTCTCCTGACATCTTCGCACCGCCTCTTTATCCTTTTCACTGTAAAGGAAGAACTCACATTGGCGAATCACCCCATTGACCCCTCCCAATTTGTGGAGCATATCATAGAGGTCAACGATCTGTTCCACCGTATAAGGAGGCCTGGCCTGCTGTCCGTCCCGGAAGGTCGTGTCGGTGATGAAGATCTCTTCGGGAGGATCGGTGAAGACAAATTTATTGTCGAACTCTATCCTGCAGACCTCTTCGTATGGAAAGATGTGTCGGTAAAGGTTCGGTTCCTGGACATCCAGGAGGGGATAGGGGCCTTTATTGGATTGGGTTTGAAATACCTTCCTCTTTCGGGTGATGGTCATACTTCCTCCTTCCCCCCATAAAATTAGACCTTCAATTTAACCCACAGTTCATCCAGTTGTTTGGTATCCACTTTGGAAGGAGCCTCGGTCATCAGACAGGTCCCTTTCTGGGTTTTCGGAAAAGCGATCACGTCCCGGATCGACTCCGAATGGCTGAGGATCATCACCAGACGATCAAATCCGAAGGCGATTCCCCCGTGGGGTGGGGTTCCGTATTCGAGGGCCTCTAACAAAAACCCAAACCTCTCCCTCGCCTCACCCTCATCCATCCCCAATTTTTCGAAGAGAAGCGATTGGACCTCCTTCAGATGGTTCCGGATGCTTCCCCCTCCGATCTCCGACCCATTGAGAACCAGATCATAGGCCTTGGCCTTAACCCGCTCCGGATGGTCCTTCAACAGGGAAATGTCCTCATCCCTGGGTGCGGTGAAAGGGTGATGAACAGCCACAAATCTCCTCTCGGTCTCGTCATACTCCAGTAGAGGAAAATCGAGGATCCAGACGAATTGGAATTGATCCTTAGGGATAAGTCCCATCTTCTCCCCGAGATGGAGACGGAGGTTGGCCAAGGATTGATTCACCACTTTGGGGGGGCCTGCCACGAAAACAACAAGATCGCCTTCCCGGGTCTGAAGTTTTTCCTCCACCGTTTTTTTCTCCTCAGGAGTGACAAATTTCTGGAGGACCGAGTCCCATCCGTCCCCTTTCACTCTCACTGAGATCAATCCTTTGGCACCAAAGTTCTGGACGAAGTGGGTAAACTCATCCACATCCTTTCTCGAAAAGGAGCCTCCCCCTTTTACATTGACCGCCTTGATCATCCCTCCTCCGTCCACTCCTTCGCGGAACACCTTAAAAGAGGAATGCCTGAACTCTTCGGTCAGGTCATGCAATTCCAACCCGAAACGGGTATCGGGTTTATCCACCCCGAACCTGCTGATTGCTTCTTCATAGCTCAACGCCGGAAACGGGGTTTTGAGTTCCCGCTTGAGACCCTCTTGAAAGAGATGGGCCATCAGCCCCTCCATGGTCTTCTGAATATCCTCGACAGAAACGAAGGACATCTCCACATCGATCTGCGTAAACTCGGGCTGACGATCAGACCGGAGGTCTTCGTCGCGAAAGCAGCGCACAATCTGAAAATATCGATCATACCCGGAGATCATCAAGATCTGTTTAAAGAGTTGAGGGGATTGAGGAAGGGCATAGAAATGACCCGGGTTAAGACGGCTCGGTACCAGGAAATCCCTTGCCCCTTCGGGTGTGCTCTTTGTGAGCATGGGGGTCTCAATCTCTAAGAAACCCAACCGGTCAAAGTAATTTCTCACCTCCTTGGCCAATCGATGTCTCAGCCTTAAATTCTTTTGGAGCCCTGGCTTTCGGAGGTCTAAATACCGGTACTTCAACCGGGTATTCTCTGCGACCTCCTCCTCATCCTCGATGAGGAAAGGAGGGTTCTTGGAGGTGTTGAGTATCTTCAGTTCCTCCACCAATACTTCGATCTCTCCTGTGCTGAGTTTAAGATTCTCCGTGCCTTTCGGCCTTGCCACCACCTCCCCTTTGATCCCGATTACGTATTCACTTCGAAGCAACTGGGCCTTCTCATGGGTCTGGCGATGGATCTCCGGGTTGAAAACTGTCTGAACAATCCCCTCCCGATCCCTCATCTCAACGAAGATGAGGCCGCCGAGATCCCTTCTCCTCTGGACCCACCCCAAGAGAGTAACCTTTCGTCCAGCATCCTTTTTCCGGAGGTCACCACAGTAATCTGTTCTTCTCAGGTCGCCTAAGAGGTCAATCATCATTCATTCACCGTGATTGGTGACTTGTAATATTAACCGAATCTTATAATGCGGTCAAGAAGTTATAGCAATCTGCAGAGGAAGCCTTTTAGATATTCTCCCTCGGGGTGGGATAAAGAAAAGGGGTGGTCAATGGGATGCCCTCTCTTAGCTAAGATTTGAACTTTCTTGCCCGCATCTACGGCCGCGGCAAAGACAATCTTCTGAAAGAGATCCCAGCTCATATGGTGGGAGCAGGAGAAGGTGAAGAGAAGACCTCCCTGCCTTAACAGACGGAAGGCCTGGAGGTTAAGGTCTTTATAACCTCTCGAAGCGCCCTGAAGTTGTCCCTTCTTTTTGGCGAAGGGCGGTGGGTCAAGGATGATGAGGTCGTATCGGGGCTCAAGGTCTCTTAGAACTTCAAAGGCGTCTCCTCTGACCAACTGAAAGGGGACTTTATTCAAACCATTGAGGACAAAGTGTTCCTTGGCCATATTCAATGCCTCTCCGGAGGATTCGATAAGGGTAATCTGCTCCGCTCCCCCGCACCCTGAATGAATGGAAAAAGCCCCGGTATAAGAGAAGCAATCCAATACCTTCTTTCCGTGAGAGAGTTCTCTTAAAAAGAGGCGATTCTCCCTCTGGTCCAGGTAAAAACCGGTCTTCTGGCCTCCCTCAATATCCACTCTGAAATGGCAGCTGTATTCCTCTATTTCAACCGGATGAAGAACCTCTTTCCCGTAGAGGAGGCCTTTTGTCTCTTCCAGCCCCTCCTCTCTTCTGGATCGAACATCGCTCCTTTCATAGATGCTTTGAGGATGAAAATGTTTGACCAAAATTTCTACGATGAGATCTTTCAACCGATCCATTCCCGCTGTCAGACATTGAAGGACAAGGATATCCCCATATCGATCCACAACAAGCCCCGGAAGAAAATCTCCTTCTCCATTGATCATACGAAAGGCATTGGCCTTTCCCCCGGCCCATTTCTCTCTCAGCCCTGCGGCCCTCAATATTCTTTCTTTAAAAAAATCGTACCCGATCTCCTCCTTCTTTTGGGTCAGAAGGCGGAGGATGATTTGGGAGTGAGGGTTGAGATGCCCGATTCCTAAAAATTGGTCTTCTGCGGAGTAAACCTCCCCCTGATCTCCAGGAGAAACATCCCCTTCGATCTCTCCCACCGCTCCTGAGAAAACCCAGGGGTGCCCCCTGAGCAGTGGTTTTTCTTTTCCTTTTTTAAGCATGATCTTTGGCAATATATTCATCTGTCTAAAAAATAACCGAATTCCAAGCACCCATCATCAAATAATAACCAATCATCAATGACCAAAATTTTAAACGGTTCATAAGTTTCTGGTGATTGGAATTTGGTGATTGGTGATTATTGGGTGTTTGGAATTTGGTGATTGGGATTTTATGTGGTCACGTGTTAACGAACGGAAAAAAAAGAAACGAGCATCAACCGGATAGTCTCCCATTTTTCCTATGCAGGGCCTTCTCGAGCACATTCTTAACGAATTCACTATAGGCCATCCCCTGGACCTTAATGGCCCTGGCCATCCCTGACTGCGGAGAAATATCCGGATTGGGGTTGACTTCCAGGACATAGATCTTCCCGTCTCGGTCCACACGCATATCCACTCGAGCATAATCCCGGCAACCAAAAAGTTTAAAAACTTTGACCGCAATATGTTCCAGCCTCTTTTGCAAAACCCATTCCAGCGGAGCGGGACAGACGGGTTTCGATTTTTGATATTCGATACTCTCTGTAACCCATTTTGCTTCGTACCCGCATATCTTCGGGGTCCCCTCTGGAAACTCTGAATAGTCGATCTCAGAAATCGCGAGGACCTCAACCTTTCCATCCGTCTCCATCAGGGCCACATTTAATTCCCTTCCGTCAATGAACTCTTCGACCAAGGCGGGCTGCCGATATCTTTCGAGGATATATCGAATCTGCCTGTTGAGCCCATCATCATCATAGATGACACTCTCCCTGGATATTCCAAGGCTCCCGTCTTCATGAAGAGGTTTGACAATGATCGGGAAGATATTTCCCCTGAGATGATTGATCTCGTGATCAAATATCTTATATCGGGGAGTCAGGATACCCTGAGAGGCAAGAATGTCCTTCACTTTTCCTTTATCCAGGCACAATCCAAGGGTCAGGGGGGAAGATCCTGTATAAGGGACCCGCAAAAGGTCGAGCAGGGCCGGGATATTCGGCTCCAGGCAGGCATCGCCATACACACTTTCACAGAGGTTAAAAACCACATCGGGCCGAACTTCCTTCAACCAGTGAACCACCGGATGAATATCCTCCCGGATCGCCATCACGAAGCACTGATGTCCAAGGGAGAGGAGCGCCTCTTCAATAGCGCCGATCTCTTCAACAACAGCCTCCTCAGCCAAAATATCCTTTTCTTCCCCCCTTTCGAGCCGTTCAAGAAGGTTATAAAGGAGGGCTACTTTTACTCCAATCTCTTTCACCCATCTCCTCCCCTAAGCCATGGATCAAAGATGATTTCAAACCGGAGACTTCAGGGAATTTGAATTCCCACCTAAA
>Ga0163210_1000163_pt1 | contig 24980 bp, 21 predicted proteins | sample Kivu_220m_FD_113536 | JGI IMG/M metagenome (GOLD analysis project Ga0163210, IMG submission 113536) | Freshwater microbial communities from Lake Kivu, Western Province, Rwanda to study Microbial Dark Matter (Phase II) - Kivu_220m | ecosystem: Environmental > Aquatic > Freshwater > Lake ...
GCATTTTCCGGGACATCGCTTATCACCAAAGGAGGATTAATATTTTCCCCATCACAGGTATATTTTGGTGGGATCAACTTATTATCTTTAAAAGCTGTACTTTCAATTTTCATAGAACCTCCTGTTGATTGTTAAATATAAATCCTTTGACTATAGATAATGTTATCATTTTTTATTCTTGATTTGTAGCGTGACTACAGTTTCAATAAATTAAAGAACTATCTTTAAGCCATTGAATATTAAAGTGAACTACCCCTATCTTACGAAAGGGGCTTCCTGCGAGTATCTTTCCATATCTATTACAAGACCTGTTTTTCGTAGATTACCAGCAAATTGCTGATAGGAAGTCCACATTCCATTCTGTGATAGAAATTTGCTCATTATGTTTACTGTACTGTTTTTATCTCTATCTAGCAAATTCCCACAATCACATATCATAGTTCTTTTATGTAATGGCATTTTATGTTTCTTGCCACAAATGCAGCAGGTAACTGTTGTACCTCTCTCATTGATTTCTATTGTTCTCTTACCCATAAGTTTAGCTTTATAGGTCAGAAATCTAACAAACCGGGATATATTGCCTGTATTCTGCAATGATTTATTAAGACCTTTGGAATATTTATTTTTCTGTGATAGTTTCTTGGTTTCTAATTTCCCTAATATTATTGTATTTGCTTTTGTGTTATCCACTATCTTTCTTGATAATTTATGCTGAGAATCTTTCAGTTGATTAGCAGATTTTCTTTTCATTAGTTTTAGATTTTTATTTAACAGATTCCACCTGTTACTTTTTTTCTTACAATGGTCTCTCCTGCTTTGTATAGCTTGTATTTTACTATCCCAATATTTATCTGGTCTTTTATTTGCACACTCCATAAATCTGCCTTTAGAATTTACTGCTGTGTGCTTAGTTACTCCTAAGTCAAAAGCTTGATATAATTTATTATCTTTGTATTTTAATTCTGGCTTCTTGTAAGTTACTGACAGATAAAAATCTTTACCTTCTTTTTTGTAAATAGCAATCTGGTATATCTTTTCTAAAATAAATTTATCTGGAATTTTGAACAGTAGCTTTGTTTTAGCTGGATGCTTGTGCGATAATTCTATAAAGCCTTTCTTGTGCCTAAAGCCACTTTGGTTGTAAACCATGGTTGTAAAATACTTCTTTCCTTTGAATTTAGGTGGTTTTGCTTTCTTATCTTTTTTGTATGATTGAAAAAATGATTTATAATCTGCATCCAGCGTTCTCAATGTATATTGTAGAACTTTGCTATAAACCCAACTGTATTCTGGATATTTTGTCTTTAGTTCTGGCAAGTCATTTTGTTGCTTTATGTAGTTTATGCCTTTTAATTTATTTTTGAATGCTTCTCTTCTTTCTTTCAGAGCAAAGTTGTAGATAAGCCTGCATTTCTCTGACAAGGTATTTAGCACTAATTCTTGTGCTGTTGTGGTCTTTATTTTAATTTGTTGAGTTAGTTGCATTTTGACTTTTTACATATTTTTTTAATTGGTCAAGTGTTACTTGTCCCATTTATCTTTGTTCTTAGTAAATCAATAATCTTTTCATCAGTTGAGAACTTTACTTCTATATTTTATACATTGCACAAAGTGATATTGCAACGCATAAACTCAAGTGACTGCCTTTGTATAATTTATATATTATATTTACTTATTTATATAAATGACTATATAAGCCTTTCGGCAGAATGTCAAGTGAACTTTAATCCCCCAGCTATCTCAAGGGGACTTCCCAGCTCGTAAGTTAAATTAAAATCAGACTGTGAAATCCTCACTGCCTCACTGCAATAAATTAACTTTTTAGAAATTCATAATAAATAAAGAGTATGATAAAATGTCTTTTAAATTTATTATACGAATTACATGAGAACATAGAAGACAATGAAAGAATTACTTGAAAAAATCGAAAAAAAATTAAAAGAAGTTAAATCAATTAGAAACCTGAGTAGTAAAGATTTCAGGTTTAAAAACTGGCATGCTAGTACCATAAATATTCTAAGAAACCTCCCCCCTGATTTCATTCAGGACATAAATGATTTTAAAAAACTGACATTTTCCGATACCAAATACCATCGGGGTAACAGGTTTTTTAATCCCGCAGATGTCACCAGATATAGAGAAGATCTGGATTCTGCTGTAAAAATCTTAAAAAAAATTACCTCAATAAAAAAAGAGGTGGATTCCAAAAAAGAGATTAAACCAGCTAAGACGGTAGCCAGAAAGACAAAAAAGAAGTAAAATGGTGCCCGAGGCCGGAATCGAACCGGCACGAGGCAAAACCTCAACGGATTTTAAGTCCGTTGCGTCTACCAATTCCGCCACTCGGGCAGGTGACTGATTTGCTGATTTATATTATCAAAAATCAACCAGGGTGTAAATAATTCCGTCCAAAATATCTCTTTCACTTACCAGAATATCCTTAACATCCAGCAGTTTTAAAACTCCCAGAACAATTGCTGTACCACCAATAATGACATCTGCTCTTCCGGGGTGAAGCCCCACTACTTTTTTTCTGCCTTTCAGATTCAGCCTGCAGAGATTTTTATAAATATTTTCAATTTTTTTAAGACTTAGAACATGCCTGTGTATCTTTTCGCTGTTGTATGCCGCCAGTTTCAAATCAATCGCTGCCAGAGTGGTTATGGTGCCGGCTACTCCAATTATAAACGCTGGTTTATATAGGTTAATTTTCCCGGTAGTTTCTTCCAGCTCATTTATAACATACTGCTGCATCTGACTTAGACTATTTGTATCCGGTATGCTGGAGCCAATAAATTTTTCAGTTAAACTGACACATCCGAGATTTAAACTTTCAACCAACTGCAGGTTATAGTTACAATCACCCAGTATGAATTCACTGCTCCCGCCCCCAATATCCACTACTAAAATTTTACCGTTGAGCTCCGCCTTATAATCCGGATAATTTAAATCCATATCTCTTACCGCGCCGTAGAAGCTCAACCGGGCTTCTTCCTGGCCGCTGACAACATCAATTTTCATCCCCAGATGTTTGTAGACACAAGATATAAACCAATCACTATTTGATGCTTTCCTTACCGCACTTGTCCCTACAACCCTGAATTTTTTTACATCATAGTCTTCAATCAAACACTGGTAATCTGAAAGAACCTCGACAGTCATACTGGCAGAATCTTTACCAATCATATTATTTTCGTCCAGATTTTTACCCAGACGGGTAATTTTCATCTTTCTTTCCAGGGGAATGAATTTATTGTTTTGGTAATCAGTGATTAGTAATCTGGTGGAGTTGGTTCCGATATCAATAGACGCTAATTTCATTTAAAATTACTTATATACCTTTTCTAATCCCGGCTTAGTTACTTCTGATTTCATTATTATAGAAGATCTTTATATTTTCCCATAAAGCCGAGTTTGAATAAATATCATCACCGGAAGCCGGGTTACTATCATTTTTAAAATTCTGTTCAGATTCATCATCCTTAATAACTACAGAAAAATTAGTCTCATCACCTGCAGTCATATTAAACTGCTTTCTGGCTTCAAGCTCTATAGCATCTTCTCCATATAAGCTTTTTTCAAGCGCCAGACGATTGATATTCTCATTCCTTTCCCAGTTTAGTTTCTCTTCCAGCTCTATTATCTTTTCTCTTTTTTCTACAATACTTTTTATCTGATTTATAGAGGTAAGGATAATAATTACGATAAAAATTAAGAAGATGGTAATAGAAATATTTATTTTAGCCTTTCTGGAAAATCTGCTGACAATTTTAATATTATCATCCATTTTAATTTTGTTGCTATGTTTATATTACTTCTTTATTTACTACATTAAATGACAGCTTGCTAAAATTAATTCACATATTTGTGTAAGTATAACATATGCTACAATAATGCCAATATCTTGTAAATTTTAGTAGTATTGTATAAATTAAGACTGAAAAAATAAAGTTGTTGTTTTTAATTGCCAATTTTACTAAAATATCAACCTATATGTTAGATTTATTCAATAATTGAACTCAAAAATGTAATGAAAGACATACCCTTATTTTCTTCCAGGACACAAAAAACAATCGCCAAACAGGTATTGCTTGGTTTTGCAATAGCTATAATACTTGGCTCGCTATTTTTATCAATCCCCCAGATGACGCAGAGCGGAAAAATTAGCTATATAGATGCACTCTTTACTTCTACTTCAGCAATCTGTGTTACAGGACTGATAGTTCAGGATACACCGACATATTTTACTGACTTAGGTAAAATTGTAATACTTATCCTAATTCAGATTGGTGGACTGGGAATCATGACCGTCGGCTCCATTTTTGGATTAATTCTTGGAAGAAAAATACAAATTAGAGACAAATTTTATATCAATACTAGTTTCGGCTCAAAACAGCCGTTTAGCGCATCTAAATTTTTCATGGTAATAGCAGGAACTACATTTACCATAGAATTCATTGCATTCATTATTATGTCGGCTATTTTTCATTTTAAGCATCTTTATTCTATAAAAACATCGATGACTTTTAGTTTATTCCATACCGTAAGCGCCTTTAATAATGCTGGCTTCTCCCTATTTTCAAACAGCCTTGAGGGTTTTGCCTCTGATATTCCTCTGAATTTAGTATTCATGACCTTAATTGTGCTTGGAGGAATTGGTTTTCCTGTAATTTCCGAGATTATTACTTTCAGGAGAATAAAACATTTTTCCCTGCATGCAAAAGTGGTTATGATTGCAACTGCAAGCTTGATAGCGGCAGGGGCAGTTGTGTTTTTCCTTATTGAGTTTAAAAATCCCGAATCTATTGCAAATAGGACTCTATCAACCAAAATTTTAGCCAGCTTCTTTCAATCAGTTACAGCACGAACAGCTGGTTTTAACACCATGAACATTGGAAGGTTAAACCCTGCAACTGTTCTCTTCCTAACCCTTCTAATGTTCATAGGAGCATCACCAGGAGGAACAGGAGGCGGCATAAAAACTACTACTTTCATTGCTGTGACTGCAGGTGGTTTGAGCTCCATTAGAGGGAGAAGTGAAGTCACATTACTTAAAAGAAAACTGCCCTCAAGTTTAATATACAGGGCTTTAACCCTGACTATTGCCGCAACTGCATTAATTATAATCTCAACAATCGGAATACTGGTATTCGAGAGGTACTCTTTACATTTACAAGAAGTTTTATTTGAAGTAGTATCAGCATTCGGCACCGTAGGATTAAGTACCGGAATTACACCGGCACTTTCTACACCAAGCAAGATAATATTGATACTTACTATGTATATTGGTAGAATTGGTATCAGCACTTTATCTCTAGCTATTGCAATAAGAGGTATTATTTATAAAATGACTTATCCTGAAGAAACAATAACAATCGGATAGGAAACATGAAAAAACAATTTTTAGTAATAGGATTGGGAAGATTTGGAGCAAGTGTTGCTGGAACATTAACAGAAGCCGGCCACAGCGTGGTAGGCATAGATCAGTCTGAAGACCGGATTCAAAGGGTTTCTGAAGAAATAGCAGATGCAATAAAATGCGATGCAACAGATGCAGATATATTGGAATCTATGGGTATCTCTGATTATGAAGCAGTTATTGTATGCATCGGAGAAAAATACATCCAAAACTCAATACTGGTAACTCTGCTTCTTAAAGAAAAAGGCGCAAAAAAGATAATTGCTAAAGCAGGAACTAAAACACAGGGAAGGGTACTTTCAAAGGTTGGCGCAGATATCATAGTATATCCCGAAAAAGATATGGGGGAAAGAGTTGCAAGAAACCTGGTAAGTTCCAATATTATTGATTTTCTGAGTGTCAGTCCGGATGTAAGTATTATTGAAATACCTGCACCTGAAACGATGGTTGGAAAGAACTTAATCGAACTAAATTTAAGGCACAGATATGGAGTAACTATAATAAGTATAAAAAACAGTAAAAACAAAATTATGTCTCCTCCTGATATCAACTATAAATTCCAGAAAGATGATGTCCTGACATTAATTGGAGAGAACAAACTGTTAAGAAAACTCCGGTTCACAGAAGACTAAACTGTGTGAACCGTCCCTGGTATAGCTTATTCCACCTCTTTCACATTTATAAGATTGGTGCTGCCCGGTTTATTTACCAGAACACCGGCAGTAATAACCACTCTATCGCCTATATTTATATATTTAAGTTTTTTCGAAACATTTATAGACTCGTCAATCATCATATCAATATTTTTTGTAAACTTTGTCTTTGCAGGAACAACACCCCAGCTTATCATCAACTGTCTGACTACCCGCTGGTTGGGGCTGACGCCAATTATCATGCTCCTGGGCCTGTTTTTGGAAACCTGCCTGGCTGTGTGTCCGGATTCGGTCGAAGAAATAATAGCTTTTGCATTTAGCATATTGGCAATTTCACAAGAAGCAAAGCTTATGGCTTCCGTAATAGTATTACGGTCAATCTTTAATTTTTTTCTCATTATAGTATTATTCCTTAAAATGGTATCGTAATCTAGAGAAGCTTCGGTTTTATTTATTATTTTAACCATCATTTTTAAGGATTCCAGTGGATACTTACCGACCGCAGTTTCCCCGGAAAGCATAACCGAATCCGAACCATCTATAATTGCATTTGCCACATCACTTACTTCGGCTCTTGTAGGCCTGGGATTTCTCATCATGGAATCCAGCATTTGTGTAGCAGTAATTACAGGCTTACCCAGCATATTAGCTTTTTTTATAATCCTTTTCTGGATATTGGGGATTTCTTCCGGATTCATTTCAATTCCCAGATCACCTCTGGCTACCATAATAGCGTCAGCTGAATTTAAAATACTGTCAAAATTATCGACTGCTTCATTTTTTTCAATCTTTGCAATAACCATTGCATGACTTTTCTTACCGCTTATTACTCTTTTGATTTTTTCTATATCATAAGAATTTCTTACAAAAGATTGGGCTATGAAGTCTACTTCCAGTTTTAAACCAAGATTTAAAAATTCCAGATCCTTTTTGGTAACCGAATCCACACTTATAGGTACACCCGGAATATTGATTCCCTTATTGGAGTTCAGCAGTCCACCGGTTATAACTTCGCAAACAGCTGACTTTTTGGGTATATTAATATCCAGTACTTTGCACTCAATCAAACCATCATCGATAAAAATACGGCTGCCCTTTTTAATATCTTCTATAAATTTATCATAAGTAACCTTAATTATATTATTTATACCGGATTGACCATAATCATAATTATTAGCTACAGCAAAAATAACTTTTTGTTTTCTTTCCAGTCTTATCTTATTTTTTAAATCACTGACCCTGATTTTAGGACCCTGCAAGTCCAGTATTATTGCTGTGTTTCTTTTAAATTCCTGCGAAACCCTTCTGATTTTCCCCACTATTTCTATAACCTCTTCGGAGTCACTGTGGGAAGTATTTATCCGGGCTATGTCCATCCCACCAGTTATTAGCCCTCTTAAAATATTTTCTTCTTTACTCGCAGGTCCAATAGTACAAATTATTTTGGTCTTTCTCATGGCAGCTCTCTTTTTGCAATTTCCCATAATTTGTCTTTTTCTTTCAGCGGCAGTTTTTTAAAATCCAAATTATTTTCATCAGCATATTTCTCCATAAAATTAAATCTTCTTACAAATTTTTTACTTACTTCATATAGGCTTTCTTCACAATCTACGCCTAAATGCCTGCTGAAATTTATTATACTAAAAAGGACATCTCCAATTTCGTCAAATACCTGGCTTTTTCTGCCCTCCCTTACTTCTTTTTCAAGTTCAGTCAACTCTTCTTTTATTTTGTCAAATATATCAATTGCCTTATTCCAGTCAAAACCCAATCTCGAAGCTCTATTTTGAATTTCAGAAGCATAATGGAGAGACGGTAGAGACCTTGGGATTCCTCTAAAAATTGAATCAGGTTTTTTAAATTTCTCTTTTCTTTCTTTTTTCTTGATATCCTCCCAGTTTGCCAATATCTCATCACTACTGTTTAAAGTCATTCCCTGAAAAACGTGAGGATGCCTTCTTATCAACTTCTTTATAATGCTTCGCAGTACCTCACTTATATTAAACTTTTTATTTTCAGCTGCAATCTGGCTGTGAAAAACTATTTGAAGCAGCAGGTCACCTAATTCTTCTTTAAGTCCCTTATAATCATCATTCTCAATACTTTCAACAGCCTCATAAGTTTCCTCGATTAAATTCCTCTTGATAGTCTTATGATTTTGCTCTCTGTCCCATATACAACCATCAGGCGATCTGAGCTTTCTCATTATATCCACCAGAATAGCAAATAGTTCGCTGCTGTCATTGATTTTGTCTATATTTTCTAAATCCCTGCTATTTAGTTGGAATTTCATTCGCTTTCCTCTTCAGTTCCCGTATCTGTGTTATCTTCTGTTCCGGTATCAGTACTATTCAATGTTCCTTCCACATCTGTAAAATACTCAATATTAACCTCTTCTATTAATGAAAAAATAAAATCCTCCCATTTTTCCGCCTTATGTAAATTCAGCAGGTATGTGTTTATGGACTCTTCTACTTCATCAAATTTTTGAATATGTTCCTCCTGACGGTCATAAACCTTTATTATATGAAATCCATATTTAGTTTCAACAATCTCACTTACTTCCCCCACATCCAGAGAGAATAATGCCTTATCAAATTCCTCAACCATCTGACCTTTACTTATAAAACCAAGATCTCCCCCCTTCTCGGCACTGGTGGTATCATTTGAATACTGCCGGGCCAGATCTTCAAAATCTCCGCCATCCTTTAATTTATCCTCCACTCTTTTTATTTTTTCTAGAGCTTCCTCTCTTCCCTCTTCGGTCTCTTCAGAATTATCTTCTACCCATGGGAATATGGACAGAATATGGCTTGCTTTAACCCTGACCGGAACTAAGAATAATGTATTTTTATTATCTTCATAATATTGCTTTACCTCATCTTCAGTAACGGTCGTATCTGCAGTGACTATATTAAAAATTTTACTGCTGAGCATCAGGCTCCTGAAGTAATTTACCAGAAATTTTTTATCTATTCCCATATCCTTTAAACCCTTCTCAAAATCCTCTTCAGAAGGATAGGTGCCTATTATCACTCCCATCTGTTTATCAACTTCCTCACTGCTTACAGTAATATTATTTTCCTCTGCGTATTTTTCAAGAAGTCTTGTAACAATAAGAGAATCAATTATATTGGCTTCCAGAGTTTTTAGCTCCTCTTCATTTTGAGTTAATTCCCCATCCGTACTCTGTTTTTTATAAAAATTAATATAAGTATCAACTTCCTTTTGCTTTATTTCTATTCCATCCACTCTGGCTACTGTCTTGCTGCAGCCAGCAAACAAAAAAACAAAAACGAAAATCAATAGCATAATTATACAGATAACGCTTCTCTTCAATCTTTACCTTCTTTCCTTTTATTGAATATTATATGAAACTCATTATATCATTTAGGCTGCTTAAGACTAAATCTAAATCAATATTTTTACTGACTTCTTTTATTATTATTTGTCTCAAAACCGGTTCGTATGACAGAACCTTATTCTTTCTATTCATTTCTCTGGCCCTGCTCTGAGACATATCCACTTTTTTCAAGTAAATTCCCTTCTCGCGGGAGAAAATAAATTTCTCTATCCTGGCTTTCCTGAGTAAATATTTTATTTTCGCTATATTTACAAGATTATCTACCACCAGTGGCGCTTTTTTATATCGCAAGTTCATGTTCTTCCTGACCTGGTCTATTTCACTAAGACTTTTTGCATTTCCCAATACCTTATAAATATTAACTCTGTCTCTTTCACTTTCAATATAACTTTTTGGGATATAGGCACTTACTGGCAGATCAATTTGAACATTAATATCCTCTTCAATCTTTTTACCTTTAAGTTTTTCAATCTCTTCTTTTACTATCTGGCAGTACATATCAAAACCCACACTATTTATGTGACCATGCTGCCTTGGACCCAATATTTCCCCTGCTCCTCTTATTTCCAGGTCTCTCATTGCTATATTGTATCCTGAACCAAGGTCGGTATATTCTTTCAAAGTCTTAAGCCTTTGAAACGCAGGAAGACTTAGATTTCCCCTGCCAGGATAGAATAAATAAGAATAAGCTCTCTCGAAAGACCTACCCACCCTGCCCCTCAATTGATACAGCTGAGATAATCCAAACAGATGTGAATTTTCAACTATTAATGTATTTACATTTCCAATATCCATTCCGGATTCTATTATTGAAGTGGTCAGCAGTATATCGTATTTTTTATTTATAAAATCACTCATTATTTTTTCTATCCTGCTGCCGTCCATTTGACCATGAGTCATGGCAACTCTTGCTTCGGGAACTAATTGCTGCAGCTGGATTTTCTTATTTTCTATACCGGATATTCTATTGTATACATAATATACCTGCCCTGCCCTGGCTAGTTCCCTTTCTATAGCTCTTCTTACAACCTGATAGTCAATCTCGCCCACAAAAGTTTCTATTGGGTTCCTACCCTCCGGATGAGTTTCAATTAATACAATATCCCTGACTCCTGTAAGAGACATATACAGTGTCCTGGGAATAGGTGTAGCACTTAATGTTAGTACATCTACTTCAGTTTTTAACAACTTTATCTTTTCCTTGCTTCCGACTCCAAATTTCTGTTCTTCATCTACAATTATAAGACCCAGGTCTTTAGGCATTATATCTTCCTGGAGGATGCGATGTGTTCCAATTATCATATCTATTTTGCCATCATTAAAATCTTTAACTATGTCCTTTTGTTTTTTTCTTGCTCTAAATCTGCTTAAGACTTCTAAAATGACAGGGTAGTTTTTATACCGCTCGCTGAAGGTCTGGTAATGCTGATCAGCAAGAATCGTGGTCGGGACCAGCATCAGAACCTGTTTCCCATTTTCTATTGCCTTAAAAGCTGCCCTTACAGCAACCTCGGTTTTCCCGAATCCTACATCTCCAATTACCAGAGTGTCCATTGGTTTGGGTTTGCGCATTGCATCCTTTACATAATTTATGGCTTTAATTTGATCAGGGGTTTCCTTAAATGGAAATAAATCTTCTATCTCCTTTTGCCAGGGACTATCAGCAGGAAATGCATAACCACTGGTGGAATCTCTCTCAGCATATAATTTAGCAAGGTCAATAGTAAACTTATAGACAGATCTCCTGACTCTTCTTCTAAGACTATCCCACTGTTTAGAATTAAGAGGCGTTACTACCGGTTTTTTTGCCCCAATATATTTACTGATGCGGTCAGCCTGCCAGGTTGGAACATATAGCTTATCATTATTTGCGTATTCTATTAAAAAATATTCTCTTTTATAACCACCAATCTGCTTTGAGATAATATCAATATATTTTCCAATACCATGGTTTTTATGAACTATATATTCCCCGGGCTTAAAATACTCAAACTCACTACCCGTAGAAATCTTTTTTTCAGAGATCTGATACTGCATTTGATCATAAATATCCAGTTCCCCATATAATGAAATATCTCTGGACTGGTAACCCCTGTATAACCGTACGCCTGAGATACTGGCAACACTCGGTTCTAGTAAATTATATTTAACTTCAACTCCGGTTCTTAAATAGTTATAGGATACGGAACTGCCTAAAAATAATTCTTCTATCTTCTTTCTTCTTTTACTTCCATCAATAGAAATAATAACCTTCTTGCCGCTTTTTAAATCTTCTTTTATATTCCTTATAAAAACAATGGAATTTCCAAAACTTTTTTTCTGCCTGGTTATTTTCTGCAAATTAAATTCACTTTTACTGGTGGCTTGTTCTTTGGTGGAAACTATATTTAATTTTAAATAAAAATCCTCTTTTTCCAGAAAATCTTTTTTCACCAGATAGGAGCTTGCAATTTCTTTGCTTGCAGTTGCCAGTATATCTTTATCTCTATCAAACACCTTATGAAGAATATCAATATCGCTTCTTATTTTCAGATAAATTTCTATTGGATCACAAAATATGACTGCAAGTTTTGGAATATTCTTCTTTAGCAAATCAATAAAAGAGACCATCTTTTCAGGTAGTTTTATGCTGCCTATCTCTTTTATCTTCCAGGGATTTGTATTTGGAAAAATAGAGATTTTATCCAATTTCTTTACCAGCTTCTGGCTTGAAATATCATAAAAAAATATTTTCTCTACTTCATCTCCAAGAAAATCAATCCTTGCAGGATTCTCGCCAGCTATATCAAAAATGTCGACGACTTCTCCTCTTATACTGAATTCTCCCCTATCATAAACCCTGTGTACCCTCTCATAACCGCTGTTAGTAAATTTAGATATCAACTGGTCCCTATCATATTCACTGCCAGCCAATATTTTTATACTTTCCAGTCTATCTACTTTGGATTCTGGCATTAAATTTAGCAAAGAATTGCTGGTAGCAATAATAAAAAATGGACTGGTGGAACTATTAATATTCGATAAGTTTTTAACGATATTAAGCCTTCTTGAAAGGTTTTCTGCAGCAGTGATTTTGTTTTTATAGAAAATGCTATTTCCAAGACTGGGAAAATTAAATATTTTAACCTCTGGAATAATACATTTTATTTCCTTTTCCAGCTCATAAGCTCTCTCCAGGGTCGATGTAATTACCAGAACCGGTATATTGAAAGACTTTAAAAAAGCACTTATTGTAAAAGGCCAGATATTCTCATCAGCAATTAAGGTATCAAGACTGACACCTTCACCTTTTTTATCTTCAGTATTTGCTCTTTCATATTTTTCTATAAACTGCTGCCACTGCTTTTCACTTGTAAAATTTTCTAAAAACATTGCCATCGCTAATATTTTAAAACTGTTGTCAAGAATGATTATATAAGAAAATAATTAAAATATCCTTTCAGGGTGCAAGCATTAATTTTCTTCATAAATTCTGGACGAATAAAAAAATTAAAAAACTTTATAAGGAAAAATAGAGAACTAAAAAGATAAAAGAAAGTCAAGCACAATTAATCAGAAATGTAAAATAAAAACAAGGTAAAGGGCAAAAATACAGGTGTTTTTAGTTATATTTATTCATAACATATTCAATACCCTCTGTCAGGTAATCCCTTATGATATCTGTTGATCTCTGTACACCAATTTCAACTTCTTCTCTTTCTTTTTTACCAAACTCGTCAAGCACGTAATCTGCTGCATCCTGCCTGCCCGGTGGCCTCCCTACACCAAACCGGAGCCTGTCAAAATCATAGTTCCCCAGTTTATCTGCTATTGATTCCAGGCCTTTATGTCCGCCAGTACTGCCACCCGTCTTCAACCTGATCTCTCCAAATTCAATATCAATATCATCATGGATTACAAGCATTGAATTAATTTGCTTACGTAACAAATTGTAGCACGTAGAAACTGCAGTACCACTGCTATTCATATACGTTTGGGGTTTTAAAAGTATTAATTTCTTACCATCATATGAAGATTCAGTAACTGTTGAATTAAATTTCCGGTAACAGCTTTTTTTCTCAAGACTATCTGCAAACTTATCAATAATTTTGAAACCTATATTGTGTCTTGTAAATTCATAGTCTTTCCCGGGATTGCCAAGACCAATAATTAAAATCATAATAATTATTTTTCCCTGGAACCTTTTTCTCTGGAGTGTCCTTCTTCCTTTTGCTTTACCTTCTCTTCTTCCGGTTCCACTTTCTCTTTACCAATTACCTCAGGTTCAACAACTTTCTCAGCCTCTTCTTCAGTAACCAATTCTTCTTCTTTTAGCTGGGTTGGATGAATTATTGAAACTACTACTTCTTCAGGGTCATTCAATATTTTTATTTTATCAGAAATATTAATATCTGAGACCCTAATCGTTACACCCATATCCAGATCTTTTATATCATATTCGATATACTCTGAAATATCTGCAGGAAGACAGGAAATGTGTAGTTCTCTTAAGCCGTGCTGCAGAACACCGCCACCCTCTTTAATTCCCACAGCTACTTCTTCATTGATAATATGGATAGGAACAGTAGTTTCAATTTCCTTCTCCATCTGTATTCTTAAAAAATCCACATTCAGAAATTCTCTGGTGATGGGATCTCTCTGAAATTCTTTTATTAAAACTGTTTCTTTCTTATTCTTTTTTGCACCATCTATATGCATATCAAAAATTAGGCTGTAAATGCTTCTGCCTTTTAACAGGCCTTTAAATTCTTTTTCCCTTATCTTAACACTAACTGGCTCTTCTTTTAAACCATATACAACTGCAGGTATATAATGTTTATTTCTCAATCTTCTTGATGCATTACTTTTTATCTCACTGTCATTTCTTTTTTCTACCGCCAAAGCTATATTTTCCATCTATTGCTACACCTACCTTTATTTTTACAAATTAAACTAAACCTTCACCCTTAAACAACTCGCTTACAGACTTGCAATAATAAACTTTTTTTATAGTTTTTGCAAGCAGAGGTGCAATGGAAAGAACTTTTATCTTATCAGATTTACATTCTTTATTTAATGGAATAGTATCCATCACTACTATCTCTTCAACTTTTGTATTTTCAAATTCTTTTATAGCATTACCCGAAAAAATAGGATGAGTCGCGCCAATATAAACTTTCTTTACCCTATGTCTTATTAACATATCAATAGCCTTTAGTATTGTACCACCGGTATCTATCATATCATCAAAAATTATGACCTCTTTTCCTTCTACATCTCCTACTATGTGTTCTATTTCCGCCATATTAGGAGCAGGCCTTCTTTTATCCAGTATGGCAAGAGGAAAATGAAGTCTTTTAGCAAAAATACTTGCTCTTTTTACACCTCCTACATCAGGACTTACCACTACACCATTCTTAATTTCTTTCTCTTTAAAATACTTGGCTATTATAGGTATGGCAGTAACGTGGTCTACCGGTACATCAAAGAAACCCTGAATAGTAGCAGAGTGCAGGTCAACAAGTATGGCCCTATCCATTCCTGCTACTGAAAGCAAATTAGCAAATAATTTTGCACTTATTGATTCCCTCCCTTCTGCTTTTTTATCCTGACGCGCATATCCATAATGAGGAATCACAGCATTTATCACCCCCGCAGATGCCCTTTTCAGGGCATCTATCATTATGAGTAATTCCATTATATTATCACTTACAGGTTCACAGCATGTTTGCACCACAAATACATCTGCGCCCCTTACACTTTCATCAAACTTTACATATATCTCGCCGTTTTTAAATTTAGTTCTGGTAACTTTTCCGGCATTTATTCCAAGTTCTTCTGCAATCTTATCTGTCAGACCAGGATAAGATGACCCCGAAAAGAGCATCATTCTTTTATTGCTTTTATTTTCTTTCATACTCCCTGCCTTAAATTATTTATTCCTTTGTATTTTTTAATTTTTTTCTATCTCTATACCTGACAGCACCATCTTTTATATTTTTTTGCTCCCCACGCTCTATTGCCATAGAATTTGAAGGAACTTTAGATTTTTTAATTTCACAAAATGCTCCAATTTTCACATTGGACCCGGTCACAGTACCGGGTCTTATATAGCTGTAGGGACCTATATTATTGTTATCTCCAATAACAGAACCGAGTATAACCGAGGCATTTATCCTGGTGCCTTCACCTATATCGGTATCCGTAACCTGACAAAAAGGACCTACTGTAGAGTTCTTTCCAATCCTGGTTTTACCCTTGATAAAACATGAGGGTTCAATTATTACATCCTTATCTATAACTACAGAGCTTTCAATATAACATGAACCAGAATCCCTTATAGTTACCCCGTTCTTCATTAAACATTCATTAATTTTCCTTTGCATAATATTTTCTACTTCGGAAAGCTGTAATCTGTCATTTATACCCATAACCTCTAAATAGTCTGGAGTTTTAAAACAGTTTACTTTTTTGCCATTTTTAATAAGCATTTCAATAATATCTGTCAAATAGTACTCTTTTTGGATATTTTGGGTGTTAATCTTTTCAATATTCTCAAATAAAGATTTTGTATCAAAACAATAAATAGAAGAATTTACTTCACATATTTTTCTCTCTTCAGGGCTGACATCAGTTTCCTCAACAATCTTTATTATATTTTCATTTCTGTCTTTTATAATTCTCCCATATCCTTCCGGATCAGGAACTATGGAAGTAATCACACAGGCTGCGCTTTCGGAATTGATTTTATTTTCAACCAATTTCCTTAAGGTTTCTATATTAACCAATGGACTATCGCCGGGTAGTATTAAAATATTCTTTCCAAAATCCTCCCACTTTCTTCTTTTTATCATACAAACAGCATGAGCAGTACCCAGCTGATTTTCCTGTGTAACAGTTTTGGTATGAGGAAAATTATTTTTTATATATTCGCTAACCAGTTCCTTCCCGTAGCCTACAACTGTAGATATATTTTTAGGATTTAATTTACTGACTAGAGATAACATATAAAAGAGTATTGGTTGACCTAGTATTTGATGAAGTACCTTGGGAATATCTGAATTCATTCTTTTACCTTTACCGGCAGCTAAAATAACCACGCTTAAATCTTTAGAAAAGTTCATTTTTTAATAAGATTCCTACCAAGGATTTTATAATATTACCTATTATTAACAATACTAATAGATTGTAACATAAAAAATATATTTATCTAAGCATTACTCCACAAATTCTCCACCGCTGATTTCCTTTGAAATAATATTAAAACCAGGTCCAAAATAGACTTCAATATGTATAAGATTATTACATTTCTCTCCAAGTATTTCCTTTCTTAAGAAATACTCTACTCCTGGCTGGCTTTCACCCTCAGAAACTCCGGATATGTCGCTATTTTTTCTCGCTCTTACTGTAATTTTTTCACCGCATTTGTTACATCTGACCGTGAAAGTAATAAACTTAGAGGCAATGTCTCCTGCCGGTACAGTAAAAATTTTTTTTAAATTTTCTAAAAAACCACCCATTTCAGTTCCTTCCCTATTTTTTATAAAATACTCTTTATCCTTAAACTATTTTACCTTAACTGGCCCCATTCTTGAAGAGGTTTTTAAATTTTAACAATTTAATAACCTCTTCTATATATCATGGTTTTTTAGTATTATGAAATAGGTTAATAAAAAAAAGACACGATATACCTATTCATTATATTTTTGTCTTTATTAAGAAATTGGGTAAAATTAAAAAATATCTGTCTATTCTTAGTAACTATAAAGGTACATCAATAACAGATTTACTAAATGACTTAACATTGCGTGGTGCAGTTGGCCAATATTGATGTAGAAAATGGTATGAAATCATTTAAAGGATTTTTATAAAATTTGTTGGCTCATTTTAAAAATATTGTTGATTTTTTACACTGCCTTAACTGAACATGCCCTAAGTAGCAGATCTATTTCTGCTACTTTTTGAATCTTATCCTTTCATATGCTGTCAATAAACTCAAACCAGTGCAGATAATTGCTTAGATACTTAGTAGCCACTCCTTTAAATCTATTCATCCAGATTTTTAAACGGCTGTGATAGGAGCCAAATCTTACCACTTTTTTTGCTTTCACAATGGGGGCAGAAAAATCCGCTTTTGTAGCGCTTCTTTCTAATTTCATCAATGATATCTTTAAAGCCTGTATCAGAATTTAGATTCATATCTTTAAGATAAGCAATAATTCCTCTTCCTTCATCAAAAGAAAGCTTAGAAAAAACTACATATAGGTAATGCTTTAGATCTTTAGTCATTTTATGTCTCCTTTCGAACATATTTATTTGGGGTTATTTTAGCAAACATATGTTCGATTATCAACGGTATTTTTAAAATGAGCCTAAATAATTAAATTGAAATAATGTAAAATTTTAATGCATTATTTAATAATACATTTATAATAAATATCATAAAGCTAGTAATTCACTTGCAGACTTTTATTTAATTTTTATTATTAATAATTTCGTGGAGGTGAAAGCTTATGGCTGATCAGCCAACTTCAAAATCAAAAATCACATTCAGGTACCTGAGGAAATTTAATAGCGTAATGGCCATACTGCATTTTGCTCAGGCACTATTTATATTGGTAATGGGTCTTGTCATTACCAATATAAAAGATTTCAGGCTACCGCTCAAGTATTATTTCCTTGCTTTTGATGAGGCAGCAGGCAGATTGGTTGTTGAGACAGAGATTATAGGCAACATGCCTATTGGGGTTATGGTTTCAATATTCCTTTTCCTTTCAGCAATAGCTCATTTTCTCGTAGTGCTTCCAGGAATTAATAATTTTTACAATTCCAGGCTGGAAAAAGGTATCAATTATTTCAGGTGGTTTGAGTACGCATTAAGCTCATCGGTTATGATTGTCATAATTGCGATGCTCTTTGGGGCTTATGACATCGGTACAGTTGTTTTAATAGTTGGGCTGAATGCAACCATGAACCTTCTTGGCCTTATGATGGAAATTCACAACCAGACTACTGAAAAAACCAACTGGACTTCATTTATAATTGGTAGCTTTGCTGGTGCATTCCCATGGGCAATAATACTTATGTATTTCCTGGGATCTGCTGTAAGGTCACCTGAAACTTTAAGTGAAACCCCATGGTTTGTTTACGCTATATTCGGAACTTACCTGGTACTGTTTAATACCTTTCCCATAAATATGGTGCTGCAGTATAAAAAGACTGGAAGGTGGTGTGATTACTTTTACGGTGAAAGAAGTTATATCATACTTAGCCTAGTAGCCAAGTCACTGCTGGCCTGGCTTGTTTTTGCAGGAACCTTGCAGCCAGCCTAGCGGCAAACAGCCTGTACCTATTTAAAATAATTTGAAATGTATTGTATAAAAATTTATTTTTACGAATTGATATTTCATAAATTTAATTAGTTCTTGGTGAATAATTAGTGAAAAATAAGTTCACATTATAAAAACAGTACTATAAATTCTCATAATTACAGAAAAAAGTGAATTATTCACCAAGAACTAATTAGTATTTTGGAGAAAGGTTTGATTATGTCTAGATTTATTAAAAATTCCTACCTGCAGAATTGGAGTTTGTAGCTTTAACATACGAAAAAGCTGAAAAACTGACAATGGAGCTGATAAAAAAAGAGAGCTTGCAAAAGAAAAACAACAGGTTTTTACAAACATTACAGGATTCAAAAAACCTTTTTTCCTATTTAGTAGGCTTTTCCTTCATTATAGGTGTAACTCCTGCAGCGTCTGAAACAATGGTCTGGACTTTGTCTGTATCAACAAGGAACTTTGCATTATCCTTTAATGCTGCTTCCGTAGCCTCGAGTTTCCTCAGTATCTGGGCGTTGCCTACAAAATACTTTTGTGCAGACTCATTAACCACCTTTATTTTATCAGCTTCAGCATTTGCCACTGCCCTTATGGCTTCAGCTTTCCCTTCAGCAGATAATATTAATCCCTGTTTTATGCCTTCAGCTTTTTTAATCTCCGCCCTTCTCTCTCCATCGGCCCTGGTTTCAGTAGCGGTTGCCATATCCATTGCAGCAATTTTTTCCTGCTCTGCTTTTACAACCTTGTTCATTGATTCCTGGACATCCGTCGGAGGTTCAATCTTCTGGATTTCCACCCTCAAAACTTCCACACCATAGCTGTTAGTTTCCTTATCAAGCACAGCTTCCACTTTTTCATTTATATCGCCTCTTCTTTCATTTGCATCAGTTAGAGTCATATTCCCGATAACTGCTCTAAGTGTAGTCCTTGACAAACTTGCCAGTTGTTTCCTGTGGTCATCTACATTATAGATAGACGCTTTAACATCTTTAATCTTGTAATAAACCACTGCATCTACCTCTGCATTTAACTTATCCTTTGTGATAACCATCTGGGGAGGTATATCTACCATCTGTTCGGTAATATTAACCTTATACATTTTATCAAATGATGGTATTATCCAGGTAAGCCCGGCTTCTTTTGTTCTTAGATATTTTCCGAATCTTTCAATAATCCCTTTTTCTATTGGCCTTACAGTCCTGAAACCGGAGAAAAATATTATTACTATTCCCAGAACAGCCAGCACTATCCCAATTAAGTTAAATCCCATTACAAATAAAACGATAGCTGCAATCATTGGTAACAATCCTAAAATTAACATTTTAAAATCTCCTTCTTGTTAAAAAATGATAAAATTAACAACAGACATATTTAATTTTAACATAAAAGTAATACAAAATTTAAAAAGAAAATCTACTGTTTCCTTAAAAATGCAAAACCCCGTACGCTTTTCGAGCAACCATCCGGAAGCCCTGTTTATGCACTTGCAGGGGCTAGCTTAAAAAACCTACAAAATAATCATTGAATCTAGTATCCAGTGTGGAGCTTTTCTCCAGACTGAGCAGAAATTTTTTTACCTTTTTTCCTCCTCCAAATTCACCTGAAGTACCATCGCTCCTTATAACTCTATGGCATGGCACAATTAATATTATGGGATTCTTTTTTAATGCTGAGCCAGCCGCCCTCCAGGCATTTTTATAACCGGCAAGAGCGGCCAACTTCCTGTAGCTTACAGTATTACCGTAGGATATGGAGATAGCTTTATTCCATACTTTCTTTTGGAATTGTGTTCCCGCCAGGAACTCGACTTTAAAATCCAGGCTTCTTATTTTACCATCCAGGTACTCATCAATTTTATTCTCAATATCTTTTGATTCTTTATTTATGAAAGAAAAATTATCTGAATCCCTGTAATTATCCTCAATCTTTTCAATATACTTCTGGAAAGCCTCCTTTTTACATCCCAGAAATAAAACTGTTATTCCGTCAGCCCTGTCTTCCCATAGACAATAAAGTACACCTATTTTTGTCATAAATTCAGTTTTATTTACATATCTTGTCATTGACGATTAACTTAAAAACTGGCTATGCCGGTTAAACCGGATTTAGCTATTTAATCTAATGAAGTGTTCAATTGACCTGTCGTAAGTTCTCTCAGCTCTCTGGTCAAAATAGCAGGCCGGAAGCTCGCCAGATTGCCTGTGATAAGCTATGCACTCACAACAGATACCCTTTCTTGAGCAGGGCTCATAAGTACAGTTGCAGCTTTTTAAATTTCTTTCCTTATTACACTCCATTTCAATGATTCCTTTCCTTAACCACTTAATCAATTTAAATTTTATTAAAATCCAGTTATACTTCTCACTTATTGTATTTTAAAATTCAGCCAGCTTGCAGTAATTAGTATTCAATCCCCTTTCTAGCCTTTATACCCTTACTGGAAGCATGTTTTACCTCTTTCATTTCAGTTACCGTATCAGCAATATCTATTAATTTACAGGGAGCATTTCTACCTGTCAGCACTATACAGAGTTCCTTTGGCTTATTTTTTATAAGGTCCACTACATCCTCCACTTTTAAAAGCCCGTAATCAATTAGATTATTTATCTCGTCTAAAATAACCATATCATACTTACTACTATAAATCTTCTCCCGGGCATACTTAAAAGATTCTATAGCATTATCTATCTCTTCTTTTGTAAGTTCCGGCTTGCCATTTTTAAATTTTATAAATCCTCTGCCCAGCTGTTCTATCTCAATTAAGGGTTTTAATTTTTCCATAATTTTAGCCTCACCAGTCCTGTAGTAGGGCGCTTTAATAAACTGCAGGATCAAAACCTTAAAATTATGACCTGCTGCTCTCAGAGCCAGGCCAAGCGCTGCTGTGGTCTTTCCCTTGCCGTTGCCAGTATTTATCAGTACCAGACCTTCTTTAGAATCTTTCTTACAGATATTTTGCGGGTAGTTATTTTTTTCCTCTAAATTCATTTCCGGTTAACCTTTGCTAATATTTTAATTTTATTATAACCCATGCACCAGTATTTTATAAAACAATTCCATATCCATATTTTCTCTGAAAACATCTGCCAGCATGTTATATTGCTCCTCTTTAAAAATTCCATATGATATAGATGCATCATTAATGTCAGTACCTCTTATACTGTTCTTTTTTCTGAGCAGTTCCAGGATGAGCTTTCTAAAAGTACAGTTATCGAAAATCCCGTGAATGTATGTACCAAGCGCTATACTGGTAGTCTTATTTTCAAATTTTATAAATCCATCATTAAAATCAGTAATGCCATCTCCCCTGGATTTTATCTTAAAAAGTGGTATTAATTTGCCGGACTTGCCCGGTACCGGTTTGGATATACCCATATGGATCTCATATCCCTTCATAGCTTCCATCTTGCTGTTTATAAATCTCCCACTCATCTCTTTTAAATACGAATTACAATTGAAAACATCTCCGTTGACTTCAAATTCTACCTGATAGGTACTTTTATTTTGTAAAAATTCTGTATTTATATCCATAAGGCCAATGCCATTAATGTTCCCGGCATCCGGCGATTCACTTTTAAATTTATCTATAATCTTTTTCCCTAAAATCTGGAAACCTCCGCATATGCCAAATACCACCGTGCCCCTTTTGTATTGCTTTTTAATTTCTTCCTCTAATCCAGATCTTCTTAAATACAGAAGATCGCTTATAGTGCTTTTGCTCCCGGGAATAATAATCATATGAGGCCTTAAATCTTTTAACTCCTTATCATCTCTGATATAAATCAGGCTTACATCTTTTTCTAGTTCAAAAGCATTAAAATCAGTAAAATTAGAAATATGGGGAAGATAGACTACACCAATTATTATTTTTCCGCTTTTATTATTTTCCCCGGTACTACTTAAAATCAATTTTTTATTTCTTTCCCGCTCCAGATTTACAGAATCCTCTTCTTCAATATAAATATCCCTAAAATATGGAATAGTACCTATCACCGGAATTTTTAATTTTCGGGATATGTAATCATTACCGGGTTCAAGAAGGCTTATATCTCCTCTAAACTTATTTACCAGTAAACCTTTTATGTATTTTCTATAACTTTTTGGAAGAAGCTTTACAGTGCCGTAAAAACTTGCAAATACGCCACCCCTATCAACATCTCCCACCAATATTACAGGGGATGCGGCAATCTCTGCTGTTCTCATATTTACAATATCATTTTTCAGCAAGTTTATTTCTGCCGGGCTGCCGGCTCCTTCTATCACTACAAAATCAAATCTTTTTTTTAGACCACTGATGATTTCTTTAATTTTATTTAAATAAAAAACCTTCTTTTTGTTATATTCAACAGCGCTCATATTTTTTACCACTTCTCCCATAAATATTATCTGCGCCCTTGAGTCAGCTACGGGTTTAATAAGTATTGGATTCATATAAACTTCAGGTTCCAGTCCACATGCTTCAGCCTGGACTACCTGGGCTCTGCCCATCTCCCCACCTGTGGCAGTGACATATGAATTCAGGGCCATGTTTTGTGATTTAAATGGACATACGCTGTATCCATCCTGTTTCAAAATTCTGCATATTGCAGCAGTTACGACACTCTTGCCAACATGTGAGCCAGTGCCCTGTATCATTATGGATTTTGATTTACCCTTTATCATATTGTAATTACAAATATCTGAGTACCTGATTTATCGACTTAACTACAATTGCACCGTCTTCTATTATTCTCCTGTAAAGCTTTTCTGCTTTTCCACCGGTATGATCTCTTTCCCTTATGTTTTTTTCATCTATTACTATCACTTTTTCCCCTGAACTGATTGCTTCTTTTACAGATACCAGATTTGAGAAATTGCCGGAGCCGAACTCCACTGCAGGGAGGATTACCACATCGCTTGATTTAATAAATTCAATGTTCTTATTCTGTGAAATAAAACTAATAGGTGAAAAAGGTGCCTCAGCTACATAAGGGATTCCCAGCATCTGGGCAGTATCAATATCTGTATCCAGAGTATTTATGACTCCGCAGGATACCGTATAACCGCTGCTGTGGAGTAAATTCATTACCGGTGATGCAGCTCCGCCACCGCCAATTATATGAACTCTTAAATATTTGCTTGCTTTCTGACTGGAAATACCCTGATCATCACCCGGATTAAAAACCGGACTAACGTAAAGTTTTTTAGTTACAGGATTTCTGCCTATAAATACATCACTTCCAAATACACTTTTTATACTTTCCCTGTTTATTATATCTTCTCCACTGCCGAAATTAAAAATCCTGCCTTCTTTTAGAAGCATTATTTTTTTGCTGTTTTGTATGGCAAGATTCACATCATGAAAAATTCCAATTATGGTTTTATTTTCTTTTTTATTTAAACTTAGAAACAAATTCATAAATTCAATCTGGAAATTTATATCAAGATGAGAAGTGGGCTCATCCAGAAGCAGTATAGAGCTATCCTGGGCTAGAGCTTGAGTCATAATTACCCGCTGCTTCTCACCGCCTGACAGTTCCGTAAACTTTCTATTTGCAAATGGTAATATTTTAGTCTTTTCCATGGCTCCACTAACTGCATCAAAATCCTCTTTTCCTTCCATTCCAAATCTTGAAATGTATGGGTGCCTTCCCATCATAACCATTTCAGCTACAGTAAAGCTAAAGCCAGGATTGGTATACTGGGGCACTACAGCCACCATTTTTGCAATATCTTTTGGATTTAACTCCTTTATATCCCTTCCACCGACTTCAATTTTACCTTCATATCCTCTTAGAACCTTGCTTATAAGATTTACCAGAGTGCTTTTACCTGATCCATTTGGACCGAGGATTGAGATAAAACTTCCCTCTTCCACACTAAAACTTATATTATCCAGAACCTTATTCTGATTATAAGAAAAATCTAAATTTTTAACCGAAAGCACTTTTCTCTTTCTACTCATCTCGCCTAAATTAACCAGTTTAAAAAACCTGTTTTTTTGACTTTACCAAAAGATACAGGAAAAACGGAACCCCGACAATCGAAGTTATAATCCCTACCGGAATTTCCCTGGGCATAAGAATAGTTCTGGCTAAAGTATCAGACATAAGCAGAACTATTCCCCCTGCTACAGCAGAAGTTGGATATAAAATTTTATGGTCGGGCCCTACAATCAACCTTAAAATATGCGGTGTGATAAGGCCCACAAATCCTATAATTCCACTAATAGAAACAGCTAAGGC
>Ga0163210_1000164_pt1 | contig 24930 bp, 35 predicted proteins | sample Kivu_220m_FD_113536 | JGI IMG/M metagenome (GOLD analysis project Ga0163210, IMG submission 113536) | Freshwater microbial communities from Lake Kivu, Western Province, Rwanda to study Microbial Dark Matter (Phase II) - Kivu_220m | ecosystem: Environmental > Aquatic > Freshwater > Lake ...
GTGTGATTCTGAATCCGGGCTCGACGGTCGAGGATGTTCTCAAACAAATGAACATCCCTGATTATCAGCTCTCGTTCAACGGCCGCTTCCTGGACAAGAAGGAAAATCTCTACGACCTTCTGTCCGAAGGATCGTCTCTCTCCGCCTCACCGGACCTTCCTGTCGCGGTGTGACTCCTATGGCGATCCACGTTATCCGGCCAAACGCCGATCACACCCTATTTAATGCACCCACCGAAAGAGAAACGCGCGGCTGGAAAAACGTGGGAGGAGGGGTGTATAAGGGGCTCTTCGTTAATAAAAAGGGAACATTCTGGGGATTCGCGACAAAAGAATTCGATCAGACCATCAGAATTTACATATACGCCCCTCCTCAACAACTCAGAAGACATCCCAAATGGGGATGTTTTCATCCGGTTAAGCCCGGATGGTTTGAGGTTCATATCAGTCCAAAGCCAAAAAGTATTGATGCTGCGATTTTGAAAATCGAGAATATTTTGTCCGAAGCCCTTGAATAAGGCTACAGATGCTTATTAGTCAAGACAGCAACGGTTCATTTCGAAAATTAAACTTTAACATTTCCTCCATCAGCACTCATGACGTTTATCACTTTCTCAACAGAGACGAGAATGAATTGATGATCTATATGACTGGGATAAAGAAGGAGGAAAACATATTTTTGCAGAGGATCATACCTATCAAAGCGGCCCGCCGCTCCATGGGAGGGTTCTGCCCAGATCCCACGGATAGTCTTCAAAAATTGCTCTGGCTTGACAGTCTCGGACATGCTCTTCATGCGACATGGCATATTCATCCAGGGCTTGGACCTTTTGCGACAATGCCGTCAGAGAGAGACAAAAAATCTCAGGAGTGTCTTGAGCGCGGACGGTACGAAACAATTATGGTCATTCTAAGCAGGGACGGCTTTGTCCGGTTCCTCAGTATCAAGATTTCCTTTTCAATCCATTTATTTGGAACGGGCATCGAGGTGGTTGATGAAGACTCCAACATTTTTAAAATCTCAAAAACCTAAAACGTTCATAGGGAAAAAAATATCTCCTAAGGGCGGGGTCTCCGTATTCGAACGGCAAATCGTAATTCCGGGATATGACCAAAATAAGCTGTTGAACGCCACCATCTGGCAGGGTGGTTGCGGAGGACTTGGAGGCGAGGTAGACGAAGGATTAGTCAGGAAGGGAATAAAAAAATTAGTCCTCTGTGATCGAGATATCGTGGAAATTACGAATCTCAACAGGCAATTTTTCGTAAAAGAAGATATCGAAAAACCTAAAGCCTTGTCCTTGGCAAAAAACCTTAGGCTTATTTCAACGGCGGGAACGATCCTGAAAGCTTATCCCGACATTATTGAGAAATATATTAAGTATCATTACAACAAGGAGTTTGATATTGCGCTTGTGTTAGTCGATTACAATCCAACTCGTTACGACGTATCTGATTATCTCATTAAAAGGAAAAAACCAGGAATATTTGCCGGCATTTCGTTAGATACCGACAGCGGATATGTGTTTATTCAAGAACCGGGAGGCCCTTGTTTTAATTGTGCATTTCCAAGAAGAGACGAACTAGCAGCAAATCCTTGTCCTAATTCCCCGGCCATAAAAGATACCCTCAAAATAATCGCAGGCTTTATTTTATTTTCGATCGATTCAATTTTGATGGGACTACCCCGCTACTGGAATTTTCGTCTTTTTCGACTTTCAGGAAGGGACGAAGATATGAAATCTTTTCAAACAAAAAGAAAAGGATGTGAAATCTGTAAAAATTACTAAATAGCTGAAGGAGCATAAATGGAAATCAAAAATATTCCGCCTGAACCTCCCAATTGGCCAAGAAATATTCAAAAGAAACAAGAAAGAGAAACTCAGGCTGCGACACCCGCTTTGCCGGCAATTGTTCGTGTTATTCCTATTCAGCATCCTTTACAGCCCCAACCCCCTCAGAACAATAATGACGAATGGGCAAACCGTCCAATTGTGTTGAATCAACGGCCTGCTGGAGTCAATAGACAGCAAGCGGAAAATAATAAAAGAATATTCAAGATTTTTGGGATTTTAGCCGCTGCCCTTTTACTTGCCATTATTCTCGGCAAAATTATCCAGACTAAGAATAATCTGGAAGGATATAGTTCCTCGTCTCCGTCACAATACGAGCCTACAAGACAAGAAAAATCCGATAGTGCGGACAGGCTTATTAGAGCCATCGATAAATTTCTGGGGAAGTAGGGAGATGAATAAAAGGGTCCTTTTTCTCGGCGCTCTGCTCTCCCTTGCGTTCTCACTTCCAGGAATTTCCCAAACCCGGCTTTCGCGGCTCGTCAGCATTCGAAGGGCTCAGCCGATGATTCGGGTTCCTGTTTACGGTCCAATGATGAGGAGAGTCCCCCTTCCTCTCCCGCCGGTTTATTATTCAGGCCCTGCAAACTCCGTCACGATTATCAATGCGCAAAACGTCAACATATTTCGAAGCAGAAGTATCCGGGAATACCCGAGTTCATATACAAAAACGCAAACAATACCTGTCAATAATCTCTGCTATCAGGCTATGTCTTCATACGGCATTACGACTGAAAATTACAGCGCGCGAATTCAAAACATAGAGAATCGGCTCGGAAGTCTGGAATCACTAGCATCGCAGATTAGATCGAAACTGGAGAATTCTCCTTCAGGGAGTGCTGTTTTTGGCGATTACAATCAGCGGCTGGTCAGGCTCGAGGAACAAATGCAGGCGCTTCGCGATGTCCTGGTTGAATTGAGGAACTATTTGGCGAGCAAAAAATAAAATGTGGCCTCTCATCATCGCCGCGATCGTTGCCTTATTTGTCCTTTACATGTTTTCGTTCCGAATTCTCGTCCACATTATCTGCGGGGGAATGTTCGCTCTTCTTCTGATTTGGCTGCCGGACGTTCTAATGAAATATGTGCTTAGCGATATATTCAGGACTCAGCCCTCGATTTTTCTATACCTCCTATCTCTTGGGGCGATTATCCTTGTCGTGTATTTATGCGTAGAAAAGAATCTCAAAAAGAATAGAGTCCTCGATATTTCCCTGGGCCTAGGCCTGATCATGGGGCTATTCATAACTGCGGTAAGGCTTCTCTTGACGAGGTAAAGAAATGACCCTCTTTGAACGGCTCATGATAGCTCTTCAATCGGGACGCAACTTCCGCGTCGTCATGAGGACGATCTTTAAAAAATTCGATCCTGCCGAACCTCTCGACTACGGCTTTGAGACGCATGCCGCGGATCCGGAAAGCATAGATCATATAAGCGTAAATACGCTGGCGCTTTTGGATTGCGGACACCAGTACGCCGGCTCTATCGTCCAATGCCAGTGCGGCAGGAATTTCTGTCTCGATTGCGCCGGGAAGGTCTTCAAAGTCTGTAGCCGTTGCGGAGCGCCGGTCGCGCCGTGCTGCTGCAGCCATTCTCTCATAAGCGGGAAGGACTATTGCTATCATCATAAATGGTCCTGGCTAGCTGGAAAATGAAGAAGCTGGTTGAAGTTGCTGCAATTATATTTAGCGGATATCTGTTGATTCAATTCATTCGCCTTGTCTTTAACGCTTCATCCGGGCCGATGAAATTTGTCCACTTCGGATACTCTGCCTGGGGGAGAAATATTATTGAAATGGCGATTGTCATCTTCATTGTTTTTTCGGTAATAGGAGCGATTCTAAAAAAGGATTGAGCTGGAGGCTCGGCCTCAGGCTTCGGCCTAGGGAGGATCAGAATGATCCGAGGCTACGAGATAGTCCTGGGAATCATCTTGATGCTCGCGCTGATTTTTCCTTTACGGCCGTTGTTCTTTAGACATTTTCGGACTCTTCTGGGCGCGCTTATCGGCCTTATCGTTGGGCGGATCGCCTATGTTTATCTTAGTCTATTCTTCGGCTTTGAATCCGAGATCGTGAAACTCGTTGTGATGCTTCTTTCGGCCTCCCTTTTCTCCGAGGCGACTCGGGATCTGCTGGACAAGGTTTTTCCTAAGAACACGGAATAGCGAAATGGATAATTTTCAGAATTATAACGCCAAGGTCAATGCTTTCGGCGCGAGATTTACTATCACCAATTATATGCCCGGCTTTCCGCCTTTTATTCCGGTCAGGAGGGAAATGGGAGAGGGCTATGTCATCGGATTTGGCGATAATAGGCTCCCCATAGCAATTAAGGATCTAACCAGGAATACCGTTATATTGGGCGAGGGAGGAGTCGGAAAAACCACGTGCATCGCTAATTTCGGCGTCACGAATTCCCTGTTGCTCAAATTTATCATGATGGACGCCGTGAAGAACGACTTCAGGCATCTCTTGAGGCACTTGAATAACGTCAGGGTTTACAGCTATGAACTCCGGACGATTCGTGACAATCTCCTCGAAGCTCCCACCGGAGTTTCGGACAACGAATGGGATTCGATTTTCAGCGATGTTTTCTCGCAGCAGCTCCAGATGGTCTCGGGGGCAGGCTCCTATCAATACCTCTACAACGCTTTGCGCGAATTGAAAAATATGGCACGCCCGAGAATCCCGGCGCTGCGGGATCTTTATGAATATATCAAAACGAAGAAAGAACCGCCCTTTTCCGAGAATTATAGATACAGAGAGAGGATTCTTCCCCGGCTGGCCGCGCTCATCGAGGATCTTGGGGAATCCATCGATTGTTCCAGAGGGTTTCGCTGCGAAGACATGCAAGATCCGAATTATCACGAAGTCATCGAGCTGCCATATAAGCCGGACACTTCATCATTGATCAGCGATTTATTCCTTTTCCGGAATCTGAAATATCGGATGAAATTGACTCCCGAAAACCGCGGCAAAACTCTTTGCTACGTTGTCGACGAAGCGAAACGGAGTTTTGGAGTTCATAAAGCCCGGGCGAGATATTCGGGCAGCATGGATAACCTCAGCATCCTGATCAGCACCGGAAGGGAATTCGGCCAGGCATTCATAATTTCCGACCAGGACAAAGACTCCCTGCATCCGATTATTCCAAGCCTCTGCGATACATTCGTTAAATTCCATACGAACGCCGATAGCACCTTCAAGATAGGCCGCATCATGGGCCTGACGAACGAGCAGATATCCTGGCTTTCTGAAAAAGGGCTTCGGGTAGGGCAAGCGGTCATTAAGACCGGAAATTTTCCGCCTGTCCTCCTTAATGTGCCGAATTTTATTTTTAGGAAGGACGTGAGGGACGAGGAGATCCGGCTTTGAATAAAGATTTGATTTCCAAGCTCGCCTGGGCGCCGAGAGATCCGGAAGTGTCTCGTCTTATTTTTGCCCAGGATAAAACCTCGGATAACGACCAAAAGCTGCTTTTCATGCAGATCTGTCGGAAGCCCGATGGCTTCAAATCGGAGCAAAAGAAGGACTTGGGATGGCCGAATGCCAAGTTCGATAAAGAAACTAAAAAAGCGGAGGCACTCGGGCTGCTCAAATCAGAGGAAATTTATTTCGGCACCCCTGGCCGGCAGCCCGAAATTCTCGAGTTCACTGATAAAGGCCGGGAATTAGCGCTTCAATTCGGCCTCAAGATCCCACGGCAGATGCGGGGCGGGGTCGCTCATAATCTGTATATAAAACGCGTCTCTGCCTATTTTGGCGATGAGGGGTATGAGATGCGAGCTGAGTATGCTCTGAGCACCCCGCCCATTTTTATTGACCTTTATGGACGAAAGGGTGAAACGCGGATTGCGATCGAAGTGGAATTGAGCGATTGGAAGCATGGCCTTGAAAGGATCAAGAGCCTTTTGGAAGCGAATGTGATGGATGAAATATGGCTCATGAGCGATAAATCCGAGCTCGTCGGGAAAATCAAGCGTCAAATGAAACTCGAAAGGCTCGTCTTGGACAATGTAGTCCTTTTAACGATTCAGGACTTTTTCAAGGCAAGGAGGAGAACGTGAAGCCAGAAAAGGCCAAGCCTGAAAATGAAGTTCCAATGATCCAAAAGAAGGAAGATAAGAACAGGAAACAGCTTTTTATTTTTTGTGAACGCTGCGGGCGGGCTTATAAGGATATAAATAATCTCCCTATGAGGTGCGATTTCTGCGGCGCTTGTCTTCTCTGCCAGAATTGACCATGAAAAAAGAAGAAACAAATGTCAATAGTAATAGGCAAGACCGTCGAGCCCCGGATTCCCGAACTCGAGAGATTCATTTCTGGAAGTGCCCTCATTGCGGGATGCTTCTGGAAGGCCCGATAGACAAGGTCAAAGTCTGCATTTGGTGCCATGAGAGGACGGACGAAAGGCAATAGACTTCCAGGATAGAAAGCATATAGCCATGAACAATACTAAGATCGAATGGACAGACAGAAGCTGGAATCCCTATACCGGCTGTCTTAGAAACTGCGAATGGTGCTACGCAAAGCAAATTTACCATAGGTTCGGGCGCAGTTTTGAACCTCATTTCCATCCCGAGAAGCTCGACGAACCGATCAAACTAAAAAAAGCCTCGAAGATATTCACCTGCTCGGTTGCGGATTTCTTCGCTAACTGGACAAAAGCAGAATGGATTAGAGCGATTCTTCGAGTCATGGGGCAATGCCCTCAACATATTTTTCAAGTATTAACTCAAGATCCTCAGAATATCGACGGCATCTATGATTTGCCTCTGAACCTTTGGGTAGGAACAACCGTTAGAAACCAAAAAGAAACTTCAAGAATCGATTTTCTTCGAAATTCAAACGCGAAAGTAAAATTCATTTCATTCGAGCCTTTAATGTCTGAGGTCAAGGCCAAATTAAGCGGAATAGATTGGGTGATTATCGGTGCCATGACCGGACCCATGAGGAATAGATATAAGCCGGAGAAGGAATGGGTGGATCAACTTATCACAAATGTAAAAACGAACTCAATCCCGATCTTCCTGAAGGACAATCTCGGTTGGAAGCCGGAACAGAAGGAATTCCCGAGGTAATAGAATGAATAATTCTTTTTGTCTACGGTTGCCCCATAATCCCGAGCTGGAGCAAGTTGTTCTAGGCCTTTTAGTGATCTTTCCTGCATTTATTGCGACAGTATCCGAGACCCTCCAACCTCGAGATTTTTATTCAGAAAAGCATAGGAGGATTTATTCGAAATTGTTGGATATGTTATGGAGAGCAAAGACAATAGACTTGGTTCTTCTCTCTAACGAACTCAATCATGATGACCTAGTTACGCCCGCCTTTCTTGGAAGCTTACTAGATGGGCTGCCTAAGTCTTCCATATCCAACCTTGATGAATATGATCGAGAACTGAAAACACTTAGTCTTGCACGAAACGTGCTCATTTCTTGTCAGAAAGCAATTGACGAACCCTTTAATTACGAAGAATCAATTTTAGCTCTTCAATCTTGTTTAGAAAAATATATTGATTTTAAAAATAAAAAAGCGTCCAGCGAGGGACTAATTGAAAAGGCTGTTGGATGTCAATGAGGCTGCTGAGTATCTCGGGATCTCAGCCAAGACCCTCTACAATTGGGTCTCGCAGCGAAAGGTGCCGTTTTTCAAGGTCGGGAACATGGTTCGTTTTGACCTTCAGGAACTTGACCGGTTTATCAAAGAACGCACCATCCAGCCGAATGACGTCTGGGCCGGAAGGACTTAACAATGCCCCTCGTCAAGCGCCAAAACGTTTATTGGATGGATCTCCAATTATTCGGGAAAAGGTTTAGGGAATCTCTCCATACTTCAAACAAAAAACTCGCTGAAAGGCTTTATTCCCAAAAAAAGAACGAGATTGAAGACGAAATACTCAAAGAGAACAAACCCCTAAGACTTAAGGAATTCTTTGATGAATATTGTTTGTCGAATGAGAACAAAATTTCCTTGGATAGAGAAAAACAAAGAATTAAAATCATCTTGGGTCTATGGGGACAAGACATATTTCTTCATGAGATTTCCGTCGAAAAAATCGAGCAACTTAAGAATTTTCTTCTTAAACAAGACAGGGAGGGCACCACAGTCAACCGATATTATGCTCTCCTGAGGATGCTTATAAATAGGGCTATTAACATGGAAAAACTGGATGGAATAAACCCTTTTAGAAAAATTAAGTTCTTTCGGGAAGGCGTCAGGGAACGAAGAGATTTGACTGATAAAGAAGTAAGACGGTTATTGGACGCAGCATTTAAGATTTCAGCGAAAGGCAAGACAATAAATCAGAGACATTTTTATGATGTCATGATGATTGCTGCAAATACGGGAATGCGAATAGGAGAAATTCTGAATCTAAAAAAGAAAAACATTGACTTCGATAGGGGAGTGCTGTTCATCGAAAAAACCAAATCAGGGATCCCTCGGGAAATGCCCATCGCGGATAGCATAAAAAAGATATTGCTGAATAGGATATCGGGGGAAAAGGATAGCTATCTATTTCCGTTGAAAAGAAAGAACAGGTCTGAAGCGTTTAGAGACGAGATTGTAAGGATCCGGCTTGATACCGGCATTGATTATTTTATGGGTTTCCATAATCTAAGGCATACTGTGGCAACGCGGCTTGCCCAGATGCATTTTGAAACTCCGACGGTTGGGAAGCTACTTGGCCATAGATCCATAATTACGACCCTTAAATACACACATACTTCTTTATTGAGGCAAAAAGCGGCAATTGCCGCGTCACAAATCCGTCACACCGCAAGGGATTTAAAAAATAATGATTGATAATAAAAGAGTTACATGGAAAAAATCATGCCAAGGGGGACTTAAAATCCCTCGCCCCGTAAGGGGTGTGCGGGTTCGATTCCCGCCCCCGGCACTCGGTTCCTTTTCCGGTTTGACCCGCCTCCTCATCCTCTGACATAAGATAACTTTCCGGGTCGGGGACGGCCTTCCCCCGCCGAGGAGTCCGACGATAGACCCGCATTTCCGCCGCGACGAGGCCTACGCCCGCGAGCTGGATTCCCGCGATCCCCTCGCTTCCTTTCGCTCCCGCTTCGCGTTGCCCGAGGATTCGATCTATCTCCTCGGCAATTCCCTCGGCCCGCCTCCGCGCGAGGCCGCGGTCTCCGTCGGGCGCGTCATGGAAGAATGGCGCGGCCAAGCCATCGACGGCCGGCTCCACGCCGACCCGCCCTGGTTCCATCTCGCCGAACGGCTGGGCGCCGCCGCCGCTAACCGAAGCCAATTCCGTCCCCTTTTTATTCGGTTCTCAGGGCGGTGATCGGATCGAGACGTGAGGCTTTGCGGGCCGGATAAACTCCGAAGAATAGCCCGACGGCAATCGAGAAGGTAAATGAAATGACGATGGACGTAGGGGAAACGCTCGTCTCCAACGGAGTCGCCGCACCGGTCACGAGAGAACCTGCCAGACCCGTGCCGATGCCGACGATACCACCGCCGACGCTCAGAACTGAGGCTTCGAGCAGGAACTGAACCAGGATGTCTTTCCGGCTTGCCCCCACGGCCCTGCGCAGCCCGATCTCCTTCGTACGTTCCTTGATGGCCATGAGCATGATGGCCAGGATACCGATTCCGCCGACAAGCAGAGATATTCCCGCTATGCTGGCGATGAGCAGGGTGAAAGCTTCGGTCGTTTCGCGCTGGGCCTCGATGAGCTCCGTCTGGTTCTGTATGGTGAAATCGTCGGCCTTGTCTTGTTTGTTCAGGCGATGTCGCTCTCTCAGAATATCGCGGACCTGCTGCTGGGCGAGGGTCATTTTGTCCTTGCTCGCGGCTTCGATATAGATCATGTTGATGTAAGCGATGTTGAAAAGCCGCCTCAAGGCTGTGCTGATGGGGATAAAGATCTGGTCGTCCTGATCTGCCCCGTTGAGGTCCGAGCCCTTGGGCGCCAGGACGCCGATGACTTCGAACTGGACCTTCCCGATGCGGATGATCTCTCCGACCGGCTCGGACTTCTCGAAAAGATTCTTGACCACGGTCCGGCCGAGCACGGCCACGCGGCGGGAACCGATCATATCTTCTTCGCCGAAAAACGAGCCCCGTTCGACCTCGAGTTTCCTGATCGACAGAATATCCGCGGTCGTTCCCGTTGTGGTCGTATTCGTGGCGAAATTCTCGTATTTGACCTGGAGTTTTCCGCTTTGAACGGGGGTCGCGGCTCGAACCGCAGGGCATTCCTCGACCAACGCCTCGGCATCTTCGAGTGTCAGGGTCGTCACGATCCCCCGCACTTGTTGTCTCCCGGCCGTGCGTTGGGCCTGTCCGGCGTTGACGATGATGAGGTTCGTGCCCATAGCCTCGATCCTTCTCAAGACCTGGTTCTCCGCGCCTTTGCCGATGGAGACCATGATAATGACCGACGAAACGCCGATGACGATGCCGAGCAGCGCTAAAGCCGTCCTCATCTTATGGGCCGCGAGCTGTTTGCGGGAGATCTTGAGACTACGAGCGATTTTCATCTTCGGCCCATCGATCCGGCCAAGAGGCGATTGGCCGCCGTCATTTTCTTCCCGGCTTTCGCCTTAAGATCTCAAAGCCTCGATAGGCTGGTAGGAAGCCGCCCGTCTGGCGGGCTGTATGCCGGCGATCAGCCCGACCAGGCTGGAAAAAATCGCCCCGAGGACCACGATCTCCCAGGACACGGCCATCGGCGTCTTTGTTAGGGCTTCCAGAATCTTCGAACCCGCTACCCCGAGCACAATGCCGATGATTCCTCCCGTGAGTGTAACGGCCGTGGCTTCGATAAGAAATTGGAACGTAATGTTTTTCTTTCGTGCGCCGACGGCCTTCCGGAGTCCGATCTCCTTGCGGCGCTCGCCGACCGAGATCAGCATGAGGTTCGAGACGATAACACCGCCCGCGATCAGCGATATGCCCGCGACAAGAATGAGAAATAGATTGAACGTCCCAGCCACCTTCTCGGCCGTCTCGGTGACCTCCGTCGGTGTGGAAATGGTGAAATCGTCGGGGACCCCGGGGGAGATCTGGTGACGTTCGCGGAGCAGGTCTCGGATACTCCCCGCCGCTTTGTCCATATCCTTGGCCGTTTTGAGGCGAATCTTGATATTCGCGATGTAATCGATATTAGCGACCCGCCGCATCATCGTCGTTATGGGGATCATGACCCGGTTATCCATGTCGCCTCCGCTGACGGACGTGCCTTTGGCTATAAGGATCCCTTTGATCTCGAACTGGATGTTTCCGACGCGGATCATTTCCCCGATGGGATTCGCTCCGCCGAACAGATCCTTTTGGACTGTTGGACCGATCACGCAGACCCGGGCGACATTAGCGATATCCTCGTCGCTGATAAAGTCCCCTTTGGCCGCACCCCAGTCCCAAACCGTAGCGAATGACGGCATGGCGCCGAGGACCATGGTGGTCGTCGACTTGTCGGAGTGTTTCACTTCCATCTGAGGCCGATGGACCTGGGGGGAGATATCGGCGACCTGCCTTATCTCGCGTTTGATCGCCGCGGCATCCTCGAGCTTTAGGCTGATCGTCGGTTGGCCGGTGTTCTGGACTCCCATAGTCTGGCCGCCACCGGCCCTGACCATCAAGCTGTCCAGCCCGAATTTCTTCACCCGTTCCATGACCTTCTGTCTGGCTCCCATGCCCGCCGAGACAACCATCGTCAGGGCGATGATGCCGATGACGACGCCGATCATCATCAGAAACGTGCGGAGCATGTTTCTTCCAAGGCTCTTGAAAGCGGATTTGACGATGCGGAGCGTTCTCATTCTTTGACCTCCTTACCGGGGAGCTTCCGCAATTCGTCCTCGGCGCTTTTCGGCCTTTCGTTGACACGATCCTCGACGATCCGTCCATCAGAGATCCGTATGATGCGCCTGGCGTGTTCGGCGATGTCCGGCTCATGGGTGACGAGGACGATGGTTTTTCCCAGCCCATTGAGCTTCTGGAACAGGGAGATGACTTCGTAGCTTGAACGGCTGTCCAGGTTCCCCGTCGGCTCGTCGGCGAAGATGATCTCGGGCTCGTTGACCAGGGCCCTGGCGATCGCTACCCGCTGCTGTTCACCCCCCGAAAGCTCGCCGGGATAATGATGGCCCCTCCGGTTGAGCCCCACGGCCTCGAGAGCCGCGCGGGCCATTCGGCCAATATTAGCCCGCTCGGAGTAGACCAGTGGAAGCTCGACGTTCTCCAAGGCCGTGGTCCTCGGAAGAAGGTTGAACGACTGGAAGACGAACCCGATCAGTTTGTTGCGGACATTGGCCAGCTCATCGTCGGGCAGGCCGCTCACTTCCATCCCGGCCAGCTGCACGGCCCCGCTCGAAGGCCTGTCGAGACACCCGAGGATGTTCATGACAGTGGATTTCCCCGAGCCGGACGCCCCCATGATGGCGACGAATTCGCCCTTCCGTATGTCCAAGGAGACGTCCCGGACCGCGACAACTTGGGAGCTTTTTCCCGGGTTGTAGACCTTTTGGATGTTTCGGGCTTGGACGATGAGATCGTTCATGGCCTCCTCCTTGTTACTCATAGATGACGACCTTTTCACCTTCGCCGACCCCGCTGATGACCTCGGTGAAGCCGTTGTCTTTCCAGCCGACTTTGATCAGGCGTCGTTCCGTCCGGTCGCCGTCAAGGACCGTGACGTATCTCTCCCCCTGGTCCCGGACGATGGCCGCCGTGGGCACCGCCAGGGCGTTCTTCCTCGCGGCGAGGAAGATCTTGACGTTGGCGGTCATTTCGGGCCTCAGGATCTTCCCCTGGAAGTCCGTGATCACGAAGGTGACGATATAGTTGACGACGTTGTCCTGGATCACGGCCTTGGGGTATATGGCCGTGACCTTTCCCCTGAATTCCGTATCGGCGTAAGTATCGACGGTGAAGCCCGCCTCGAGCCCTTCATGGACCTTGCCGATATCCGTCTCGTCAACGTAGGTCTGGACTTCGAGCCGATTCAGATCGATGATGTTGACAAACGTCGGCGCAGAGAAGCTCGCCGCGACCGTTTCGCCTTCCTGTGTCGAGATGGAGGCAATGACCCCTGAAATGGGGGCGAATATTTTTGTGTAGCCGAGCTGGACCCGAGCGGATTCCAGGTTGGCTTCCGCCTGCTCGAGCTGGGCTTGGGCGACCTTGTGGGCATTCTCGGCCAGATCAACCTGCTGCTTGGAGGCGAAATTCTTCTTCAGGAGAGAACGTTGTCGCTCCAGATTCAAATTCGCATACTCAAGATCGGCCTTCGCCTTTTCGAGGGCGGCGATGTTCTGGTTGAGCTTCGCCTGCAGCTCGGCATCGTCCAGTTCGGCGATGACCTGACCCTCCTTCACGAGGTCGCCGATATGGGATCGCAGCCGTTTGACTACGCCCGAAACACGGGATCCGACTCTGACCTCGGCCCCGACCATGGGCTTGATGATCCCGGTGGCTCGGACGGTGGAGCCGATATCGCGACGGGTTACCACGGCCGTCGTATATGCGGGGCCTTGCCGTTCCTTTCCGCCGAAATACCGGCTTGCCGCAAGCGCGCCCAGAACGGCGAGAACCGCGACAATAACTATGAAAAGATATTTCTTTCTCATCTCACCTCTCCCACGCCCTGCGACCAGACGTCGATGCCCAGAGCCCTATCCAAGGCCGCAAGGGAAATCTTGAAATCGGCAAGAGCCTCAATGAAACTCACTTCGGCCGCCACCACGCTGGTCTGGGCGTCGATCACTTCGATCATGGAACCCGCCCCCTCCCGGTATTCTTCCTCTGCGAGGCCGAGGTTTTCGCGGGCATTCTCCAGAAATATTCGTGTATTTTCGATCCGTTCTTTAGCCTCGTTCAACGCCAAGAAGGCGTTCCAGACATCGAGACTTATCCTTTGCTCAAGGGAGGATTTCCGCTTATCCATCGCTTGGAAGGCGATTTTTTCCTGGGCCATACGGGAAGCGAGAGAAAAGCCGGAAAAAACGGGATAGCTCAAGCTCAAACCGAACGACCAGCCCTTGTTCAACGAAGAAAGCGCGGCACCGCTGAAGCTGTAATTCGCATCGGCGGAAATCCAGGGGAGAAGGTTGCCCTGGGCCGATCGTATGTTCGATCTCTGGGCCTGGAGCTGGGAATTCATTCCCAACAGTTCCGGCCGGTGCTTATTGGCCAGCGCTAACAGGGAACGAAAGTCGGTCGGCTCTTTTTGCCTAAGGTCTTGAAGATCATCGACAACGTCCAGAGGCGCATCGACGGACTGGCCCAGGAGGATGTTGAGCGATCCCTGAGATGATAGCAGATTGTTCCGGGAACGAATCAGGGTCAGGTTGGAATTAGAAACCTCCACCTCGGCTTTCAGGATATCGGAACGCGTGGCCAATCCGGCCTCGAAACGGGCTTTGGCGAACTCCAGATGGTACCGGGCGCTCTCCAACGATTTTTCGGCGACTTTGACCGTATGGCCGGCCTGGAGCAGGCGATAATAGCCTTGGTTCACCTGGAGGATCAAATCTTGGATGTTGCCTTCGTGCTGATGAGATGACGCTTCAAGGCTGGACTGGGCGGCCGAGATCGCGGAAACCGTCCGAAAACCCTTGAACAGGTAATATTGGGCCGAAAGGCCGATACTGAAGCTGGAATAGGGATCGGGGGAGGCTCCCGACTGTCCACTCTGGCGAAGAAGCCGATCCGCGCCCGCCGAAAGATTTATCGTCGGGAAGGCCGCTGCTCGGACTTCGGTGATTCGTTCCAGGCTCTCCATGACATCATAGCGAGAGGAGAGGATCTGAGGGTTATTCCGGATAGCGAGCGATAGACACTGGTCAAGGGTAAGATGAACGGGGGCCTGGGATTGCATTCCGAAGGAGAACATGGCCAGAAAGAATATCGGAATGAACTTGGTTCTGTCTGGAAAGCACATCTCGCGATTGGCTCCTTTTCGATGAAATAACGGCATGAGTCGGAAGAATGTGGTTCAGCTTCCCCTCAGATACTTTCCTGGCCCGGTGGGGGAAGTAAGCCTTTGGAGGATGATGGAGAGGAACTTCTCCTGCTGATCGGGACCGAGGATGGCCTTGATGTCCAGAATATGGTTGACGACCCTTTCCTGCGCTTCGAATTGCAGCCGATTGATACGCTCATTGATCTCCGACAGCCGCTTTCGGTCGGGTGTCGGAGGGGCAAACGCCTCGATTAGCTGCCGTCGTAACTCGTTCTGCCGGGCGGAGAGAGAATCAAGCTCCGTGTGGAACGTTTTTCGATATTCCTGAAACTTCGCAATTTGCGCCGCGGAGAGGGAAAGTTCCTTTATTACTTGCTCGAAGCCTTCGGCTTGGCGGAGCTCCGCTCCGGACCGGGAGGAGCCTCTGAATCGATGGAAAAGAAAGGCTCCCAGGGCCGCCAGATTGATGACCGTCAGGATGAGCAAGGCGAAGATGAGGAACTTTTTCTTCATGTCAGTCACGATGACTCTCAAGGCTCATTCGAGATTCGCCAGGGATTCCACCAGCGAGTCCGGCGGCATAACACTGAAGAGTTCAAGCCCAAACGCCCCGGTCTTTCCTCCCGAAAAAGCCCGCAAGGTTGCAGCGGTCGAAGTCGTTCCGGTTGTCGTGGGAGTGCCTATATAGATTCCAAGCGCGATGGCCAGGGAAAGCGCGAGTGGGAGAGCGATCAAGCGTCGGGCCGGGAACGGGAGGAAGCGAAACTCACGGGCAGGCTCTCTCCGACTCTTCCTTCCCTGCTCTTGGATCCGCTGAATGAGGCTTTCCCACGATAATGAAAGGGGAACGAGCGGCCGTTCGGCGGATCCAGCGTTCCAGGCCTCGGCGAGTTTTTTCATGTAGCAGCTGCATTCCGGGCATTGACTTAGGTGAAGACGAACCATCTCGCGTCGTTCTTCCGGGAGTTCGCCGGCCAGGAAACTCAAAAGGTCCTGCCGGATTTCCGCATGAGCGTCTTTTTTCATTTTCACTCCATTAGAGGCGGATTAAAACAATAACTTGCGGTTCATTTCAAGTATCCATCAGGTAGGGAGCCAAACGCTTCTCCAGGTTCCGTTTGGCCCGGAAAAGCAGGGATTCGACCGAGGAAAGAGAAATCTCCATGGTTGAAGCGATCTCTTCATAGCCGAGGCCTTCATAATATTGTAGAGTGATCGCGGTCCTTTGCCTTTCGGGCAGGGCTCTTATCAAGCGCTGGACGACGCGCTCCATTTCGGTACTTTCGAGCTCCGCGGAAGGGTCATGACCGGGATGGACGGGTTCGATCGTCGGCGTTCCGCCCGATTCATCGGACAGGAAAGCCAGGGATAGCAGCTTTTTGAGTTTCTTTTTATTCAATTCCTTATTGACCAGGTTGACCGCGATGCGGTAAAGCCATGTTGAAACCTTCGATTCCCCTCTGAAGCTCGGATACGCTTTGAAGGCGCTTAAAAAGACATCCTGAGTCAGGTTTTCCGCCTCCTGACGGTTGCCGAGCAGCCGGAAACACAAGGAGTAGATCAGAGTTTTATTCTCTTCGAAGATAATCCGAAAGGCCTCCAAATAGGCGACGGAATCTGGGGGGGCATCTTGAGCTTTTTCGCCGACCCTCATTTGTTCAGAACCTCTTCCGGGCATCATGGTGACTGCTGGTTATTCTACAAGGGCTTGACCGAAACGGCCACACCCTGAGACAGCAAAGCCCCGGCCCAGGAGAAAGCTCGAGTCACGGCCAAGACTCCCGCCCATCAAGCCGGGCGGCCGATCCGCGCGTTCGGAACTCTTTTCCCGCGCTTTCCCCGGAAAAGGGGAGGGACCTCGGAATCAGACGATCCACTTCCTGCGGATGTTGCGGAGGCTGACGAAGAAGAGCACGGCGCAGAAGGCCGCCAGGAGCCCGAAATCGAGCGCCGGCGGCATTTGCCCCGCCCCCTCGACGGCCGCGCGGAGCAGGTCGGCTCCGTAGGTCAGGGGCAGAACATGAGACAGAGGCCGGAGCCAGGCGGGCAGGCGATCGAGGGGGAAGAACAATCCGCACAGGAAGACCATCGGGAAGCGGATGAAATTGGAGAACGTCTGGGCCTCGAAGACCTCGCTGACCGAGACGGCGATGAAGAGCCCGAGGAACGTCGAGCTGACGGCGATGAGGACGACGGCCGGGACGATCGTCCCCCAGGCGATTCCGCCGAGGTCGGCGGCGAAGGCCGCGATTGCCACGGGCACGAAGGCGTTGATCACGCCGAAGAGGATGGCCCCGGTCGTCTTGGCCAGCATCAGCAGCTCCAGGGAGATCGGGGCGAGGAGGAGCCGCTCGAAGGACCGCCCCTTCTTCTCGAAGGTCACGGTCACGGCGAGCAGGCTCGTCGTCCCGAAGAGGACCGACAGAGCCATCACCCCCGGAAGGAGCGACCGGACGCCCTCGACGCCCGACCCGGACCGGATGAAAAACATCCCCGTCCAAGCCAGCGGGAAGATGAGGCCCCAGCTGATGTTGGGCGGCTTCAAGTAGTACGTCCGCATGTCCTTGCGGAGGATGTTCCAGAAGGCGATCCAGCGCTTCACGGAGCGCCTCCGCCCTTGTCCTTTTCCTTCTCCTTCCGCATGGCCCCCGCTTCGATGCCCGTGATCCGGACGAACACATCTTCAAGGGAGGGCATCAGACGCCGGGCTTCGAGGACTTCGAGTCCCCCTTCCTCCAGGAACCTCACCAGGGGGCCGACGACCACGGGCGCGCCGGACTCGACCCGGATCGAGTCCGGGGCCGGCTGCAGGCACGCGAGCGCGGGGAAGGCCGCGGCGAGCTTTGGGGCGAGCTCCTGCGTCGGACCCGACAAGGCGATCTCGACGGCGTACCGCTCCTGCGCCGGCCTGAGGAGGTTCTGGACCGTGTCGATACGGACGATCCCGCCGGCGACGATGAAGGCGATCCGGTCGCAGAGCCGCTCGGCCTCCTCGATGTAGTGCGTCGTCAGCAGAATGGTCGTGCCGCCGCGATGGAGGCCGGCGATGAGCTGCCGGACGTGCCGGGCGCTGGCCACGTCGATGCCGGTCGTGGGCTCGTCCAGGAAGAGGATCGGAGGCCGGTGCATGATCCCCGCGGCGATGGTCAGCTTCCGCTTCATCCCCTTGGAATAGCCGCCGAATTTCCGTCCGGCGGCCTCCGTCAGCCCGAACTCCTCCAGGAGCTCCGCGGCCCGCGCCTCCCTCGGCCTCTTCCTCATCCCGTGAAGGGCGGCGCAAAAGCAGAGGTTGTCGAATCCCGTCAGCTCGGGGTAGAGGTTGCTCTCGTCGGGCACCACTCCGACGAGATGCTGGGCGGCGCGGGGGTCGCGCGAGCAATCGATGCCCGAGATGCTGACGCGGCCGGCGTCGAGGCGGGCCAAGCCGGTCAGCATGTTGATCGTCGTCGTCTTGCCGGCTCCGTTGGGGCCGAGAAGGCCGAAGAGCTCGCCCGGGGCCACGGCGAAACTCACCGAGGCGACGGCCGTCACGTCGCCGAACCGCTTGGCCAGGCCTTCGACCGCGACGGCCGCCTCGGTTCCCTGCCCAGGTTCTGGAATAATCATTGTCTCAGTGTTGTCCGCAGAGCACGGTCCGCTTCCTGCGCCGGCTCCGATCCCGCGCACTGATGATAAATGGCCCATCGAGCCGCGTCAAGGCCCCGAGGGCTCCGAGCGACGGCAGAGCACGGCCAGGACGAGCGACGGCTCGTCGGCTTCCATGCTGCGCGTCGTTGAGCCGCCCGTAATGAAGACCGCATTGGGAGGGACGACGACGGCTTTCTCGTTCTCCGCCAGGAACGTCACCCGCCCCTCGACGACGACGAACACGACGTCCTCCGTCATCCGGCAGGGCGGGATGCGGGCGCCCGCCGCAAGCTCGATCCGACGGGCCTTGACCGCGCCATGTTCGAATAGAATCGAAGCCTCATAGCGGCCGCTTTCGCAAGTGAACTCTTTCGGGAAATCGATGATTTTCATCTCGGATTTTCCTTTCCGGGATCTTCCGGGGCTCCACGCATTGCCTTCAGCAAATAGGCCTCCACGGTCTCCCGGATCCGGTCCCGGACCCGGCGGAATACGGTTAAGACGTCCTCTTCGGTCCCCGTCGCCTGGGCCGGGTCTTCGAATCCGAGATGGGCCCGCTCGACGCCGCCGAAAAAGAGCGGGCAGGTTTCGTTCGCCGCGCCGCAGAGGGTGACGACGAAATCGAACGTCCGGCCCTCGAACTCGTCGAGGGATTTGCTCCGGGCCCGGCCGTGGTCGATCCCGATCTCGGCCAGAGCCTTGAGCGCGGCCGGATGCGGCGTCTTGGGCGCGGTGCCGGCCGAAAATGCCTCGAACCGGTCTCCCAGGTCGTGATTGACCAGCGCCTCGGCCATCTGGGACCGGGCGCTGTTGGCCGTGCAGACGAACAGGACCTGTTTCTTGCTCATGGCTTGACAACCTCTCCGCGATACATGAATATGATCATATATTACTGGAACGAGATGAAGAAAGTCAACCGCATTTTCAAGGCGCTCTCCGACCCGACGCGGCTGCGGATCGTCTTCCTCCTGCTCGATCGTGAGCTCTGCGTCTGCGAGCTGATGGCCATCCTCGGCCTGGAACAGTCGCGGATCTCGCACCAGCTCCGGATCCTCCGCGACGGCGGCCTCCTCCGTGACGACCGGGAAGGCCGGTGGATCATCTATCGTATGCCGGAAGCGGTCAAAGAGCGGCTCCGTCCTCTCCTCGAGATGTCGCTCCGGGAGGACCCGGCCGCGGCGAAGATCATCCGCTCGGACCGCGCCTCCATGCAGACGTGCATCCGAAACGAAATCAGGATAAAACGCTGCGGGGCGTGAGCGGGAAGAGCGGGAAGCAAAGGGAGACTCGATGTCCAAAGAGATCAAGGTGCTTCTCATTCTTGTCGCCGTTTTCCTGGCCGCTTATCTCATCCCGTTCGGCCGGCCGAACGTCCAGAACGCACTCCTCGAAGCCTTCGCCCTCCTCCAGGAATACGCCCGCCAGCACGTTCTCCTGTGTCTCATCCCGGCCTTCTTCATCGCCGGGGCCATCACCGTCTTCATCCGCCAGGAGGCCGTGGTCAAATTCATCGGCCCAAAATCCAATAAGCCTCTCGCCTACGGCATCGCCTCGGTCTCCGGGACGATTTTGGCCGTCTGTTCGTGCACGGTTCTCCCGCTTTTCGGCGGCATCTACACGCGGGGAGCGGGCATCGGCCCGGCCTCGGCCTTCCTGTATTCCGGACCGGCCATCAATATCCTGGCGATCACCCTCACGGCCAAGGTCCTGGGGCTGAAGCTGGGATTGGCCCGGGCCGTCGGCGCGGTCGTCTTTTCGATCGCGATCGGGCTCCTTATGGAGTTCTTCTTCAGACGAAAGCACACCGGGGAAAGTGAGGCCGGGGATTTCGCCGGAGCGGATTCCGCTCCCCTGAACCGGCCCCTCTGGAAGACTGGGCTGTATTTCGCGGTCATGATCGGCATCCTCGTCTTCATGAACTGGGGAAAATCCGACCCGTCCCTCGGCCTGTGGTACGCAGTTTACCGGGCCAAGTGGTACTTGAGCGCCGCGCTCTGGGCGGTCCTCGCTTGGATGCTCCTCCGCTGGTTCCGCCGAGACGAGCTCAAGGAGTGGGTTTTCTCGACTTGGGTCTTCGCCAAGCAGATCGTCCCGCTCCTGTTCGCCGGCGTCTTCGTCGCCGGATTCCTTCTCGGGCGTCCCGGCCACGAAGCGCTCATTCCCGGCTCCTGGATCGCGTCTCTCGTCGGCGGGAATTCGATCTTTTCGAACCTGTTCGCTTCCATCTCGGGTGCCCTGATGTACTTCGCCACGCTGACCGAAGTTCCCATTCTTCAGGGGCTTCTCGGCTCGGGCATGGGCCAGGGACCGGCCCTGGCCCTGCTGCTCGCGGGCCCGGCGCTGTCGCTTCCCAGCATGATCGTCATCCGGAGGATGATGGGAACAAAGAAGGCCCTTACTTATGTCGCCCTGGTCGTCGTCATGGCGACGGTCACGGGCATCCTGTTCGGCTGGCTGTTCGGATAACGACGTATTCTCCATTAAAAGGAGGCCGGATCGATGGAAATCAAAATTCTGGGGCCGGGCTGCCCCCGCTGTCACGAAGTGGAAAAACGGACGATGAACGCTCTGGCCGAGCTGGACATCGCGGCCGATGTCGAGAAGATCTCCGACATCAAGAAGATCATGGAGTACAAGATTATGGGTACGCCGGGGCTGGTGATCGATGGAAAGGTCAAATGTTCCGGCCGTATTCCGCGTCCCGACGAAATCATGGCCTGGATCCGAGAAGCCTGCGGCGGCGCCTAAGACCAAGACAATATTCGTACCATGAAAATCCGCGATCTTTCAAGCAAAGCCGCCATGGTTCTCCTGGCTTCAGTCTTGTTATTGAATGTTTTTTGCGGGCCGGGGGCCGAGCCGCAAGCCTCCGCCGTACAGGGGACGGCGGCCAAGGGAGCGGTCCTCGTCACGAACGAGATCAAGCTCGACTTCTCCAAGCACAAGATCACGTTCATAGAGCTCGGCTCCGTCAACTGCATCCCCTGCCGGGAGATGCAGCCGATCATGAAGGACATTGCCGAGCGGTTTCCCGATCAGGTCCTCGTCGTCTTCTACGACGTCTGGAAGAACCCCGCCCCGGCCCAGCACTACCGGATCCAGCTCATCCCGACCCAGGTCTTCCTCGATGAGCGGGGCAACGAGTTGTTCCGGCACGTCGGCGTGTTCGCCAAAGAAGACATTCTAAATTTTCTGAAGGGCCACGGAGTCAGGTAAGGCGGACGGCGCATGGAGAGCCTGTTCGGGGACATCCAGCAGATCCTCCAACACAGCCGCTGGCTGGCCGTCGCAGCCGTCTTCGCGGGAGGGATCACCACCGCCCTCAACCCCTGCGTTCTGGCTATGATTCCGCTCCTCATGGGCGTCGTCGCCGGGAACCGGGAAACGACGACGGTCAGACGATCGCTCTTTTTTTCCATGTTTTTCGTTCTCGGCCTGGCTGTCACCTTCACGATCCTCGGGCTCATCTCCGCCCTTATGGGGCGGCTGTTCGGAAACGTCGGTCCATTCTGGAAATACATCGTGGCGGGAGTCTGCCTGCTCATGGGGATCCATCTGCTGGGATTCGTCCATTGGAACCTCCCCATGCCGGCCGGAATCCGGATCAAACCGCGGGGACATCTCGGAGCTTTTCTGCTGGGGCTTCTCTTCGGCGTCGTCTCGACGCCGTGCGCCGTCCCCATCCTGGCCGTGCTCCTGGCGTTCGTTGCCGAAAAGAGGGACGTCCTCTACGGCGGCTTCCTCCTGTTGATCTACGCTCTGGGACATTCGGCCCTGGTCCTCCTCGCCGGAACATCGGTCGGAGTGGCCAGATCGCTCCTTGAGTCCAGGGGATTGCGCAAAGCCCACGATGCGCTTCAAAAGGCCGCCGGCGTCTTGATCATCGCCATCGGCGTCTATTTTGCGTTCGGGAGGTGAGGACGATGAAAAATCCCGTGAGCGTCGGGTTCATCGGAGGCGGCCGTATGTTCAGGATAAGACTCATACCCCTCTACGAGAAAATCAAACCCTGATGGACTGTCCGGGAAGGAGAAGAGAATGACCCCAAGCAAAGCGCGCCTCAAGTTCCTCGATCGATACCTCACGCTCTGGATCTTCCTAGCCATGGCCATCGGCGTCGGCCTGGGCTATCTCGTCCCGGCCGTGGTCGGGTTCATCAACAAGTTCCAATCGGGGACGACCAACATCCCGATCGCGATCGGTCTCATCCTGATGATGTACCCGCCGCTGGCCAAGGTGAAGTACGAGGAGCTCGGAGACGTCTTCAGGAACGTCAAGGTCCTCGCGCTGTCCCTCGTCCAGAATTGGATCATCGGCCCGCTCCTGATGTTCGCCTTGGCGGTCGTCTTCCTCCGCGACAAGCCCGAGTACATGTACGGATTGATCATGATCGGCCTGGCCCGCTGCATCGCCATGGTCATCGTCTGGAACGACCTGGCGGGCGGGGACCGGGAATACGCCGCCGGGCTCGTCGCCTTCAACTCGATCTTCCAAGTCTTGTTCTTCTCGGGCTACGCCTACGTCTTCATCACCGTCTTTCCGACCTGGCTCGGGTTGAAGGGGACGGCCGTGGTCGTGACCATGGGCCAGATCGCCGAGAGCGTCTTCATCTACCTCGGCATCCCCTTCCTGGCAGGAGTCGTCACACGTTTCACGATGCTCAAGCTCAAGGGGCGGACCTGGTATGAGACGAAATTCATCCCCCGCATCAGCCCCATCACCCTCGTCGCCCTGCTCTTCACGATCGTCGTCATGTTCTCCCTCAAGGGCGAATTCATCGTCAAGATCCCGCTCGACGTCCTCCGCATCGCCGTTCCGCTTCTCATCTACTTCGTCGTCATGTTCCTCGTCTCGTTCTTCCTCAGCCGCAAGGCGGGCGCGGATTATCCCAAAGCGACAACGCTGTCCTTCACCGCGGCGAGCAACAACTTCGAGCTGGCCATCGCCGTGGCCGTGGCCGTCTTCGGCATCAACTCCGGCGAGGCCTTCGCCGCGGTCATCGGACCGCTCGTCGAGGTCCCGGTCATGATCGGCCTGGTCAACGTCGCCCTCTATTTCAAGCGGCGGTATTTTCAAGTCAAAGCGAACTCTTAGCGCCGCCCCGGCATGAAAGACGGATGAGATGATCCCGTGGGCGAAGGGGGGCAAGTGAGAGAGCACGAAGAGATCCGGCGCGATCGAATATCGACCCCGGAAAAGATCCGGGTTTACCGCGCTCGCCTCGGGAAAAAGGGCTCCCTCGATCTTCCTTCTCGGTTAGCTAAAAAGCTCGCGGCGGCCGGCCAGGACCGTCTCGAGATCGTGGAGAACCGGGGAGCTCTCGAAGTCCGTCCGAGTCTCCATACCCTTGCCCGCGTCTATATCGAGCCGACCTCGCGCTGCAACCTGGCCTGCCGGACGTGCATCCGAAACACCTGGGCCGAAACCCCGGGGGACATGGAATCCGAGACCTTCGCCCGCCTTCTCCGCCAGCTCCGGGGTTTCCGGCACCTCGAGTCGGTCATGTTCGGTGGATTCGGGGAGCCGACGGCCCACCCGCGTATCCTGGACATGATCGGGAAGGTCAAGGCGCTCGGCATCCGAGTCGAGATGACGACCAACGGCACGCTCCTCGACGACACGATGCTAGCCGGCCTGATTCGGAATCGCCTGGACCGGCTCTGGATCTCATTCGACGCAGCGGAGGAAGCCCGCTTCGAGACGATCCGCAAAGGCGCCCGATTCCGGGCGGTCCTCGAGAGTCTCCGCCGCCTGCGATCAATGAGCGGCAAGCGGCACCGCCCGATCGCCCTCGGTCTCGCTTTTGTCGTGATGAAGAGAAATATTGACGATCTCAAGTCCATAGAAGAGCTGGCCCAAACCGTGGGGGCCGACAAGGTTCTGGTCAGCAATGTCCTCCCCTATAGCTCGGACATGGAAAAAGAGATGCTCTGCCTTCTGACGCTGACAACCGACACCTTCACCTTCGCTCCCGGCAAGATCGAAATGAGCCTTCCGCGCCTCGACATCAGCTCCTTGACCCGCGAGGCCCTTTTTCACTTGCTCCAGGGATACGAAAATCTGACCCTTATGGGCAATAAGGTCTATGCGCCCTCGCAGCAGTGCCGCTTCGTCCAGGAAAGGACCACAGTCGTCCGCTGGGACGGGCAAGTCAGCCCGTGCATGGGATTGCTACACGCGCATATAACTTACCTCTACGGCAACGAACGTAAAATCTCGAGCTATGGGCTCGGCGACATTCGGCGGAGCACGCTCCGGAAGATCTGGAATTCGGAGGGATACAAGGCTTTTCGGGAGAAGGTACGAGCGTTCGAATTTTCGCCCTGCCACGTCTGCGGCGGCTGCACGCTGGTCGACGAAAACAAGGAAGATTGCTTTGGAAATACTTTTCCGGTCTGCGGCGCCTGCCTCTGGGCGCAGGGCGTGATTCAATGTCCCTGAAGAAAGCAATGGTCAGGATCACAAATTTGCCTCACGGCGAGGGACTTTGCAGCTTATTAACTGAAAACAATAGAAA
>Ga0163210_1000167_pt1 | contig 24831 bp, 21 predicted proteins | sample Kivu_220m_FD_113536 | JGI IMG/M metagenome (GOLD analysis project Ga0163210, IMG submission 113536) | Freshwater microbial communities from Lake Kivu, Western Province, Rwanda to study Microbial Dark Matter (Phase II) - Kivu_220m | ecosystem: Environmental > Aquatic > Freshwater > Lake ...
CCATAACATTTGGTCGGGTTTCGTACCTACATTGGGGATAGTAATGCTTACATCTACATATGTGACGGTAGATAGATTATCCACCTGGATCGGAGGGTCAACCGGGATGGGCTGGTTAAACCATACATCGATGTACTCGAATTTTCCTATAACTTGCGACTCGTTATAAAACATCCTGGGCACTTCAATTCTTTGCCCTCCGGCGAGTATGGCGTATCCGGCAACCTCCCCCTTACCCTTATTGGTGATTCTTACACAGCTATAGTTAAAATAAGTTTCCCTGAGCTGTTCCCATAATTTGGTGTCATTCTTTATGGCTAGTAATTTCTCGACCTCCGCACGGATACTGCGTATAACGACCTTTTCCTCGCTTGGTGTTCTTGCCAGTAATTTTTTTTCTGCCATTTCGTTCCTCCTCATAATCCAATTTATTTTTCAGGCTTGCGAAACCTGCTGGTCAATCCGCAGGCGCAACATACAATATCGATGACATAGAAATTCTCCGACTTTACTTTTTCCAGGCAAATCGATGATACGGTACACTTCGTGAAAAATGGACGGCGCCCATCATACGTAACCGAATACTGACTGCCACACCAGTTGCACTTCTCCTCAATATCTGCAGGCAACGGAACGATTAAATCTTTTGGCATGTATCCATCCTCCTTGTCCCTTACAAACTGCCCCTTACGAGATTCGTTGATGTTGGACATGCGTATTCTACAGTACGTTTCCGGCCCTGGCAATACCTGAATGAACGCGGGTATTTTACTGCAGTAAAATATGTTGAAGCCTGTTAATTAAGTACTGAATCTGTGCCTTACCCGAAATAATTAAAACCGGGATTTTTTGTATGCTTATTGCCATATCATCGGCAGAGTATTAACATAACCCGGATTATAAAATAACGCAGAGGTGTAGATATGATTGAGATGTCAAAGTCGGAGCGGATTAAGGCGGCGCTGGCCGGCGAACCGGTCGACCGCGTGCCCGTGGCCTTCTGGAGGCACTGGCCGGGTGACGACCAGCAGGCGGCATCGCTGGCGGAAGCTGCCCTGGAGTTCCAGCGCCGTTATGACCTCGACTTCATCAAGATCCCGGTTTCCTCCACCTTCTGTGTTGATGATTACGGCGTTAAGCACGCCTACCGCGGCAGTGCGCTGGGAGACCGTGAGTACCTGGAATATGTTATCAGGCGTATCGAGGACTGGGATAAAATCGAACCGCTGGATGTGCATAAGGGGACCTACGGGCGAAACCTGGAGGCCCTGCGTATTGTCATCGAAAAGCGGGAACCCGGCACGCCGGTCGTTTTCACCATGTTCAATCCGCTGGCCATGGCCTGTTACCTATCCGGCGATGAAACCTTCCTGGCGCACCTCAGACGTGAGCCCGAGCGCGTGCAGCTGGCGCTGGATGCTCTCACGCAGACCTGTTCCAGCTTCGCCCGGGCGGTTATTCAGGAAGGCGGCGACGGTATCTTCCTGTCCGTCCGCGCCGCCAGCTATGAAGTCATGAGTGAGGAGGAATACCTCAGATTAGGCAAGCCCTGCGACATGGAGGTTTTTAAGGCGGCCGCCGGCGGCTGGTTCAACATACTGCACCTTCACGGTAAGCATCCTATATTCGCGCCGCTGCAGGACTACACCGCGAATGCCGTGAACTGGCACGACCGCACCGCATGGCCTGACCTGAAGGAAGCCGGCAGACTGAGCGCCAAAACTCTGATGTGCGGTGTGGAGCAGTTCAGGACGCTTCAACTGGGCAGTCCCGAAGAGGTGGAAAACCAGGTTCGCGACGCCATCAGGCAGATGGACGGGCGCCGCCTTATCGTCACACCCGGCTGCACCTATCCCATGGGAGTCCCGCACAGTAACCTCATGGCGATGAGGCGGGCGGTGGAACCCCAAAAAGGGAAATCCTAAACCCCAAGCTATAAATACTAAATAAATTCCAATAACTAAATTCCAAAATCCAAACAAATTCCAATATAAAAATCCAAAACTTCCCGCTTTATAAAATTTGAGTTTAGAATTTTGGGTTTGTTTAGCACTTAGAATTTAGAGTTTTGAAAAATTGTTTGGAATTTGGTTCTTGGAGCTTGGAATTTAACCCTTAGTTTTTATCACTTTATTCTCTTCTGCACCTTCTTCCACGTATCTGTGATGAGGAAGCTCTCCTCCATGTTATCGACCATCCTGGCGAACTTGTTCATGGGCGTGGCGAATGTAATGACATCCGGGGGGACGAAGGGGCGGGCCGAGGGATCGAACATCCCCATGACGCTCCTGGGGCGTCTCGATTTTGATTGAAGGTAAGGGGAATAGACAATGCTGGAACATCCGGAGCCGAAAAGCGCAAGAACACCATCTGGCCTGGCCTCATCGAAATTGGCCAGCGTAAAAAGTCCCGCCAGCACATCCGGTACGGCGAAGAAGATGACCACCTGCGGCTCGTCTGCCTTTTCCAGCATATCCCATCTTTTAAATATGATATAGCGGCCGGGCGCTTTAAACTCCGGCAGATATTCCATGGCCTGGTTTACAAGCTGCGGTGTCTGCTTGTAGCGTTCTCCTTCGAGCTTGCCCGGTATACCGCAGGACAGGAAATATGCGAAATTCGGCCTGAATTTCCCGGCGAATCCCAGGTATCTTTTACCGCCGGGACAGCCGATGGATTTCGCATCGAAGCATAGAGACTTCCCGGCCCTGACTTTCTGCAGTGCCGCTATGACACAGTGGTGCACGGAACCGGGTTTAACCGGTTCGGCGCGGCCTTCTTCATCTGTGTAATAAAAGGTGATGGGAAGTTCGGCATCATTGAAATACTTTTTCCACATCGTGATGAACCTTTTCCTATCGGTTGGTTTCATTTTTTTCTACCCCCCATATATTATAGTCTCTGACCGCAATAGCCTTGGAGCCGGCACCTTTACTGCGGCTTGATTGGCCGCGGTTACATTACGGTGCAGTTACGTTATAATAAATCAGTTGAGTTTTCATAAATCGGCATGGTTCAGGCCTTAAACCGGAGCGCTATCTTAGGGAGGCAAGTGAAATGTCAACGGGGAAATGGAATTTTATCATCGGCGTATCCCTGCTGCTGACTGTAATTTTGCTGATCGGCTGTTCTACCACGCCGGGCAAGATTAAAGTTAAATTCGGTTCAAAAAATGACTCGACGACATCCAGCGAAGAACAGGAGACATCGCAATCCACCCCGTCTTACAGCAAACCGCAGGTGCAACAGCCGGAGATCGTCTTTTTTACGTCCGACCTAACCAAGATCACGTCCGGGGAGCATACTGCCTTAAACTGGAATGTCACCGGGGCGACCAAGGTCAGCATAGACCAGGGAGTGGGGACGGTCAACAGCCAGAGGGGAAGCAAGGAAATCTCGCCGACGGCAGACACTGTTTATAAACTGACGGCTACCAACAGCGCGGGGAGTGTCACCAAAACCGTGGCCGTGACTGTAACCGAGCCCGGGCCCGTGACATCGCACCTGCCGCCGCCGTCCGAACCCTCCTATACACCTCCCCCGAGTACACCCTCACCATCCACGTTGCCGCCGGTGATCAGCTTTTTTTCCGCCAGCCCCTCTTCAGTCATCACCGGAGGCTGCTCAACGCTTAGCTGGCTTGTCTCTGGGGCAACAGCGATAACCATTAATCCGGGCGGCATAGTAGCTGCCGCCTCGGGCAGCGCACCGGTATGTCCTGCGGCCACCACCTCATATACGCTGACAGCCACCAATGCGGCGGGCAGCGTCAGCAGCATTGCTACCGTGACTGTTACTGCCGGGCCTCCGCCGGGGGCGCCGCCGGTGATAAACAGCTTTTCCGCCAGCCCCGGCAGCGTTACAACAGGGAATTGCTCTACATTGAGCTGGAATGTTTCGGGCGCAACAGCGGTTTCTATTAACCAGGGTGTGGGCGCTGTTCCAGCCTCAGGATCCACCTCTGTTTGCCCTGCGGCCACCACTACCTATACGCTGACGGCCACTAATGCGTCGGGCAGCGTGAGCAGCACCGCTACGGTTACTGTCGGCGCTGCGCCGCCGCCACCTGCCGATGCTGCAACCTGTGAGCAGGCCTTATTCGACGCCGTGAATGCGCTGAGGGTGGCCGACGGCAAACCGGCTTTAACCAGGAACAGCTATATGGACGGGCTGTGCCGGACGCACGCCGCATACATGGCAGCGGCCAATACGCTCAGCCATGATAACTTTCTGGATCGGGCCAACCTGATCAGGACCAATATACCGGGAACGAATCCCTGCGCTGAGAACGTGCTGCAGGCCAATATTCCCTGTGACGCAACATTCATGGCGGAAATGTGGCATGGCTCAGCAGGGCACTGGGCCAATATACGTAACGCGGCATACACCATATCGGGCATGGGGATCGTGATTGACGGCGGAGGCAAGATCTGGGCCTGCCAGCTGTTTGCCGGGCCGTAACTTCACGACCGGTACTGCAGCTTTCTCCATGTGTAGATGATTCCCAGCACGAAAGATGAAAAGATCAATGCCAGGCTGATATAAAGGATGAGGTTAGGATCGGCGAGCTCATCTACCATAAAGCTGCCTGCTGATATGCTGCCCACGTAGACTCTGTACGTGCCTGGCTTGCTCCTGCTGACTGTGAAATCAACAGTTCGGATCTTCCCGCTTTCAACAGTCACTGTCTGGTTATCCTCCTCCTCTCCATTGACATACAACTTTATCCTGGCTGCGCCATTCGCAGTGCTCTTATTTACTACTGTGGCAACTATTGATACCGGCGCACCGGGAGCAACCCTGGAAGATGAGATCGAAGCCTGCTGCACCAGCACATTGGGGATAACTACCGGTTGAGTTGGAGGTGCAGGCGCAGTTGAGGAATGGGGAACCGGCTGGATTGAATTAGCGGCGGCCGTTATTCTGTTTGTCTGGGAGGTTTGCTGCGTTTGCTGCAAAGGCAACGCCACACCACCGGGGTCTACTATCGTACCGTTGGCGACACCATCAGTATCCCCCGGGCCGCCGTCGGTTAATGCGATTGTCAGAATATTGTCGCCATCGTTGTGGCCCACGAGGGATGTAATGTTTACCCAACCGGTGGCATCATCATATTTCCAGTACTGCGCCGATATGGGGATGGCCTGGGGATAGGTAAGAATAAGGTTAACGGTGGATCCGACGGGAATCTCCGTGATCGAATATGAAAGCAGGCCGTAAGGGAAGATCACCGCTGGTTTACCGATATTTGGAAGTGTGGCCTCGCTGATTGCCACAATATTGTTTATCGTCCCCGAAGTAGCGTACGAGTTTATCGCTCCCAGTCCCGTCAGTGTTGGAACGCCTGTAAAAAACTCTTTTTGAAGACTTTGTTCAGAATCACAACCTGATTTGCCAAAAGGCGCAACCGCTACATTCCAGGTGCATTTTTTCCCGGAAGGCAGGCCGTGTATATCGGCCGTGAAAATACCCGTATGCGTAATTATTTGCGGAGGATTGGGAAAGACTATATAGCCGTCATCACTTATATTTACGCAATTGAACCAGCAGATAGCACTGGGATACGAGCCCAGGGAGGTCAGGTTAGCGTTGAGCGTAGCGCGATAAGTAATGTTGTCAGCCGGGCCTTCCTGCTGGATATTGGTGGCGTCGCCTATTGTTACCAGGGGTGGATCGTTTGTTGTAAAGAAAGTCCAGTGCGGCCCCAGCGCTTCAGCGCCGTGGCTGTCCCTGGCCACGACCTTCCAGCTGTACCTGGCCTCAGCCTCAACAGGCGGCACCGTGTATGACAGAGGGAAGGATGTTCCTGTTTGATTGCTGGAAACCATGTGGAAAGCCCAGTCGGGAGGTGAACCCTGCCACGCCCTGCCGTGACACCTGCTCATGTATACGTCATATGTTACGCTGTCCCCATCGGGATCGCCGCCGCTCCAGCACAGATTGTCAGTGACCGGCACACTCGAAGCTAGGAGCGCTGGATATGGATTGGAGGGTATGTTGGGAGGATTATTTCCTTCCGCAATATCGATTTTGCATATATATGCGTCTACGTCTATACTGCTACTCTTCAAGGTCTGGCAACCGTTCCTGATAGGTAAATCGCAACTAAGAATATATCCACCGACATAAAGGTAGCCGTTCTGATCCAAGAACAATGGTAGAGAAGTCTCAAAGTTGCTTCCTCCGAGAAACGTGCTGAACTTCAGGCTGTCAACTCCGGATTTGGCGGTATTGATCTTACAGATGAACGCGTTATCTCGGCTACCTCCTCCGTATGGAATGCAATACTGGAAGGGGTACTTGAGGGGGAAATCGCTGGAGCGCGTGGCGCCGGCTATATATGCGCAGGCGGCTTCATCCACTGCAACATCGTTCGTTGTATCCTCATCATTGCCGCCGATATATGTAGAGTATTCGATGGCGCTGCCCGAGGCGCTTAACCTTGTCAAAAAGCCATCGAAACCGGTTGATCTGGATGTCTGGTAGGCGTTCACCGTCGGGAAATCCGCGGAATTGGTCATGCCGGCAATATAGGCACGCCCGGCGGTATCAACAGCTATTCCGCCGAAATTCACTTCATCAACTCCCTTAAAACCGTCATAGCCGGATCCCCCTATATAAGTCGAGTAGACCAGGGCGCTGCCGTCGGAATTGAACTTGGTGACGAAGACATCGAGGTTGCCCCGGTATGTGAGGGCGGGATTGAGTGTGGGGAAGTCGGGTGAGGCGGTTACGCCGAATATATAAGCGCAGGTGGCATTGTCAACTATAATGTCAACAGCGGTATCGAGCTGGCTGCCCCCCAGGTAGGTGGAATAGACGAGGCTCTGGCCGTCGGCGGCAACCTTCGTGACGAAGGCGTCAGACTGACCTATGCTTTGACCCCTGTATGCGTTTGTTACCGGAAAGTTTACGGACGAGGTGGAACCTGTTATATAGGCGCAACCCGATGCGTCGATAGCGATTCCCTGCGCATAGTCAAACCCGTTGCCTCCCATATATGTTGAATAAATAAGGTCGTTGCCGGCTGCATTCAGTTTGGTGACAAAGGTGTCCTCATTACCGCTCATGGCAGGCTGCAATGGATTCCTGGTCGGGAAATCGGATGACTGTGTATTGCCTACAACATAAGCAAATCCACCGGCATCTATTGCCAGCCCTATTGCAATTTCTTTTTGGCTGCCGCCCAGGTAGGTGCAGTATATCAGGCTGGCTGCGCCAACTTTAGTGGTGTCAATTTTAGCGATCCAGGCATCCCCTGTGGTCGGTCCTTTGAGCATCTGAAATCCGGCCTTAACAGGAAAATCTGCAGATGCAGCATATCCTGCTGCATAGACACACCCCGCTGCATCTGCAGTCAGTGCAAAGCAGCAGTCATTAAGTGAGCCACCCAGGTAGGTGGAATAGACCAGCGACGGGTCAATGACCAGGTCACGACCCTTATCGTAATCAGCTACAGCAAAACCATATGCTGCATCGGATAACAACGCGAAGCTGCCAGTTACATCCTTTTGGACGCCGCCCGTTTCCTGGAAAATCCTCAGGCGCTCCTGTTTCAGATCACCCAGGGCAGTATGCAGGATGAGATCCTGTCCTATTACGTCAAGTTTCTCAATGCCACTGAGTGACAGCCTGATATCATCTATACGGCCACCGGGATGTACGATGAAGTCATAGGTAAAGGCGCCCTCCTGGCCATAAAGCCTGAGGTCTATATTTTCATAAATATTTTGGTATAAAATCTCATTGTAAGCGGGTATATTAGTCCGCCATGCAGAAGGACCATTGCCTGTAAAATAATTGAATATGCTCTCTGTTTTTTCACGGCATATTATGTCGGGTATATTTTTGGCTCCCTCGAATGTCATGCTGAATGCAAAGCGCTGGTATTCCTGAGCTGTGGTTGAACCGGTATACGCCGCTTCGTTATACATGGGGTTTGCGCCCGGTCGTTCCAGGTCAAAGCAAATGCTGTCGGTTGTTAAGTATATATTTTTGCCGGGAGCGCTGGAATAATATAAAACAGTCCCGTCCATCTGTCCCTGGTTGGCAATGAAAAGCAGGGGTAAGTTATTTAAAGTCTCTATGTTTCCAGGTGAAATAATATTATCAGGCCTGGGAGAAAATACGGCTGGGACATTGTTATTAGTATGTGTATAGGGCTGGAGTTGGTGGACTTGCAGGTCTGTGGTAAAAAGCAGAGGAGTTAGCACCGTTACCACAGCCATTGCAGAAAGAGCAGCTTTCTTCCACATAATCATCTCGAACCATCCTAACCATATTAGCTCACCAACGCAGGTAGGACCTATATTAAGGCACGGAGCTGCCATAGTTTATAAGGACGTGCTTGAAATGTCAACAAAGAAGATCACGGCTGTAATGCGAATCCTGTATGTTGATAAGTGCGGAACCTGACAGCTTAAAGTTGGAAGAACTTGATCTGCACGGCGCCGGCCGGTTCGATGATGTCACCGTCTTCCAGGCCGACCTGTCCCTTGCCTTTGATTTCCACTCCATTTAGCCTGGTGCCGTTGGCGCTGCCTGCATCCTCGATGTAGAACCGCTCTCCTGAATATGTAACTTCGAAATGCCTCTTGGAGACCAGCCCCAGTTCGTCTATATCCATCATGCGGGCGAGGTCGCCCCTGCCGATGGTCCTGCTGTCTGCGATAGTGATATCCATGCCGCCGGGCAGGGCCAGTCGCGCCCTCATGACGGCAGCAGGAGCCTGTGTATCAGGCTGTTGCTCTGTTTCGACGCCCGGGGAGAGCAGTAAAACGGCCGGCTTCCGTTTCTTCCTGCCGTACGTCCTGTACAGGTAAATGCCGAGCAGGGCGAGTACCGCTATTAACGAGGGGCCTGTAACCAGCACCACCGGATTGAGCATAAAGCTGTCTGACCGATCGCCTCCTGCCTCCTCTTCGACAGGTGCGGGTGCCGGCGGTGGTGTATTTACCTGGGTATGCTCTTTGACATATGTCCAGTAGACCAGGTTATCCTGGGGCTCCGAGGGATTCTCCGCAGACCACCGGCCTCCGCTGTAAAACCAGATCCTGTAGACATGCTGTCCCTCCGCTTCATCCTCCGCCGGGCTGAAAGGCCCCAGCTTCCAGAGGCCGCTTTGCGTAAGCTGCCACTTGTAGGCCAGCCATTTTCCCTGGAAACCGCTATTCCCGGGGTAGTATTCATAGATATACAGCCAGCCGGGTGTATTGATATCTATATTGAGATACCAGTTCTCATTGCCTGTTACTACGTATTTACCTTCCGATGATGCATTGAGGAAATCCGCGGTGAAACCCGGCGCCGCATCCTTGGCCTGTGAGGAAGGCCCCTGCAGGATGAAATTGACCGGCGGCCTGATCTCCTCGTGCGCGGGATCGCTGGTAGGGATGTCCGGTATGGTGTAGTTCTCCGTAGGCGCGCCCATTGCGCCCGCGCCTGCGGTGTTAATCCCGGTCAGCGCAAGCAGCATGAGAAATACAGCCGGTACGGCGAAAAACAGGCTTTTCATCCGGGCACTGCCGCCTCCACCGGTCTCATCGGGCTGCCGGTTACGGACAGCAGCGCCGCCAGCATGGCGCGTGCGTCGGCAAACCTGCTGGATGATGAGAACATAACGGCCTGCGCCAGGCATTTGGCCGTCCGCCTCGAGATGCCCGCCGCTACCAGGTAGTCGGCCACTGCGGCAGCCTCTGTGAACGAGCGTGGCCAGTTGGATTTAATCAGGTTGGAGCAGACATCGTTGGGGTGCTTGAGCGTGAGCAGGTAGATGCTGGTCTGCGCCACGCCGCAGAGGTCGCTGCGCTGGTCGCTGTTGCCGCCCGTGAAAAGCTCGGGTATATCGAAGCCGCTGTTGGCAATCTGTGTAAAAGGGTCGCGGCTTTGGGTATCCTTCTTGATCTCGTTGAGGTTCTTCGCCGTGCCGAAATCGATCAGCTTCACCGAGCCGTCGCTGCACAGCATGATGTTCTTGGGATTGATGTCACGGTGTATGATGCCCGCAGCATGGATATAGGAAAGGGCGTCCAGCACCTGGCAGGCCCAGTTGATCACCGTAAACTCCTCGTGGGGAGTCCTGGGTGAAGACGACATCATGGTTTCACCCGTCACATGCTCCAGAACCAGGTGGAATTCGCCGTTGTAGTAGAAGTCTTCAACGTATTTAACTATAGTGGGGTGGTTCAGCCTTTTGAGGAAGGCTGCTTCCAGCATGAGCTTTTCCAGGTATACGTTATCCATGGTGGTGCCGCGCCGCGGCGTTTTGATGATGCAGGTCCTGCCCGTATTACGCTCGGTGGCAAGCCAGACGGTCGCCATGCCGCCCTGCTTGTGAGGCTGCATTTTTACGTCGTAGCGGCCGTTGACGCCGAACGTATCAGGCGTAGCCGGCGGCGGCGCCTCTGCGGGTTTGCCGTTGGCGGCGGGCAGCTTGCCCTGTTTATGGTTCCTCACCCCCTGCACTATGGCAACGGTGATGGGTATGCCCATGCAGATCAGCACTATGATGGCGATGGCGGTATTGGTATCTAATGTCATGCTATCCTCACACTTGTTTGCGCTGTGACAACTGCCTGCCACGAGGGCAGGTTGCCGGGTTTTACGATGATGACGGATATATTATCCGGGCCTCCCGCAAGGTTGGCCTGTGCGGTCAGGTCGGCGCAGGCCCGGTCGGGGTCGGGCGAGTTAAGCACAGTCTCGCTGATTTGTTCACGTGTCAGCACCCCGCAGAGCCCGTCCGAGCAGATCAGTATGTTATCGCCTGCGTACAGCTTGTACCTGAGCAGGTCGGGTGCGCTGTCCGCGGCATAGCCCAGGACGCGTGTTATCTCGTTCCTGCGCGGGTGGTTCCTGGCCTGTTCCTGGGTGATCACACCGGCGTCCACGAGCTGCTGCACCATGGAATGGTCCTTGGTGGCCTGGATGCTTTCCCTTGAATTGATGATGTAGCAGCGTGAATCGCCGATGTGGGCTATGTACATGTTATCGGCGATGATGAGGGCGGCGGTGAGGGTGGTGCCCATGCCGTGCAGCGACCTGTCGCTGGCGGCCTCCAGGACCGTGCTGTTGGCCTCCTTAAAGGCGTTTGCCATGATGGATAGGGGCAAAGCCGGTGACGGGGCCAGCAGTCCCGCCAGGCACTCTGTGTGAAAGGTCTTGACGGCGAGGTCGCTGGCTATTTCGCCGGCGTTGTGCCCGCCCATGCCGTCCGCGACGATAAAAAGGCCGGCGCGTACCGGGCCCGTGTGCGTCCTTATGTCGAAGGTAGTGCAGAGGATGCTGTCCTCGTTGAGCTTCCTCAGCAATCCGGTGTCCCAGCTATAACCAGTTTCCATAGTAATTTCCTGCGCTTAAGCTAACCTGAAGGTCAGCGTCAGTTCCGGCTGGCTGGACAGTTCTATTTGATCGCCGTCCTTGAGCGGCTGCCTGCCGCTGTGATAGATATCGACGTTATTGAGCCTGGTGTGGTTGGTGCTGCCCGTGCCGTCGCGTCCGTAGTCCTGCACGTAGTAAGTCCTGCTGTCGCAGGTAATCAGCAGGTGCTGCCGGGAGATGCTCATCAGTACGTCCTGGGGCAGCGCGCCGTCGAAATCGCTGCGCTCAATGAAGGTGGGAGCGCCGCTGAGCACGATTTCCGAGCCGCCCGGCATGATGATCCTGGCCCTGGGCGCCGCCTGAGCCGGATTATCCGTCTTCTGTTTTTTAGCGCCCTCCCCGGGTTTGATTTCCTCGGCCTCGGCGAAATATTTGCCGCAGGCATAGCAGAAAAAGCTGCCCGCATCGCTCAGCGCCCGGCACCTGGGGCAGATGGTTTTTCCCTCGGGCACGGCAGGCTGGGAACGCGTAGGCGGGGGCTGGCAGACCTGCGAGAGCAGTTCTTCAGCCGCCTGCTGCTGTTCGTTTACCTGTGGCTTTTTTCCGGGTTTTTTGGTCATCTTCGGCACGCTTTCAGAGTATTATAAAAAGATTAATCAATTATTAAGGGCGGCTGCTTGACAGCTATCTGACGAATACCTAATATAAATCTGACAATTCAGCGATTTTACTGATGTATATACTGAATATATTATACGGGAAAGCAGGCCGGCAGCCCCGGATGACAGGAGGTTCAGCTTGGCTTTTCTCACCGTGAAATCAGGGGATGCGGAGGATGCGGGCAAGATATTTACCCTGAATAAAGCCAGCCATATCATAGGCAGGCGCACCACGCAGAGCGCGCCGGATATCGAGCTTAATGACGAGGTGGTCTCGCGCCGGCACCTGGAGATACTGCTGCAGGGTAATAAATACCTGCTGAGGGACCTGGGCAGCACCAACGGCAGCATGCTGGATGACGACAGGATCATCCCCGACAGATTATATGAGCTCAAGCACAACAGCAGGATCGGGTTGGGTGTGGAAGGGGACAGGGCGCGTATCGTGCTGATATTCAAGGAATCCGAGAGCACCAATATTATCAACAGGAAGCCGGTTCCGGCGGGGAGACAGGGAAAAGCGCCCGTGGTGGCCTGGTTGAAGGTTGATGAGGGTAAAAAGGAAGCGCTGGTGGACGGAGGTCAGGTTAAGCTGTCCCGCAAGGAATATGAGCTTTTGCTCTTTCTCTATAGAAATGCGGGAAATGTGTGCTCGCGCGATGAGATAATCGAAGCTGTCTGGCCTGAGAGCCAGGACCCCGCCGCCATCTCCGACGCCACCATCGACCAGCTCATCCATCGCCTGCGTGAAAAGGTGGAACCTGAACCAGCCAAACCTGTAAGGATTGTGAGCAGGAAGGCCTTCGGGTATATGCTGGTGTAAGTAGCTTCCTAGTCACGTTTATAGTAGATCAAGTCGACTTTTTCCAGAAAGCATATTGCTAATTTCAACTATTTACGTTCTGTCTTGAGTATCGTATAATTAATTCTTGTGAGTAATGGTTTAAAAAGCCGATTTAAATTATTAATCCTTTTCTTGGTATTGCTTTGTGCTTGCGCCCCTGCTGTTGTTACATCAACGCATAGTTCCACTGATATACCTACTGCACAAAATGGATCGGTTAATTCAGAATCACCATCTTCATCTACTACTGAAGTCAACAGTGAAAAGGTTAAGGCGTTGGTAACCAATGTGGTAGACGGGGATACGATTGAAGTAAATGTGCAGGGCAAAGTGTATAAACTTCGTTATACAGGTATTGATGCTCCCGAACCCAACAGTGTAGATACTTACACTAGAAATATTGCACTGAGTTCTGCCAGTAAAAACCGTGCACTTGTATCTGGCAGAGAAGTAGAGCTTAAGAAAGATATATCTGAGACTGATAAGTACGGAAGGCTATTAAGATACGTTTATATAGATGAACTATTCGTTAACGCTGAGTTAGTAAGACTTGGATATGCGCAAGCATCCCCATATCCACCTGATACTAAATATCAAGAATTGTTCAATACGTTACAATCTGAAGCTAAAGCGTTTAACAGGGGAATATGGGCTTCGGGGGGATTTTATCCACCATCAACTTCCCCGGAAAAAGGAATATATGTAGGAAGTAAGAAAAGTGACAAATATCATTTTCCATCCTGCGTATGGGCACAACAGATCAAGCCCGATAATGAAATATGGTTTAGTTCCAAAGAAGAGGCGCAGTCGAAAGGCTATGTTCCATGCAAGGTATGTAGACCACCCCAGTAATTTACTGATTTAAAATAGACAAATATTAACCCTGTTACCTATGATTTCTTATTTTTACTCTTATTGTATCGTTTTGAAGTAGTATCATTGGTAACGAAAACATTCATTGCTCTTTGAGCATCATAGTGCCATTCTTCATCTGCGCTTATTTCATTCCCCCATTGAACCCAGCCTTTCCTCTGGTGTCTGGCAAACAGCTCAATATATGGATTTGGGCTGCAGCTTTCTACAATGTCATAGAGTTCATCCGGCTTTCTGGAATGTTCTCTTTTCCTGCTCTGCACAATGTTTACCTGCCTCCGGCCGGGTGCTAAAGTACGAAGATTTCCCCGAGTGCCAAACAATACCATTTCGGTTACGTTGCGAAAATAAAATCCAACGCCACGGCCATCAGGGCCGTTATCCTTTCTTACTTTAAACCAGACTAGATTTGTCTTGTATTGAAATCCCCAACGCTTCATGACTTCCAATCCTTCAAGAACAAGTGCATTGGGAACCCACAGGTATAAGTGGCATTTCGGTAGCGCCAGTTGCGCAACGGGTAATTCCATAATCTGCTGTAATGTCATAGTCGGGTATCTGGAAAGACGCTTGTGTTCAGGAGCCATCTTGCCTGTTCTGTTGGTGAATCTCCATGGAGGATCAGCCAGGATAGTACCGAATCTTCCCAGCGATAGCAATTGCTCCACCATCAATGTGTTGGAATCGTGTAGAATCATGATCCCTTTGCGCTAACGTAAAGTTTACTGCTTATTCCGAATACCAATACAGGACAACCGCCACCTCCGCCACCTTCTATCCTCGGAATTAACCTACTCATATGAGTAGTAGAAGGCCCGTATGATGCTCCTTTGCCCAACTGATTAAAAATATCCTGAAGTTCATCGCACCTGGTAATGATTATACCTACACTGATTGCCCGAAGATCGAATAAAACACGGAAGTTATTTAAATCCCTGTCAAAGAACGGATCCTTATTGTTCCATTCTACTTCAAGTGCAATCCTATTTTTATAACAGTCTATTTCATGAGTGGGATTTTCGATCTTATCATCATCGATTATAACGTGTGTGTGAAACCGTTTTTTCTTCCATCCGCGTTTGAAAAAAGCCGTATCTAATGCCTTGGCAACAGGAGATTTCCCACCGCCGGGTGTAGTTATATCTTTATGATGAAGCCGATAGTTGGTTATAACTGTGGTAATATCATTCCACTCGGCTGGAAAATCTTGCTGTAAAATGGCAGTTGAGTGCTTCCATTCATGAACCTCGTAGTGATTTTGGATAAATGGCGGCAAAGACTTAACATTCATATTTAAACCGTAAGGATAAATTATACTTATAACCAAATTGTGTCAAGTAACATTGTATTATTACATTTTGTTCATATTAAGGTGTATTAAAATTAAATCCGATTCTCTATACAATATTCCCGCAGGGTATTCAGCGAGGCGAAGAATTCCTTCATCATGGTGCCCACAGGGTACATGCCGCGCCGTGTAACTGAAATGAGACCGTCTTTTTCTTTTACTATGCCTGCCGTTTTGAAGAAGAGAGGCTCGGCCATGAGTTACAATCTTAGTGTCGCTACAATCCAGAGGAATAAGACCTATGGTTTATTCTTATGATGACCATTCATCCCTGGTAATTTGAGCCTGTTTTAATATCTTGCCAAGCAGCATTATCCCGATTTCTTTACGATGAGGATTAGGTATAGTCAGTACGAGATTCCCTTTGATCATGTAGGGATGCTTTCCACCCTGAAAAGGGCCTTCAAAACCCAACCTCATAAGCCGTTTAATCAGATCGCTCCAGGTAACGGGTGTAAGATCAGCCACCGACCTCTAACCTTTTCAGTTCCTCTATCTTTCGGTCTCCTATGGCAGGTATATTTAATCCCCGCTTGAGGCGGACCACGAGCCACCCATCGATGACTTCTACAAGGTTTTGCCGGCATTCTTCCAGTGTCCGACCCGATGCCCAGACTCCATCCAGGCCCGGTATTTCACCGTAATATGGATCTTCGTCATCAACAATTTCATATCTGGCTTTTTCAAGCGCAGCTTTTATATACTCGGTTATCATAAAATCGCCCCCCAATTGAGGATCTTCTACTGATTATCATAGCGCAAATCCAGTTTTGAATAAAGGATATTTTGATTTCCTCGATTTATGAGATCGCCACGTCAATACGCTCCCCGCGATGATGTGGATATATAGATGGTCACGATGGTATATAGAAGTTAAATCCCACTCTCAATACAATATTCCCTGAGAGTATTGAGCGAGGCGAAGAATTCCTTCATCATGGCGCCCACAGGGTACATGCCGCGCCTGGTGACCGAGATCATGCCGTCCTTCTCCCTGGTTATGCCTGCCGTTTTGAAGAAGAGGAGCTCTGCCCGGAGCTTTGAATGTATATCAGCCTTGAAACGCCTGCGGAATGCTGAGGCATCCAGCTTCATGCCGAATAATTTAGTCAGCATATAGTAGCGCCGATGCTCTGCGTCGGAAAGGAGGCGCATGCGCACAATGGGCAATTTGCCCTCAGAAATCAGGCTGTGATAGCCTTCCAGTGAGAAGGAATTTACCAGGAAATCGCCCCCCAGGAAACTGACAGCCCCCGCCCCGATGCCGATATAGTCATCATAGTCGACGATATACTCGTCGATCATACGGTCGCCGCGCGAGAAGCACCAGGCGGTGGAAGCCTTATAGCCTTCATCCAGAACTTCGCGCAGTATGATGTCGTAGAACTGCTTTTCCCGCGACGTGTCCACTACTCTGAATTTCCTTGACAGGGCATCCATTTTATGCGGCGAGGACATGAGCGGGTAGAAGGTGGCCTGGTCGGTGCCCAGGGTCTTGAATATCTTCACATCCGCTTTAAACTGCTCCAGTGTCTGCGTGGGGAAGTTGAACATGAGGTCGACGTTGACGGTATCGAACTTGCCTCCCGCCAGCCTGAGCTTCTCTATAGAGTCTGCGCCCTTGAAGAGCGTCCGTCCCATGTCCTTGAGCAGCCCGTCATCAAAGCTCTGCACCCCCACGGAGAGGCGGTTGATGCCAAGCTGCCGCAGCAACCCGATTGTCTCGGACGTGAGCTCGCGGGGTGTAGTCTCCAGCGAGATGCGCCTGGCCTCGAACTTCGAGCGTAAATAATTAATGAAATAATCGAGCTCGTCCATGAGCACGGTGGGCGTGCCGCCACCGAAGTAGACATCGTTGAATTTGAATCCCAGCCCGACATACATATCGAGCTCTCTGCGCAGGTCGGTGAAGTAGCTCCTGGCCTGCTCCTCATTATAGAGATAGCGGTTGAAGCAGCAGAAGGGGCACAGCGTGCGGCAGAAGGGGATGTGAATATAAAGGGAGACCCGGTCTATATGCGTCCTGCCTTCGCCGGCAATGCGGGACAGGTCAATTTTATCGGAGAATTTGAGGAATTTCCTGCCTTCACGGCGGACGACGGAGCCGACGAACCAGGGGATCATAATCAGGGAAATTATACATCAGGGCGATGAGATTGCCACGTCCCGATTACGTCGGGACTCGCAATGACATAGTGGCGGACCCTCACCCTGACCCTCTCCCTCGAGGGAGAGGGTATTTTCTTTTGGTAAAAGAAGGGCTGCGCCCTTCTGTGACTTCCCGCTTGTAGAGAGGGAAAGAAAATATCAGTGTGAGTCATAAGAATTACTTCTGGACTACTGTCGGTGATAAGACACAGTGTGAGCACTTCTGGGGATTTCCGCTTGTAGGTAGAATTACGATGTGACGACAGGAGATTGCCACGCCCCGATTACATCGGGACTTGCTACGACGTTGTGACCGCGGGCGGGTTTAAAAACCCGCGCCCTACAGCCACGCAATGACATAGTTACGGACCCTCACCCTGACAGGGAGAGGGATATTTTCTTTCGGTAAAAGAAGGGCTGCGCCCTTCTGTGACTTCCCGCTTGTAGAGAGGATAGGAATTGACGCCAGTAATGATATTGAGCAGCCGAGTTTTGGGACTTGGATCTGTTTGGGATGCAAGGTTTAGAATTTGGAATTTCTAATATTGTTTGGAATTTGGCTCTTGGAATTTGGAATTTAAATAAGAAGGGCGGGTCTTCAGACCCGCGCCCTACAGCACGGCAATAGCAGAGGCGATATTATACCTGTATGGGTATGCCGTGGCTGCCGTCATCGGTGAGGATTTCGAAGGCAGCCCGGTGCACTGTGGTAAGCAGCTCAAATGAGCCTTTCCTGCTGCCTTTTCTATAGGTTATCCTTAAATTGCAGGAGGCTATCTTGCTGTTGAGGCAGTATTTGTTCCCGCCGGGAGGATTGTAGTAGTTGAGCCCGGCGAACCGGCTGCGGTCAGCCCATGTCCTGCCCGCGATGCCCACACGGTCGTCCTCCGACCCGAACCGCCAGTCGAAATAGCCGAACTCCCCGTGCGCATAGAGCGTGCGGGTAATGCTGTTGAGAGCATATTCCTCTCCCCTGTGCCTGAGCACGATGGGCGTCATCTTCGGCGTCCAGACGGGGCCTATCCTGACACGCGCGGTGGCAACCTCCAGGAAGCTGTCCGGGCTGTTATCGAAGCCCGCCACCTGTCCCCAGGCATACAGGTCGGTGTGCTTCGACCCCCAGTTGTGATTCTGGCTTCCCACCCAGTTCTCAATGCTTATCTCTTTTCCGTCCACCGTGAGCTTGCCATTAAATTTTGCCAGCGGTAGCGGCACCAGGCTTTTGGCTTTGGGGAATCCGCCCGAATACAGCTCCAGCGGCAGCAGGAACAGCGGTTTGCCATCGCCGCTGTAAGACAGCTCCCACTCAATCTCGTGATTGTGCGCGGCGGCCCTGCCCGACAGTCTGGCGGCATCGAGTATCGCGCCGCCTATTCTGACGTTCAGGCCGGAGGGACCGAACGAACACCCGCTGAAGGGTAATTCGCTTTTGACCGCCGTGTTAACGTTGTTTTCGCCGTCGAAATACACCGCCCACAGTTCGCCTATGGCCTTATCCGGATGGCCCTGCGGGCTGAACAGCGTGTAGCGTATCCAGAAGGCCAGCGGCTGCTGCGGATGGTTGGCCCGCAGGAAATAGCTCTCGTAATGGCCCTTTTTCTGTCCCGGTTTGTATATCGTGTTGTTAGCCTTGCGCGACCACTCAATTTCCAGTTTTTTCATATATTCATCCTCGCCTGGATATTCTCCCAGCAAAATGATATACCCCTCGAAATATTTTTTCTATAGCACAATGTTGCAAAAATGTGCAGATTGTCATATTATCAATCTAAGGTAATATAGTTTAGATACATGATAGTTCGCAGGGGACATCCGTAAGTATAGTGAAAAAGGACGGCAGGAAATTTACCCGGATTATAACCTGCTCGATGTTTGCGGTTGCCATAATCGTCTCTCTTGTCTTCGTTGCCTGCGCCAAACCGGATGGAGGGGCGCCTCAAGACAATACCACGCAAAATCCGGCCTCATCTCCAAGTGCCACGCCTCCTGCTACTACGCCGTCCACTCCGGTGGCTACACCGCCCGTGACTACACCTGCGCCGGTGACTCCTCCGCCCACTTCGCCACAGCCTCCCGCTACGCCACCTCCTGTATACACGCCTCCTCCAACCGCCAATGCCGTTGATCCCTCTGTCATTATCACCAAGCAGGCCAGCCAGATGGTGCTGACACCGGAGGACATGGGACAGGGATGGCTCAAGAGCACGGGGTCTCCGCCCTCAAAACCACAGTCATATTCCTCATCAGTGGTTCAATATATCCAGGGCGGCTCCTTCCCTCCCAAGGTACTCAACATGGCCATGGTCTTCCGCTCCATCCCTGCGGCCCAGGCCGTATTCGAATCGGAAAAGCCGGTAAATAAAACGGTTTCATATCTGGATATAGGTAATGAATGCTTCCTGGATACTTCGGTCCCCATTAATAAAGAACTGGTATTCAGGAGGAATAACGTCGTTGAATGGGTCTGGTTGCAGAATGATAAAACCGGCGACCCTGAACACTACGCCCGGATAGTTCTGCAGAAAGTAGCTCCCTGAGCTCTTCCTCTATATGTCACTACGAGCGCCAGCGAAGCAATGACACTTTAATTTGCGGGTGGGGCTTAAGCCCCGCACCCTACGTTTTAGTTTCACGCGCTATCACGGCGGCGCCGAGCGCGGCCATTAAGCGGGGATTATCAGGTACAAGCATCTTCATGCCCAGCTTCTCCTCTATACTCTGCACCAGTCCGGAGTCCAGCGCCCCGCCTCCTATGACAACGATGTCCTCCTGCAGGGTCACACCGCGCGCCATGCCGCTGATCTTATCGGCTATGGAGCGGTGAATACCCGCCAGTATATCCTCCGGCTTATCACCCTGCGAGATGCGTGTAATGACCTCGGTCTCCAGAAATACCGTGCACGAAGTGGAAAAATTTGATGGTTTGGTGGCCTTCAGGGACAGAGGCCCGATCTCGTCCATGCCTGTCTGTAAAATACGCGCCACCACCTGCAGCAGGCGCGCACTGCCCGTGGCGCAGATCTCCGAAATATTGAAGTTGATGATCTGCCCGGCCTCGTCCATGGTGATTAGCTGGCTTCCCTGGCCGCCGATATCGATGATGGACCTGGCCGTGGGGAAGGTGAGGTTAACGCCACGCGCATCGCAGATGATGACGCCGTGATAGCTGTCCGCGCCGGCGTTCCTGCCGCCGATTCCCGTAGCTGCGGTGGCCGTGATATCCGATTCCTGCAAACCGGCGCTTTGCAGAGCTGCAGCTTTTACCGCCGCCGAAGTCGTGGCGTAATTGGTGCCCGACGGTATCACCGAGGAGGCAACCATCCCGCTATCGTTTATAATAACAGCCTTGCTGCCCACCGACCCGATATCGAATCCCAGGTAATATCCGCTCACCCGCTTCCCTCCCCGTATTCTATGTACGCCTCGCTGAGCATCTTCTCCCGGTGCGTATCGTACTCCCCCCTCTGGATGAGTTGGAAGGCCTGCTCTCGCGCCAGTATGGCCGCGCCCAGTGCGCCGGTGATCAGCGGCTCCTGCGGGATAAGCACGGGAACGCCCAGCACCGATTCCATGGCCTTTACCATGCCCGGATTCTTGGCCACACCGCCGGTGAAGACCACCGGCGTCTCCACCCTGAGCTGTCTTGCCAGCTTGACCACACGTGTGGCAATGGCTATATAGACGCCCGCCAGTATATCCGGCAGGGGTTGGCCTTCGGAGAGGCGCGAGATGATCTCCTGCTGGGCAAAGATGGTGCAAAGGCTATTTATCTTTACCGGCGTATCCGTCTGCAAAGAGATGCGCCCCATCTCGTTGAGCTCGAGGCCGAGTGTCTCGGCGGCTACCTCAAGGAACCTGCCCGTTCCGGCGGCGCATTTATCATTGGTAAGGAAATCGACGAGCCTGCCGTTTTTAATCCTGAGCACCTTGGCATCCTGCCCCCCTATATCGATAGCCGTACGCACGTCGGGGAAGAGCGAGGCCACCCCCCTGGCGTGGCAGGTGAGCTCGGTGACCTGTTTATCGGCAAAGGGGACGTTCACGCGACCGTATCCCGTGGAGATGATATAAGCAATTTTATCGAGGGTGATACCGGCCTTGCCCAGCGCTTCCTCCATGACCCTGTTGGCGCGACGGCGGTGTTCAGCGCCTGTGGGGCCGACCACATAGCTGCGCATGACATTATTGGCATCCGTGATGACCGCCTTGGACATGGTGGAGCCAATATCTATGCCTGCAAAGAACAGTTCCGAAGCTAAGTCATTCATGGGGATAAACCGATAGCCTCAGCCCAGTGTCTCCACGAATGCCTCCACCCTCGTCTTAATAGGCGCCAGCGACCTTTCACTGTAGTCGTGCTCAATATAGATGCTGGGGATGCCCAGCGTATCCAGATAGTGCCTCAGGTTAGGCACCTCGTAACCGTGGGTATCGCAATATTTAACGCTCTGCAGCACGGCGCCGCTTACGTTCCAGTCGACTATGGCTTTCTTGATGTAGTTGAACCTGCTGTCAAGGTCTTTGTCGTAGTCCCTCTTGGTCTCGGCGGGCTCGGCCTGGCGGTAGGTGCGCGGGCATTTTATATCCACCAGGTAGCGTTGCGCCAGGGCCTGAAGGTCGTAGGGCGCTTTGACATCAGCCCAGAATGCCCTGGTACCCACACAGGTATCGTCCACAACCACGCTGGACCCGGCGCTCTCGATGAGCTTAAAAAGCGATGTATTATCGAAGACCGGGCCCCACACCAGCAGGCGAGCCTTTTTCCTGCCCGGCCTGTCACTACGCTCGCTTACCTGCCTGATGACGCCTTCCAGCAAATCGTTGCCCTCCTCCACGGGGAGGCTGAAAAGCGCCACCAGCACTTCCAGGTTCTCCGCTGAAGTCAGCAGGGGCGGATCGGGCTTGCGCAGGTCGTAAAGCTGCCTTACCAGCTTGCGCTGCGTATTGTGCAGTTCAACAGCTTTTTTAAGTTTATCATCCGTCAGCTTCTGTCCTGCGTATTCCTCCAGGTGGCGTTTGAATGAGTTGAGCTGGCCGGCAAAATACTCGACCGCAGGAGGATGGTCGGTATGCGGAACATCGATGAGATGGGTGAAAGGGGCGTCCTTTACATAGTCGCGCCACTGGACGATGATGCCGGCGCCGATATCGCATGTATGCGCGCCCACCACGCCATCCAGAAAATCGAACTTGCCTTTCATGCCCAGGTCGATGATGCTGCGCAGGAAGGGGCAGACCACGGTTGTGGAGACCTGGTCGGCAAGGGTAATGGGCTCACTCATGTTCCCGAAGATACGGAAGGGCACCATGCCCAGCGCCGTAATTATCTCTACAGGCGGATACAGGCAGATATAGCCGATCGTCTTCCTGCCGGCCTTGCGCAGCTCGCGCACACGCCTGCCCCTGTCCTCGTATATATCATGTGCCAGGGAAAGCCCTTTGTTTATCGCTATCGCCATCTTAATCTCCCAAGTTTTATTAGTTAGCTACCAGTCGAGCCCCTTGGACAGGCGCACTTTATGGTAATGGCCCATGGTCTGCTCGAAAGCTTCGGCACGCGCCAGCGTCTCCTGCGGGTTGAAAACACGCTTGTCGATGATATCGCCCTCCACCCACAGCGTGGGCACATCCAGCTTCCTGAGCAGGAACTCCTGCACCGACCTCAACCCGGCGCTGGCAGCGCGGCATGAGATCAGCGGGTGCAGGAAGAACCCGTCGACCTTGAAGCCGCGGGCGATCCTCAGGTACTGCTCCACCAGCGGATTGCCTATATTATCGGCCCTGGCATGCTCGTGGATGTTGAAAATAAAATTGCGTGAAAGTCGCGCCAGCTTCTCGCAGGGATCGCTGATCTTGCTCAGGTCGGGCGGTTTGGGAGCATGGTAGCCGTAGCTCTCGTAGACGAAGTTCCAGCCTTTTTCCGCCAGGCTGTCGAAGAATTTCAGGCTGTGCCAGGGCGGAAGCTCGGCGAATACTATTCTATACTTTTCCGGATAGTTGATGGCGGCTATTTTATTATTGACCCGGTCCTGCACTTCGGCCAGCATATCCCGGTAGAACTGAAGGGCTACTTTCATGTCGCCGGCGAAGAAAAGCGACGGCGGCATGCTGCTCCAGAAGTCAGTGCTGTGCATGGGGCCGGGCACGGACTGGCGCAGTTCGCTGATCTGCCAGGTGGTCTCATGTATCCTGACGGCAAGGTCGATGAGCTCTTCCAGCCTGGCCCAGTCCATCTTCCTCTGCAGCAATTTCTCCAGGAATTCGATGAATGCCTTCACTTCTCTGGTGAGGAACTTCACCTGGTATCCTTCCAGGTCCGGCTCGGAGCCTTCGAAGGTGGGCATCATGGGCATTTCCAGGCACCACTGTGGGGTATCGAAGTACCTGCCCAGCGCCTGGAACCATTTAAAACGCGCGTCACAGATAATGCCGGAGCCCAGGAGCAGCGCGGGTTTGGCCATGCCTCCCACCGGCGCTTCCGGGGGTATCTTGCCGCCCAGTTCCTTCATCATGCGGTATGAATAGCCGATGGTGCTCCTGCCGTAGCCGCACATATGAGTGGGGAAGCCGTCCGAATCGGAAGCATCCAGGAACGGCTCGGCGGTTCCGGTGGAGGCCAGCAGGGTGGAGTAATTCTCGGGGTAGACGATGTTGAGCCCCATGGCTTTGAGAGGAAGGTCGCCCTCCCAGTAATTAAGCATGGACCATACGGTGGGCTTGCCTTCGTTGCTGGCCTGGAGGGTATCGATGTAGTCCTGCTGCACAAGGTTGCGCAGCGGATACATGCTCTTCAGCCTGTTGATGGCCCTTTTCTGTTCTGTTTTGGCGGGAGCGGCGGTCTCACTCATGATACACCCCTTAATATTATGGAAATTTTTGCCGGCCTGAGAAGTAAGCCTGTACTACTAGATGTCGTTTAACAGAATTTCCTTGTTAAGTCGCTGCGCTTCTAATAAAAGATCCGGTTTACCATGCATTGACAGTCTTTCGTTAATGTTAAAGCATTGCGATTGTTATTGCAAAAGAGGTTGAAAATACCACATATGACGATTGACAAAAGGGATAACTCAATATAGAATGAATGCTCAGTCAACCGAAATCAGGCCGATCCAAACGTGTTTGTAGAAGTGATGCTGTGTTCTGGTATTACATGACATAAATTGTCTGATTAATTAATCAACATAATTTTAAGAGGAGGTTTTATGCACAAGCAACATTACATCTTTCTGTCCCTGGCTCTGGTATTAGCCCTGACGTTGGCGTTCGGTTGTGGCCCGGTGACACAACCTGCAGCCGGCAAAGCACCGATTATCATTGGCTACGTCGGCACAGCGGCCGGCCCCGGCACCAAGCCATGCATCGACGCCCAGATGATGGCGGTGGAGGAAATCAATGCCGCAGGCGGCATACTGGGCAGGCCGGTTAAGTACGTGGTTGAGGACGGCAAAGGCGAGACATCGCTGTCGGTAGCCGGCGTGACCAGGATGGTCATGGGGAGCAAGGCTGTTTTCTACTCGGTGGAAGGCAGGACCGAGATCTGCATGGCTGCCAAACAGAAGACCATCGAGCTCTATAAGGATTTCCCGCATATCATGGATGCCAATGGCGCCAGCGGTGTCGAAGTTACCGAATCTGTAATC
>Ga0163210_1000169_pt1 | contig 24790 bp, 24 predicted proteins | sample Kivu_220m_FD_113536 | JGI IMG/M metagenome (GOLD analysis project Ga0163210, IMG submission 113536) | Freshwater microbial communities from Lake Kivu, Western Province, Rwanda to study Microbial Dark Matter (Phase II) - Kivu_220m | ecosystem: Environmental > Aquatic > Freshwater > Lake ...
CCGACCGAGCCGGGCGACGGGTGGCGCGGGGTGTATACTTTGTCCGGGCCAAGGTCGATCTAGCTGCGGGTGGACGGGTCTTACGGAGGGCGCGACTGGTCGTGGTGAACTGAGGAGGAGGTGACTCCCGCATGAAGACGACCATCGTGAGGCCAGCCGGCGGAGACAGCCGCGCTCTTCGAGCGTGGGCAGTGATCTTTGTCGGCCTCGTGTGTGCGCTGACTATGTCGAGACCTTTGTCGGCGGGCGGGCAGCCGGAAACGGAACGCGACCGCCAGATCCTGCTGATGCATGCGGACGGCACATATGAAACGGGGTATATCCATTCTGACATGCCGCCGCCCGACTGGGGGGCCTTCGCTGAGAAGTACGAAGGTAGCGTGCTCGTGGGGGGCGTCGTTCTTGACCTCATTCGCCCCCAGGGGGGGATGGAAAACACAGCAATTGATGTCTACATCTGGTCAGATGGTGGGGGGCAGCCTAGCAGTGTGATGGCGATTGTGAGAGACGTTGAAGTGACGAACGTCCCCTACTGGCCGGACGTCGGGCGAAACGTAGTGAACTTAGGTGCGCCTGTATGGGTTGAAGGAGCGTGGTGGGTCGGCTTCTGGGAGCACGACATGGCCTACTACATCGCCGCCGATCTGGATGGGCCCGGGGGGGGGACACCGATGATGAAGATCCCTCCGGGCGCCGGCTACCCCACCGGATGGCAGAGCGTCGACTTGGTGTGGGGACCGACGGCCGCGCTGGGCATCGGAGCGGAGGTGGATCTGCCGACTCCGGCGGAACCCACGACCTGGGGGAGCATCAAGGCGCTCTATCGATAGTCAGGGGTTGCAGACCAGGGCCGCCAGGGTGCCAGAATGACGGGCCGCGGCAGAGAGTGTTCCGTAAACCGTCTTGGCCGGGGAGGTGAGAAGACGGGCCGCGAACTTACGCGGCGCGAATGGTCGACGGAGGCCCTGATGGCGAGAGTCGTCGGGGTCTCGCTACATCCGTAACGTGTGCGAGGTTTTGCGGGTGCAGTCTTCGCGAACACGCTCTCTCGCATCCTGAGCGGCCGCCTCTCTGACCCAAGCGGTTACGCGCGAAGGGTCGCTCAGACGTCCAAACTCTCTGCCGCTCTCTCTCCGAGCAGAGAGTGGCTAACGAAGGTGTCCTGCCCGGGGTCCCGAGATGGACGGTTTCCGAACTCGGCGACGCGGTCAACATACGACGTCGAATCTGACTCTGAAGATCCTCCGCGTCGCGGCAACGCCCATCCGACCATGAGGCTGGACGGGCTGCGCATGTGCACGACCATCCCCGTTGAGTCATACCCCACCCTGCTATCAGTCACGTCAGGGACCCGCAATGGCAGTTGCATAACGCGACGCGCTGCATCGCGTTGTGAGGGCATCGCCAGCACGTGGGCCCGTCTCGACCGATCCAAACCGGCTCTTCTTTGGTCTATTCGACCTTGCCGGGCTGTGGTAGCGTCGCTTCCTTCAAGACTCGGCAGATCCGGGGGATGAGCATGTCCGATCAAACCGCCTGTCCGTGCCAATAACCTCATCTGCGCCTCGACGGGACGCCAGGCCCGACCACGCCGATGGATCTGCAGGCCTGGCGGAGGCGCGATCTCCGCATTGGGCACCAAGGGCTGTGGCCTGGGACGCTGTGGCGGCGGGTTGGTTCATGGGCGAGGCGTAGTTCGGCCGTTCGAGCCTGTGACCCAGTTGAGTAGCTGCGCCCTCAGGCCGCGTCGCGCTCATAGTGATGATGCAGCCCGGCGACCTCATCCATCTCAACGACCTAGCCTCGGTCCGCCGGGTGGGTCACACGCCCTTCCGAGCTGTCCATTCCGAGCGACTGGTGGGTCCGCCATCGATGGTAGTAACGGAAGTAGTCAGTCAGCACGCGCTTCAGATGCCGCTCGCCAGGCACGATCGTGTGATCCAAGCACTCGCGCCGGATGGAGCCGATCAGCCGCTCGACGAAGGGGTTCTGCCACGGCGACTGGGGAGCGATCAGCACTTCCTCCATGCCGAGGCCGGAGACTCGCTTCCGGAACCACGCGCCGTAAGCCCCGTCGCGATCGCGGAGCAGGTACTTGGGCGGGTCCATCCACGGGAACGCCTCGACGATCTGCTGGGCAGCCCACTCGGCGGTCGGGTACGCGGTCACATTGAAGTGGAGAACACGCCGACGCTCGTGGGCCAGGATCAGGAAGACGAAGAGGACCTGGTTCCGCACGGTCGGCACGATGAAGAAGTCGGTCGCGACGATGTCCCGGACGTGGTTCCTGAGGAACGCTCGCCAGGTAGCCGATGGCGGCTTCCGGCGGCGGACCATGTACTTGGCGACCGTCGAACGCGGCAGTTCGATCCCGATCTTGGCCAACTCTCCGACGATCCGGGGCGCTCCCCAAAGCGTGTTGGCTGCCGACATGCGGCGGATCAGATCTCGGATCTTTCTGGGCACCGACGGTCTGCCCGGCTTCCCAGAGCGACTCAGCCGCGTCCAGTACTGGCGGAACTCCCTGCGCCTCCAAGCGATCACGGTCTCGGGCTTCACGAAGACCAAGGCGTCCTGCCAGTTGGACCAGACTCGCGAGAGCCAGGCCCAGAGCAGGCGGTCGGTGGGCCTCAGGCGGGGCCGGGCACCGGTCCGCTGGTAGACGGCAAGTTGATGCCGGAGGGCGAGGATCTCGACCTGCATGGCGAGCCGGGAGCGGAACAGGGCATGGACGAAGGCGAGGATGGCGCGTAGGATTCAAGTTGCAGGCACAGGTTGCTCTCCGATGCGCGTCCTTGAAGGGCTGAACGATGAGCGGGAGAGTCTGGGGTACGCGGGCCGCAACCATCAAGATGGTAGGACATTCGTGTTTTCGGTAGGGACAGGTGAGTCATGTTTCGTACGGCCGTAGTGACACGTGGGCTCTTGCTCGGTCTGGCCGGGATGGCGCCGCTGTGCTCCTGGGCCATCTGTGATGGAGTACCCTTCCACGCCAATCACGACGGGACATTCGAGTCGGGCTACATCTGGTTCTGTGATGGAGGTGACGACGGGGCGTTTGCTGAGGGCTTCGAGGGCCCGGCCAGGGTCTGCGGGGTTCAGTTCCATTACTGTCTGAGCGGGGTCTGGGTCGATACGCGCGAGGTTCGCGTGTTCGTCTGGGACAGCGAGGAGGGACACCCCGGCACGGTGTTGGCCATGCGCTCTGTACTTGCCGAGGATCTGCAGCGCTGCTTGGATTTCGGTCCCCCTCAGGAAGTCGAGCTCTCCGCGGACGTGGGGGCGGAGTTCTTCGCGGGCGTCTGCCAGTGTGCCGTTGACTTCCCGTTGATCCTCGGGGCGGACCAGGACGGCCCCGCGAGTGGCGAGCAGTCGTGGTTCAAGTGCCGACCGGGGCTATGCGAGGAACCGGGATGGCATCGCATCAACGAGCTGTTTTCGGGCCCCTCCGTGCACGCCCTGGCTATCGGCGTGTATCTTGAGCCGCCGCAGGTGCCCACAACGACTGGCACGTGGGGCGCGATCAAGGGGTTGTTCCGGAGGTAGGTGTCCATGCCGAAAACCTCATCGCGGCAGGCAACGGTGTCTTGAGGACGGTCTCGATGCACGATGGGGCGACCGGGCGGGGCTGAGTGCCAGCCCGTGGGCGATGACCCAAGGAGAGCATTCGGCGCAACCGAAGGCGATGTGGTTGCTGGGGACGATCGATGGGCCAGGTCGGGATCATGCTGTCTTTGACACTTGTGCTTGGACTGCAGGTGGCTCTGGGAACGCAACTGAGGACGTGCGGGGGACGCTCACTTCTGATGCACAGCGACGGAACGTATGAGGATGGCTATTGCTGGTGGGATGGGTCGACACCGCCAGACTGGGGTTCATTCGGTGAGCGATACGATGGTGCGGTTCGGGTCTCAAGCGTGGTCCTTGACTTCACGACAGTATCGGGGACGGGCGTCGAACCGATCGACGTCTATGTCTGGGACGATGGCGGGGGCGCGCCGGGGCAGGTGCTGACAATTGTCCCTGGGGCCAATGTGTATGTTCCCACGTGGCCAGAGTGGGCCCGGAACGTTGTGGAGTTGGCGAGCCCCATATGCGTGGATGAGGTGTGGTGGGTTGGATACTGGGGCAATTGGCCGGCAGAGTATTTCATCACAGCCGATCTGGATGGTCCCGGAGGTGGCGTACCGATGACGAAGATCGGGCCGGGGCTTGGGTACCCAACCGGATGGCAGGATGTAGCGATCGTGTGGCGTCCGACTGCGGCGCTGGGCATCGGAGCCAAGGCAGACTCCTGCCCACCGACGCCAGTGGACGAGACGACCTGGGGTGCGATCAAGGCGATGTTCCGGCAGTAGGCACTCGGCCACCAGCGAAGAGCGTTCCGGAGACTGTCCTGCCCGCGTAGTCGGAAGCGTGAGCCGCGCACCCACCGGGCCAACGCCACGCCTCCCCTGCCCAGCGGGCGCCGCAGGCCTTACCGCGCCGTCACAAAGTCGACGAAGCCCTCCATGAACGCCGCGAGGAGCTTCCGGACCTTCTCGTCGACCAGCCGGCCCTCGGCATCAAAGACCTCCCGGGCGTTCGCGACATAGATCTCTCCGCCGAACCACGGTCGCGTTCCCAGACCCCGCAGCACCGGGAGCCAGGCCGCCTGCACGACGCGCGTGCCGCCGCGCCCGTCGCTGGCGCCCAGGATCGCCACGGGCTTGTCACCGAAGACCCGGGCGATGTCGCGGGACGGTCGCGAGAGCCAGTCGATCGCGTTCTTGAAGACCCCCGGCAGCGAGCGGTTGTACTCGGGCGTGGCCAGCAGCAGGCCCTCCGCGGCGGCGATGCGGTCCTTCAGCACCGTGACCGCCTCGGGGATACCCTGCTCGCGCTCGACATCCGCGTTGTAGAGCGGGATGTCGACGATCGACGCCAGCTCGATCTCCGAGCCCGCGGGCACGAGCCCCGCGGCGGCGCGCAGGAGCGCCGCGTTGAAGGATGCCCGGCGGAGACTACCCGCGATCCCAATGATTCTGGCCATGGCTTTGACCTCACTCCGGAAGACGATGCGCCCCGGCCGTTATGATCCCCGATCCGGCTCCACCGCGCCAAGCCCTTCCTGCACCCGGACCGCCGGGGGTCCCTGAATCCGGCGGCTGCCATCGCGGCGCGGACGGAGGTAGACTAATGGGGTTCTCGAGGGCGTTCGGACCGTTCGGCATCTCCCAGCGGCACCCCGTGAGCCCGGCGATCCGGGCAGGGAAGGAAGGGGGTACGTCATGCAGGGACCATGGAGCTTCGTGACGGGCACCGCGTCGATTCCGGGCTGCACGCGCCGGGGCCGGGCCCTCTGTCACGCGGGTGTGCTGGTCTTGTTCGGCCTCCTCCTGGCCCCCGCTGCCTTCGGCGTCACCATCCACGTGCCCTCGGATCAGCCGACGATCCGCGCCGGCATCCAGGCGGCCGTCTTCGGAGACACCGTCCTCGTGGCGCCCGGCACCTACTACGAGCACGACCTGCCGATGAAGTCGGGCATCTGCCTGCGCAGCGAGAGCGGCGAGATGACCGACACGATCATCGACGCGCAGGGGCTGGGCCGCGTGATGGCCTGCGTCAGTGCCGGAGACCACGCCCGCATCGAAGGGTTCACCTTCACTGGCGGCCACATGGCGAACGACTACGGCGCCGGCATCTTCTTCCGCAACGCCTCCCCCACCATCGCGCGCTGCCGCTTCACGGGGAACACAGCGGAGCCCGGCGGGAGCGCGATCTACTGCGCCAGCGCCAGCCCCAGCTTCTACCAGTGCGTCTTCGGCCGGAACGGCCAGGCGATCGATGGCGGGTGCCTGAACTGCTCCTACGCGTCCCCGGTTTTCACCGAGTGCCTGATCTATGGCAACTCCGCTCAGATCTGGGGCGGCGCGATCTTCTGCCAGGAGTCCTCCCCCGCCCTCATCCGCTGCACCGTGGTCGGCAATCGCGCGTACCAGGGAGGCGGCATCTGGTGCTGCGCCGATTCCCACGTCATCCTGGAAGACACGATCATCGCGTCCTCGCTTCACGGCGAAGGCGTGTACGTATACCCGGACGACTACCACCCCTCGGAGATCTCCCTTACCTGCTGTGACGTCTACGGCAACGCCGGGGGGAACTACGGAGGCGACATCCAGGACCAGACGGGCTTGAACGGCAACATCTCCGCGTCGCCCCTCTTCTGCGATCCCGACTCCGCGAACTTCCAGCTGGCGGCGGGATCCCCGTGTCTGCCGGAGAACAATGACTGCGGCGTGCAGATGGGCGCCTACGGCCAAGGGTGCGACGCTCCCGCGGGGATCGCCGTTGGCGCGCCGCCGGCGGACCGTCCGGGCGCGGCCATCCTCATGGATTGGAGCGGCCCGAACCCCTTCCGGCCCGGGGAGGAGATCGGCTTCCGGCTGGCTGCCCCCGGCGAGGTCTCGCTCACGATCTTCGATGTGGCCGGGCGTTCCCTCCGCCATCTGATGCAGCGGGCCTCGTGCCCGGCCGGGGAGCAGCGCGTGCCCTGGGATGGCTGCGATGATGCCGGGCAGCCGGTCCCCCGTGGGGTCTGCTTCTATCGGCTCGAAGCCGGAGGGTCCGCCGGAGGAGCAGCGATCCTGCTGCTGCCCTAGTACGCCGGCCGGCCCGCCGGGGGCGCCTCCCTGGCGGGCCGGTGCGATTGAAGCCTAGCGGAAGCGGACTTCGGCCGCCGGGTCCTCGCGGTAGAGGATCTCGTGCCCCGGCACCCAGGTGCCGTTCTGCAGATAGCGGGCGGTCGATCTCATGCGCCCGTCGGGCAGCAGCTCGCCGGTCGCCTCGACCTCGGTGATGCCGTTGTCATTGCCGGTCACGGCCTCGCGCGAGATCATCTTCCCGTCCTTCAGCTCGATCGTTCCCTGCGTGAAGAACCCGGCGGTCGTGAAGTAGTGGAAGACGATCTGCTGCCGGTCACGATCCCAGTGGAAAATCGTCTCGCCACCGTAGTCCCCGTCGTTGACCGAATGGAGGACGCGGACCGCCTGCCCATTCAGCGCCCGTTCCCACCGCGAGACATCGAACATCGGCTTCTCAGGCGTGGAGTCGACGAACTCCCCCTTCCAGGTCTTGCCCACGAACGGCGCCAGGGGCGCCAGGTGCTCGGATAGACTCGGCTGCGCCTGCACCATGAGAGTCCCTCCCAGACTGATAGCCAGCAACCACACGCAAGCCTGTCGCATGAGGATCTCCTTCTCGCTCCGCCCGGCCGGCCCGGGGCGTCGGCGACGCCAACCTAGCGCCGGCGTCGATGCGCGGAAACCCCGGATCGCCGGCGATCAGATTGCCTTTACCCGCGGCCTATGCTTCTCTCTCCCTCTCCGTCCGGCGCGGGCGGGGGACCGGAGTGCCGAATCCATGAAGTTGCTGCTGGCGGCGCTGATCGGCTTGTTGCTGGGCGTGGGGGGCTACACCGCCTTCTACGCCAAGGGCACCTCGTACCTCTCCGACGATCCCCGCGCCTGCGTGAACTGCCACATCATGCGCGAGGCCTTCGACAGCTGGCAGAACTCGAGCCATCACGCCCACGCCGGCTGCAACGACTGCCACGTCCCGCATGATTTCCTGGGCCACTGGGGCGTCAAGGCGCTGAACGGCTACCACCACTCGGAAGCGTTCACCCTCCAGAGCTTCCATGAGCCGATCCAGATCCGCCCCGGCAACGCGGCGGTGCTGAACGCCAACTGCCTCCGGTGCCACGGCGATTTCGTGAGCGAGATCACGGCGGCCCGCGTCCACGGCGATCCCGACGTCTCCTGCGCGCGCTGCCACTCCGCCGTCGGCCATCGCGGACACCGCTAGGACGAAGGAGCGACTCCATGAAGAAGATGCTCTATCCGCTGGTGATCCTGATCGTCGCGGCCGCCGCGATCGGCCTGTTGCTGCTGCGGGAGAACATCGGCCAGCGCAAGGCGGAGGCGCGGCAGGTCGTCTTCAAGTTGGTCGACCTCGACGAGACCGTGAGTGACCCGGCCGAGTGGGGCAAGAACTTCCCGCGGCAGTACGACAGCTACCGGCGCACCGTCGACATGGAGCGCACGCGCTACGGCGGGAGTGAGGCCGAGCCGGGCACGGGTCCGGCGGAGTCGCGCAAGACAACGAGCAAGATCGACGCGGATCCGCGCCTGAAGACGATGTGGGCCGGTTACGCCTTCGCCATCGACTTCCGCGAGGAGCGCGGCCATGCCTACATGCTGCAGGACCAGCGAGAAACCGAGCGCGTCACGCAGCGACCCCAGCCCGGCGCCTGTCTCCACTGCCATGCTTCGGTCACCGTCCCCTACCGCCGCGCCGGCCTGACGGCGGGCGCGCCGGGGACGCTCACCGACGCGCTGCTGAGCCCGAACGGTCGGGCCCAGCTGATGCGCGGGTTCGAGCGGGTCTGCGCCATGCCCTACGCCGAGGCGACGCAGCTCGCCGAGTTCCCGGTCGCCTGCATCGACTGCCACGACCCGCAGTCGATGCAGCTCCGCGTCACCCGCCCGGGACTGCTGAACGGGCTGGCGGCGCTGGCGGAGAGCGATGCCCCGCTGCCGCACCTGCCGAGCATCGAGCGCTGGCGCAAGGGGAGCCGCGCGCAGCCCTACGATCCGAACCGCGAGGCCAGCCGGCAGGAGATGCGCGCGCTGGTCTGCGGGCAATGCCACGTCGAGTACTACTTCAAGGGCGACGGCAAGCTGCTGACCTATCCCTGGCAGGACGGGCTGAAGATCGAGCAGCTCCTCGCCTACTACGACGAACCGGCCTTGAAGGACAACCTGCCCTTCGCCGACTGGACGCACGCGATCACCGGCGCCCCGGTGCTGAAGGCGCAGCATCCGGAGTTCGAGACCTGGAGCCAGGGGATCCATGCCCGCAGCGGGGTGGCCTGCGCCGACTGCCACATGTCCTACCAGCGCGAAGGTGCGATCAAACTGAGCAACCACCACGTGCGCAGCCCGCTGCTCGACCCCTCGTCCTCGTGCCAGGTGTGCCACCCGTACGACACCGAGGAGATCGAGGCCCGGGTGCTGGCGATCCAGGACCGAACACGGCAGCTGATGGACCGTGCGCTGGACGCGCTGGTCGCCCTGATCGAGGAGATCCCGCGGGCACAGGCAGCGGGCGCAGGCGCGGCCGATCTGGCCGCGGCCCGCGAGCTACAGCGTCAGGCGCAGTATCGGATCGACTTCGTCAACGCGGAGAACTCGATGGGCTTCCACGCGCCGCAGGAAGCTGCGCGCATCCTGGGCGAGGCGATCGATTTCGCGCGGCAGGGGCAGCTGAAGCTGCGGGGGGCGGGGACGGTTGCGTCGCGGTGAGGAGCGACGCCCATGACTCTCAAACCGAGAGCAGCTCCTCGGGGTGATCGAGCAGGCGGGCCCACGGGTCCAGCACGGTCGGCGCCGCCAGCCCGAGGCGCGCGGCCAACCCGCGGAACGCCGCCCGCGAGGTGAGGTCGAGCGACAGCGGCGTCACCGAGACCTGGCCCTCGACCTTCACCGCGCGCACGTCGGAATCCTCCTCGGCTGCTTCCGCATCCTCGATCTGCCGGTAGCCGGGACGCCCTTCCCCACGCTCGCGGTCGGGCAGCAGGGGAACGTAGTAGCGCCGTCGCGACAGCCGTGTCAGGCACCAGGGCGTCTCGGGCGTCGCGTCGCGCGGGAGATTGAGGTTCAGAACGTCAACGTCGTCGGGCAGGGGCGCCTCGAGCAGACGGCGCGCGAAGCGACGGGTGAACTCGATCGCCGCGGTGTAGTCGCAGATCGGCTCGTCGGTCCGGTGCCAGGCCGATTCCATCTCCTGCGAAACCGCCAGCCCCGGAATCCCGAAGGCGGCAGCCTCGAGAGCGGCGCCGACCGTGCCCGAGATCGTCACCTCCGTGCCCAGGTTGGCGCCGTGGTTGACACCCGAGACGACCAGGCTGGGCGTGCGCGTCGCGAACTCCATCACACCGTGCACCACAGCCAGTGCCGGGCTGGCATCGACGGCGTGGGCCGAGACCCGGACACCGCCCACTTCGCGACAGGCGCTGCGCACACGGCCGCTCACTTCCCGCGGCATGGAGCGGCCGCCGCCCGACCACTGACGGTCGGGAGCCACGACGAGCACCTCGCCCAACGGGAGGACGGCCTCGACCGCGGCCCACAGGCCCGTGGCGGCGATGCCGTCATCGTTGGTGACCAGGATCAGGGGACGCCGCTCCATCATCGCTCAACCTCCTCACGTCGAGCACGGCACCGGTGGTCCGCGATGGCGTGGGTGCCGGCGAGCCGCTGGGCCTGGGGCCTCCCGCGATGTGGCTGCAGGCTGCCGCGCTGGGAAGGGCGGGATCGCCGGCTCCCCACGGCAGGAGTATCGACGAGCGGAATTCGGCGCCTGCGAGCGGCACGCTAGAAATCGATGAGCGTGACCCGGATCCGGCGGGTTGGGCGGGCTCGGCGTCCGTCCCCTACCTTACCTTCCCCTCGAGGAACGGCACCTCGTAGACCTTGTCGTGCTGTATCGGCCCGTGCCCGAAGTAGCCTTCCTCGCCGAAGAGCTCGCCATGGTCCGCCGTCACCGTGATGTAGGTGTTCTTCGGCACCATGTCGAAGAGGCGCGTGAAGACCCCCTCCAGGTACTGCACGGTGTCGATCTGCCGCGCGCGCAGGATGTCGAGCTTCTCCTGGTCGAAGAAGGGCTCGGTCTTAGCGCCGGTCTTCAGCTTCCCGTCCACGATCGCGTCGTCCAGGTGCTTGAAGACGCCGTGGACCCCGCTCAGCCGCGGCCAGGCGTCCTTCGGCTCCGACGGCCGCGCGTAGGGATAGTGCGTCTCGCCCACGTTCAGGATGTAGAAGGACGGACGCTCGGCCGGGAAGGTCATCTCGTCGAGCATCGCGTTCATGTCGTTGTGCTTCTCCATCAGGCGGAAGGTGTCGAAGTCCTTGTTGATCGCAGTCTTCGGATTCAGCACCGGCAGCGACACCTTGGCGTGCGTGAAGTAGCCGAGCGTGCGCCGCAGGTACGTCGGTAGGTAGAGGTGCGGCACGAAGCTGGCGAACTCGATGTCCCGCGCGCCGAAGCGCTCGTTGAAGCGCAGGAAGTCCTCCTTGTAGTAGTCGGAGGCGTAGACGTGGGCCGGGCTGGTGTGCGGCAACAGGCCCATCAGCATGTTGTAGTGCGAGGGCGCGGTCCAGGAGGCGTAGCTCCAGCGCCGCTCGACGGTCCCGAGCTTCGTCACCACCTTGGGCTGCGCGGCCATGAAGGAGTCGTAGCGCAGGCTGTCCAGCACCACGATGATGTAGTTGTTCATCCCGTCGAAGGGCGGAGCCGGATGCTTGAAGGCCTCCTCGCCCGTCACCACCCGCCGCACCGCCGGCGCCGGCGCCGGCTTCTTCCCGAAGAGCCCGTCCAGGAATCCCATGCTCTCTCCCTTCGTCAGCCCACCGGATGCGCCCGCCCGCCCTTCTCCGGCAGCGGGATGCCCTCGCGCTCCAGGATCTCCCGCAGGCGCGGGAAGGTCTCCAGGCGCTGGGCGGTGATCATCGATGGATGCAGCCCCTTGGGTCGCATCACGACCGTCTCGACCGCAAGGATCCCCGCGGGGGTCACGATGAAATCGATCGGCAGGTCCGTCGGTTCCCTTTCGAGCGGCTCGTCAAAGATCTGGAGCGGATGCACCAGGACCGCCACCGGCGTCTCGGAACGCAGGATTCCGCGGTCCCGCGCCAGCGCGTAGGTCAGGTCCGCTCCGCCGTCGCCGCTCCCGATGCAGGCCCCGCGCCGATTTACGGCGACCGCGCCGATCGCCATCAGCTCCACCGGGGCGGTCTCGTGCCCGGGCAGCGCGCGCACGCCCTCGAGCGGGCCGGCACAGCCGCAGCCGGAGCCGCGCGCCGCCGCCAGCGCCGCCTCGCGGCCCATGCGCCCCGGGTCAATCTCCAGGATCCAGCCCGTCCCGCACAGGGAAAGGTCGGGAACGACCAGCGTCTTGCCGTCCTCGATTGCTGCCAGGCGCGCGCCCTCCAGGACCGCCTCGCCCAGCACCATGACGCGCCCCGCGCGCGCCCAGGCCTCCAGCCCGCGCAGACGTCCGACCGCCTCCGCCATGCCGCGGAAAGTCGGGGTGCGCCCGTAGGCACCGGGAAAGAGCGCGACGCCCTGACACGTCATCAGGTCCCAGATGCGCGTCCGGAGCTGCGCTTTCGTCTCCGAGCCGGGCATCGCCGCGTCACCCTCCCATCAGCGACAGCAAGAGCGGCCGCGCCCAGTCGTGCACCAGGAACGTCAGCCGCCCGATCAACAGCGAGACGCGGCCCATCACCGTGTAGCCGAAGCTCGCGCCGAAGGAGATCATCAGAAAGTAGATGCCCAGGCGCGCTGCGGGCTTCAGCGGGCCGCGATGCGGGCTGGAGAAGAAGAAGTAGATCAGCACCGTGACCACGCCGACGAAGACGATGATGCCGCCCAGCACCGCGCCCCAGCCACCGGTCAGCGGGATCATCGTGCCCCGCGCCTGGGGCAGGATGTCGCCGTGGAGTTTCTGCAGCAGATTCACACCGATATAGTAGCCGATGTAGACCGCCAGCGACCAGTTGGAGATCCAGGCCAGTTTCGGGATGTAGCGCACGTAGAGCAGCAGCCCCAGCGCGAACGGGATGAGCAGGCTCCAGTGCGCGCCGAAGTCGCCAAGCAGCGGACGGAAGAGGTTAGGATCGAGCGTGTTCAGCTTCGCCAGCCCGACGTAGTAGCCGAAGGAGATGCCGGCGAAGATGCTCTCGGCGATGCGGTAGAGCACGTTGTCCCGGTAGAGGAAGCTGAAGATGCACAGCGTGAGGAACGCCGCCACCCACTCGCCGAATCCCGGAAGCTGCAGGTGCATCGGCTACGCCTCCTTCACCCGGCGCGTCAGCAGGAACATCAGGTTCCCGAAGAGGATGAAGAAGATGATGATGACGTGCACGATCGACTGCACGTCCATCCCCATCGTCGCCGTGCGCGAGAGGCCCTTGAGCTCCGGGTAGGCGCGCTCGACCAGTTCCTCATACTCCGAGGCGCCCTTCATGCCGCCGATGACGCCGATCGCCTGCTGCGCCTCCATGTAGGCGTAGTAGCGCGGCGCCGAGACCGCGGTGGTGCCGACGGCGACCGGGATGCCGAACTGCGCGTTGACCAGGTTGATCCACCACTCGCCCAGCACGCTCGTCGCCAGCGAGATCGCCAGCTTCATGTCGCGGTAGGCGCGGATGTCGCGGGTCAGCGGGAGGTCGCGGTAGGCGACGCCGTTCACGTCGGTCGGGAAGACCGCGGCGATGTCTTCGCCCATCGCCTTCATCGCCGCCTGGCCGCCATCCTTGTAGCCGAGGTTCACCCAGTCGGTTCCGTCCTGCGCCTGGAGCTCGGTCGCCAGCTCGTTCAGTCGCGCGATCCCCATGTCGACGCCGCCCAGCGGGAAGAGCGAGATGCCGACCACCTTGACGCCCTTCTTATGGCAATGGCGCAGGATCGCGTTCGCCATCGGGTCCAGCTCGGGGCCGTCGGAGGGGCCGTAGTCGAACGATAGCAGGATCGCATCGCCCGGGCGCAGACGCTCGACGGCGTCGAAGACCGCCTCGACCGGCGGCGAGATCTGCACCCCGAGACCGATGGGGCGAATGATCGGGATGAGCGCGCCCAGGAAGACCAGCAGGAAGATGATCCGCCGGTCGACCAGGAGCAGCTGCTTCGCCCAGTGCATCGCCGCCCCCTAGCTCTTGCCCAGGTACGGCCGCTCGATGCCGACCATCACGCGGATCGACATCGCCGCCGCCCCCAGCGCGGCCCCGATGATCACGCCCCGCTGCGCCGCCGTGTTCGGGAACTTCATGATCCACTCCGCGACGTCCGGCACGACCGGGTGGATCATCTCCCCCAGCGGGATGCGCCCGATCATGATGATCAGCGCCCCGATCAGGAGCAGCGTCGCCTCGACGTTCCGCACCCGGAAGGCCCGGTACGACGCGGAAGCGACGTAGAAGGCGAGCACCGAGAACATCGTCGACTGCAGCGGCGAGAAGCCGAACTGGAAGACCCAGGTGAAGGGATAGAGCCCCCCGTCGGGCCGCGCGCCCTGCCGCCCGAAGACGCCGAAGGCGGCCATGATCGCGAACGCCACCAGCACGATGAGACCGAAGGGCCAGCCCGACGTGCGCCGGCGCACCTTCGCCAGGTTGACCTGGATCATGCTGACGATGCCCAGCAGCAGCGCGAAGGAGGCGATGATGACCATCCACTCGTCGAGCGTCTGGTTGAAGCGCGTCACACCGCGGGTCGGGACGAAGAAGGCGACGACCGGATAGAGGCTCGCCCCGATGGCGAGCAGGATCGGGATCTGTCGCTTCATCGCCTGCGTCCCCTACAGCGCCGCGAACCAGTCGGCGAAGCCGTGCACGCCGGCCGTCGCCAGGATCGCGCCCAGCACGATCACCGCCAGGATCGCGGCCTTCATCATGTCCTGGCCCTTGATCGAGCCGAGGATCAACGGGTCCTGTGAGAGGTACGCGCTGGCGGCGAAAAGCTCCTCGCCCAGCATCGTGTAGTCGCAGGCGGCGACGAAGAAGGGCAGTTGCGTCACCTGCGCCGTGCCCGCGATCTGGATCGCGCCGATGCTCTGACCGGTCTCGGAAAGGAGCAGCGACTCGGCGGCGAACCAGCCGATCAGGAAATTCGCCGCCGGCTTGTCGCGCACCATGATGCCGTTCACCGCGGCGGCGTAGGCGAACTGATCGGCGGTCAGGTAGTGCACCGACGCCTCGCGGAACGACTCCGGCGCGCCCGCCTCCAGGTATGCCTCCTTCACGATCTCGCGCGCCGCGGCCATGGTGAGCGGATCGATGTTCGGCACCTCCAGCTCGGTGCCGTAGCGGGCGGTCAGCTTCGCGACGTACCCCAGGATCCCCAGGCTGGCGAGCGTCTGGGGCTCGTTGACGCTGATGATGCCCGGGACATAGAGGATCTTCCGGCCCATCTCGGTGGCGCGCCCCACCGCCTCGTCGATCGCGTCGAGGCCCGAGATGCGGCGGATGTAGAGGCTGACCCCGCGCTTCGCCGCCAGGATGAAGCCGACAACGAGCGCGGTCATCAGCAGCGTGATGACGAGCGCGTTCACGCGCTGCGTGCGGAAGAGGTTCTCGCGCGGCGTCGCCGGCGCCGCGGCAGCGCTGCGCAGCGTGTCCCCGGCGCCGGCCGCGAGGGCCAGCCGGTAGACGTAGGCGGTGCGCGGTTCGAGGCCGCTGTCCTGGAACGCGCCGTCGCGGAAGGGGACCCGCCCGACGCGGGCAAAAGCCGCCGTGTCCGCCACCGCGCGGCGCTCGATCCGAACCTCCGTCGCCGCGTCCTCCGCCAGGCTCTCGGGAAGGAGACCCGGGTCCGGCGTCCAGGTCAGCGTCAGGGAGGAGCCGTCGTCGGACGGCGTGTCCGCGACGTGCAGGACGATCGGGAGCGCGGCCTCGGCGCGGACCGGCAGGGGCGCCGCGGCGCCGAACACCGCCGCGCCGATCCCGAGAGCGACCGGGAGCCCGCGCACGCGCATCCCCCCCCTCACGCCGCGGCCTACTTCAGGTTCTCGGGATTGAGCGCGCGCAGCGTCTTCGGCAGGAACCGGCCGTTGTTGCGGATCAGCTTCCCGTCGAACCAGATCTCGCCGCCGCCCCGCTCGGGCGTCTGGATCTGGATCATGTCCCAGTGAACCGACGACTTGTTGCCGTTGTTGCACTCGTCGTAGGCGTTCCCCATCGCCATGTGGAAGGAGCCGGCGATCTTCTCGTCGAAGAGCGTGTCCAGGATCGGCCGCGTGACGTACGGGTTGAAGCCGAAGGAGAACTCCCCCACGTAGCGCGCGCCGGGGTCGCGGTTGAGCACCTCGTTCAGCGCCTTCGTCTCGTTGCCGGCCTCGGCCTTCACGATCTTGCCGCGGCGGAAGGTGAGACGGATGTTGCCGTAGATCACGCCGTCCTGCAGCGAGCCGGCGTTGAAGAGGACCGTGCCCTCGACGCTCTCCCGCACCGGCGCGGTGAAGAGCTCGCCGTCGGGGATGTTCATCCGGCCGTCGCACTTGATGCCCGGCAGGCCCTTGATCGAGAAGCGCAAATCGGTGTCGGGGGCCTTGATGCGCACCTGGTCGGTGAGGTCGACCAGCCGCTTCAGCGAGTTCATCGCCCGCGACATCCTGGCGTAGTCGAGCGTACAGACGTCGAAGTAGAAGTCCTCGAAGGCGGCCTGGGGCATGCGCGCGCTCTGGGCCATCGAGGCGTTGGGCCAGCGCAGCACCACCCAACGCGTGTGCGGCACGCGCGTCTTCATGTGCACCGGCTGCCGGTAATGGAGGCTGTACCAGCGGTTCTTCTGGCCCGGAACATCCGCCAGCTCGGCGATGTTTCGCGCGCCCCGGACGCCGATGTAGCAGTCCATGTCCTTCATCTGATAGAGGGGGTATTTCGCCTGCGCCTTGATCTGCGCCTCGTCGGCGTGCCGCAGGAACGTGCGCAGCAGCGTGTCGTTGCGGAACTCGTAGAAGACGCAGGCGCCCTTGCGCGTGGCGATCCGGATGACCTCATCCACCAGTTCGAGGGTCTCGAAGCCGTTCGCCTCGACCAGGAGCTTCTCGCCCCTCTTGACCGCACAGGAGTAGTTGACCAGAACATCCGCCAGCTGGGTAATGCGTGGGTCCACCGTCGTGCCCTCCCTGTCGGTCCGGCTCCCGAAGGACGCGCCTCGCCCCTCCCCGGACTCATGGAACGGGGCAGTCTAGCGAAACCGGGCCCGGGATGGCAACCGCCGCCTGGTCGTGGCGGCGGATGGCTCACGCAGCACGCGCTCGGTCACGTCACCGCTCCTCTCCCGGCACGCGCTGGTAGGCATCGAGCTGGTAGAGCGTGATCCGCCCCTGGCTCGTCCGGATCCAGCGCGCCGGCTCGCCGGGGGAAACCGGCAGTCGCGCGGGCGATCGCACGCCGGGCACGGAGACCATGAGGGCGCGGCTCCCGCCCGCGGCGGCGAGCCGGTCGAGCAAGCTGCCGATCGTCGCCTCGTCCCAGACGTGGACCATCGGCCGCTCCCAGTAGGTCGCCGCCAGCCCCTGCGGCATGTTCGCGTTGGTCACCATCAGGATGTCCGCGGGGGTGCGCCGGATCTCCTCGAGTGCCGGGCGATCAACGTCGGCCTTGCGGTACAGCAGGAACGGCAGGGACCGCGACGACAGCGGAACCGCGACGAGCAGGAGCGCCACGAGGGCCGCACGCTGCCACCGGTCGAGGCGCGCCGGCCGCGGCGCCTCCGCCAGGCGCGTGAGGGCGGCCGCCAGCGCGAGCACCGCGGACGGCAGCAGCAGCCGGCTGCCCCCCTGCAACCCGCCGTCGACCGGCGAAGTCGCGATCACCGCCAGGAAGGAGAGCGCCGCGACCCAGCCCAGGTGTGCCACGCGGCGCGGAGCGGCCCGTCCCGCCAGGGGCAGCAGGAAGAGAAACGGCGTGCCCTCCAGCGCGCCCATCAGCGATCGGTAGGAGCCGGGCGGGATCGTCTCCCGCAGGAGCATGCGCGCGATCGGATAGAGCAGCCCGATGCACAACACCAGGCGCACGAGGCGCGCCGGCCGGCCCGGCATCATGCCCGCCGCCAGCACCGCCAACGCCAGCCCGGCCCAGCCGAGCGACGCGCCCTCGCCGACCACGAGATGCTGCAGCACCCGCCAGCGTGATTGGCCTGTCCCCACCAGGTTGGCGAAGATGTGCGTCCCGAGCGGACTGCCGTACGTGAGGAGGTTCGCGACGCCCAACAGCAGCAACGCGAGGACGAATCCGCCCGCGAGCGGCAGGAGGCGGCGGCGCGTGTCGCGCGGGACCGCCAGGACCGCCAGCACCGCCGCGCCAACCCAGAGCGCCTCGAGCCGCAGGAAGCCGGTCAGTCCCAGCAGGAGGCCGGCGGCGAACCGGCGCCCGCGACTTCCTTCGAGGCCGCTCCCGTCGAGCAGCGTCACGATGCCTCCCAGCACCAGGGCCAGCGCCGGGACGTGCTCCCAGAAGGTGCAGCCGTAGAAGCCGAGCGGTGTGGCGAGCCCCAGCAGGAGGACGCCGGCGAGACGGCCGCGCACCGACCAGCCGAGGAGCCGGCCGAGACGCGCGAAGAGGCCGAGGGCAATCACCGCGCCGGCCCAGGGCAGCAGGAAGAGCCCGCGGAAACCGAAGAGCGCGTACCCGGGAGCGCTCAGGATCGGGAAGTAGATCGGGAAGGTGGAGAAGTACGATGAGCCGAAGCGGACGCTGAAGACATCGCGAATCGGGAAGAAGCGTGCCTCCGGGTCGAGCGCCCGCCCCGGGTACGGCAGGTACGGCCAGGACGGATCGTGCTGCAGGAACGCGCGGGTCAGGATGTACTTCGATCCGCCGTCGCAGGAGAAGAAGACGTCCGCGGGAGGAACGAGCACCCCCAGGATCAGGAAGCCGATGCCGAGCAGCGCGATCGCCAGGAGCACGATCCGGGCGTCCTCGGTCCGCATTCCCTAGTACTCCACGTCCACCATCACCCGCAGCGTCCGCGTGTCGTACTCGTCGTACGCCGTGCCGCCGGCGTCCTCGCTCTCGCCGTGCAGGAACTGCGCTTCGAGCATCAGCAGGCAGTTGGGCGCCAGCGTCTGCTCCAGGCCGAGCACCCAGGTGCGCCGTGTCTCCTTGCCCAGCGCCGGCTGCGCGGCGAGCGGCTCGCGCTGATCCGTCACCCATCCCGCCGTGACCACGCCGCCGCGCCAGAGCTCCTCGTCGAGCCAGAGGCTGCCCATGCGCCGCTTGCCGCTCGGCATGTCGGCGCCGGGATCCGCCGCCTCGTCGACCGGATCGAGCAGCTTCACGAACGCGCCCACGCCCCACGATCCCCAGTCGATGCGCAGCGAGCCACGCGGGCCCGCCAGCCCCGGCAGCGTCATCGTCTCCGACGGCCGCAGGTTCGCCTCGTAGGAGAGCGCGGAATAGGGCGAGAAGTAGTTCGCGCCGATGTGCTGGTAGCCGAGATCGAGGACCGCGCGGAAGTCGTCCAGCGCGAGGCCGAACGCCGTCCCACGCGGGCGGATGTCGAAGTTGACCCCCGCGCGCGCGGCGGTTGCCGTGATCGGCTCCGGCCGCGGCGTCACCGCCGGCGGGCGCGCTTCCCAGCGGCTGCGCGCGATCTCGGCGGTCGCCTGCGCGCGGAGCGGCAGCGGCACATGCGCATCCGCGCCGTAGACGACGGCGCTGCCCGGTTCGTAGCGTGGCCTGACCGGGCAGAGCCAATCGTCCGGCAGGTCCTTCGCCTGGAGCACGGTCCCCGAGAGCGCCGCGAGATCGCTCACCCACGGCACCGACAGCTGGGCTGTCATCCGGCCGGCGTACAGCTCCTGCCGGTAGCGCATGTCCGCCTGCAGGATCGCGCCGCAGTCGGTCAGCGCGTCCGGGTAGCGGACCAGCGGCCGCGCGTAGAGGCCGAGGAGATCGATCCGCTCCATCCAGCTGACGTCCCCGCGCGCGCCCTCGAAGCGATAGCGCGGCCCGAGCTGCTCCAGGCTCTCCGAGCGCAGGAAGCCGGCGGGCCCGGCCTCGCCGCCGCAGACGCCGCAGCCCTGCACGCGCTGCCCGCCGCTGATCGGTGAATCGTCCTTGTCCCAACGCATCAGGGTGAGGGGCGTGAAGTCGACGTCGTAGTAGCCGGCGCGCAGGCTCGCCCGCAAGGGGCCCAGCCCGGGCACGCGGCCCTGCGTCTCGTAGCGCACGAACGCGCTCCCCCACTCCGACGAGAGGTAGTCGGGGCCGCTGCGCAGCACCGCCAGGCCCTCGTTGCTGAGCCAGAGCAGGCCGCCGGCCTGGAGCGAGGGCGTGACCGCGTAGACCAGCTCGAGCGCCAGGCGATGACGGAACGAGCTGCCGGGCGTGATATCCTCGCCGAAGACGCCCGTCGCCGCCGCGCCGGTGGTGTCGATGTCCATCCAGCGGAAGCGTCCCCAGGCGTGCGCCTCGAGGCGCTGCTGCTTGAGCAGACCGAGCTCCTCGAGCACCCCGGGGCGACGGACGACCGGAGGCCGCGGCGCTTCCCCGAGCGCCTCATCGAGGAACCGGCGCAGCCGCGGGCGCAGCGCGGCGATCGAGTCGGGCGAAGGTTCGTAGGACGCCAGGCGCACGGTCCCGGCGGGGTCGACGATGAAGAGGCTGAAGCTGTGCGCGCCCGCGCCGTAGGCGGCCGCCGTGCGCCCGCCGCCGTCGTAGAGCTGGAGGATGCGGGGCGTGGCTTGCCGCGCGAGGAGCTGGATCCTCGAGCTCGGGGTCTCGTCGAAGTTGATCCCGACGACGGAGAGCCCCTCGTCCCGTCCCCAGTCCTGCAGGACCTGGCAGGTTTCCAGCCGGCGCACGCACTCCGCGCAGTGGGTCGTCCAGAACGCGAGCATGGTCGTCGCGGCCCCGGCGAAGAGCGTGTCGCTCTCCACCCGCGTACTCTGATCCACGGCCTCGAGCGAGAAGAAGGGCGCGGCCGACTCGGCTGCGGCGGTGGATCCCGCGAGACTCAGCACCGCGAATACCCCCGCCCCGAGGAGCACGCCACCCCTGCCGCGCGCCGGCGTTCTCTTGCGCATCGTGACCCCCCTGTCCCACGTGAGTATGGGCCTCGCCCCACCGCAACGCGCCGGAAGACTAGCAGACGCCCCGCGTGGCGGGAACGGACTGCCCGGCCCCCTTCGCGCTTGAAGTGCGGCGCCGGAACCGGCAGACTCCCTTCTGTGTTCGCTGGGACCCGGGCCGCCCGTGCCTGGGTATACCTTACGGTCTGGCAATCGAGGGATGGGTAATCTGGCCATGATCGAGATCGATGATCAGAACTTCGCCGAGCAGATGATGAATGCCCCCAAGCTGGCGGTGCTCGACTTCGGGGGCGCCTGGTGTCAGCCCTGCAAGAAGCTCGAGCCGATCCTGGCCGAGGTCGCGAGCGAGATGGCCGAGCAGATCGTCGTGGGGCACTGCGACGTCGCCAAGGGGCCAGCGACCGCCAAGCGCTTCGGCGTCATGAGCGTCCCGACGGTGGTCCTGCTGAAGGGCGGTCAGGAAGTCGATCGCTTCGTCGGGCTTCAGGCCAAGCCGAAGATCGTCGAGATCATCCAGCGGAACCTCTAGCGCGGGGCACCGCCGGCGCTACTTGTTCAGGTCCGCGTTCACGAACGCCTTCTGCACCTGCGGGAAGGCGAGCATGATCTCCTTGATGGCGACCTCGGAGCGCTGGGGATCGGTCAGCAGCAGATAGGTTCGCAGCACGTCGCCGCCCAGCGCGTCCTCGCGCTCGAACTGCGCGTTCCAGTGCAGGCTGTCATCCTCGGCGTAACGGCTGACGGCCTTCTTCACCCGCTCGATCCCAAGATCCTGAAGCACGCTCAGGAATTGCGGGTCGCCGGCGATGTCCACCAGGGCGCGGTCCTTCGCCTCGGTTCCGTGCAGGGGATAGAGCAGCGTCCAAGGCTTCAGCTGCAGGCGCACCAGGCCCGACTGGCGCCGCGCCGTGGAAGGCTCGGGCCAGGACTCGACCGCGATGCTGAAGCGCGTGATCTCCTTCTCCTTGGGCGAGCTGAGGAGGATGAGCTGCGCCGATCCGTTCTCCGACTGCGGCGCGAAGGTGAAGTCGAGCAGCACTGCATTCGGCGTCGGATAGATGATTCGCGTCGCGGGATTCCGGACGCCGCCCACCTCCAGCACCGCCCCTTCGACTCCCAGCGAGCCGCGGCCGCGGAGCAGGAAGGTCCAGCGCCCCTCGCTGCCCAAGAGGTGCGCGGGATAGCACGTGAGCCCGGCCGCGGGCGCCTCCAGAAATCGCACCGGCGACGGTGCTGGGGGCGTCTGCGCTCCGGCACGGGCAACGCTGGCGACCAGGATCAGCAGGCAGGCGAGTCCGGCTAGCTTCTCACGCTTCATCGAGTTCCCTCACTCCGGGTGACCCGCGGATCGACGTCTTTCCTTGTGACAGACCCGTCCCGGCCGCGCCGGTTCCCCAGACATACGGCCGAGCCGGGCGGCCGCGTGGCCCGCCCGGCTCTCAGCCGCTTGCAGCGGCGCAGTATAGCATCGACCTGGGGGACACCCAAGCCCGCGCTAGTGGCCGACCCCCGGCGCGAGGCAGCTCGTCTCGGTCCGGAAGGTCTTGTCCCCTTGCGTCGCCAGATCGAGTTCGAGCTGGAGGTACTCGGCGCCCTCGTCGTGCAGGGCGACGCGCCGGGTCTGGACCGTCACCGTCACCTTGCCGTCCTCCAAGCGCCCGGCCTGCGCGTCACTGACGATCGCCGTGAAGGGCTCGCCCGACGGGACGGGCGGATCCACGGTCACGTCGAACGGGGTCACGGTCAGCTCGCCCCAGTAGCTCGACTCGTAGCGGTAATGCCCGCCGGGTTCGACAATCGTCGTCTTGCGGAAGTCGATCGGCCCGGCGACGTAGACGTAGTCGTACGCTCCGGTGCTGCAGAAGGGACGCGGCATGAGAATGCCGTACTCGAACGAGAGGTTCTCGCTGAACGCGCCGGCAACGATCGGCGCGGCCTGGGCCAGGTTGAGAATCGTCGCCTGGCCGTCGGTCAGAATCGGCACCGGCTCGGTCACGTCCTCGAGCGGCCCTTCGATCAACGCGCGCAGCTCGGCCGGCAGGCCGTTGTAGATCACCGCCGGGATCTCGCGGAATCCGGGGGCTTGCGTGATGACCGGCGTGAGACCGCTGGCGTTCTGGAGATCGAGGAGCCCGCTGCGGGCCAGGTCCGCGGCCACGACCTGCTCCGCCAGCTCCCACTGCAGGACCTGGTGGTCCGCCGTGCCGGGGATCATCAGCTCGAAGTGCGCGCAGCCCAGTGTCCAGACGCCGTCCGTGCCCCAGGCCTCGCCGGTGCCGAAGAGGCGCAGGTGCACACGCAGAGGACCGTAGCCGCCGAGCTGGAGCTGGATCGCATTCGCGGTCCAACCCTCGTCGCCGGCGTACGCGGCCTGCACGTCGCCGTTGGCCTCGGTCCAGACGCCGTCGAAGGGCGCGACCGGCGGGAAGCCGGGGCGGTTGCCGTCGAGCGCGACCAGCGCGGCGCGGACCTCGATCGGAGTAGCGCGCCCTACGAAGATCAGGTTGATCGGATCCTGCGGCGTCCCGTCCAGCGTCGCCCCGGTGTAGGGCCAGCACCTCAGCGTCTGGTTGCCGAAGGTGACCTGGGTCAATGCCGTCGGCGCCGCGGGCGTCGACGGAAGCTGCGGCGTGCAGGTGCAGCTCTCGTCGTCGCTGCAGCCTGCGACCATGAGCATGATGATGCCGGCGAGCAGCACGCCGGCCCGCCGCTGCCGGTGATCCTTCATCCGTTCCATCTTCCTACCCTCCTTCTTGCGGCCGCGTGCGTGCGCGGCATTGCGAACTGACCCTTGGAACCTGCCGCACGTTAGTTCCAAGACCCGTGCCAGCGCGGACGGCGCGGTCCGTGGCGATGGCGCATGGAGACGGCGATCTGAACGCGTGTCTGGCGGTTGGGCCGACATGCCGCCGCAGCTGCCGCGCTGCCGGAAGGCGCGACGTCGAGCGCCGGGGCCCGGCCGGCTGTCCAGCGGCGGGGACAGGCGTGTATCCGTGCGTGGACGGCGCGCGGGGCGGGCGGCGCGCGCGCCTCGGGCGCGGGGCCGGCACACCCCCGAGCGCGGTGCTCGATCCGCCGGTCCCGAAGCGGCTTCCGCCTCCGCCGCACGCTGGCCGAGGTTCGCGGCGCCGGTGGCACTCCCCTTGCGATGTGCTCCGTCGACCGAGCGAACCGAATGGCCGACGCCAGCGAGGACGATCATGGAGTGCCTGGTCAACCCGAATGCCGCCGGCGGAGACGCGCTGCGCCACTGGCAGCGCCTCGGGCCGCTCTTGCGCGAGCGCTTCACCGGGCTGCCGCGGGCGCGCAGCTGGCGTGCCCTGGCGATCTGCCCATAGAGACGGAGGCGATGCTCAATGGAGCACGGGAGGATGCGCTGGACGCGGCCGGGCGCGGTCTCTAGACTGACGCCATCGGCGTAGGCTGCCCGCAGCTGCACGTTCCAGCAGGCCGACCGGATCGAAGGGGGCGCCATGCGGTACTTTCTGATCGACCGGGTGACCCATCTCGAGTACCACCGCAGCATCCGCGCGATCAAGTCGGTGGCGCTTTCCGAAGACGTGTTCAACGACCACTTCTACGGCAACCCGGTCCTGCCCGGCGCCCTCCAGATCGAGGCGTTGGCCCAGGCTGGTACCGTGCTGCTCGAGCTCTCTTCCGCCTATCGCCACAAGGCAGTGCTGGCGCTGATCGATCGGGCGAAGTTCCGTGGGCTGGTCCGGCCCGGGGACCAGCTCCAGATCGAGATGACCGTGCTCTCCTCCGAGGGAGGACTGGTCCGCACCGACAGCGTCATCAAGGTCGGAGAACGGGTCGTCACCAGCGCGCGGCTGACCTTCGCGCTGCAGCCGATCGATGACTTCTACCCGCCCACGACGCGCCACCTGACGGAGCTGCTCTACGGCAACTTCCTGCGCGGCGCGACGATCGTCGGGTCGCCCGACGCGGAGCCGGACCATGGATAGGCCGCGCGTGGTCGTCTCGGGGATGGGCGTCGTCTCCCCCTTCGGCCTGGGCCGCGAGGCTTTCTGGCAGTCGATCGCCGCCGGCCGCAGCGGCGCGGCCCGGATCGAGACTTTCGATGTCTCGCGCCTGCCGACCCGCTTCGCCGCGCCGGTCCCGCTGACCGATGCGGAGCTGAACCGGCACGTC
>Ga0163210_1000170_pt1 | contig 24740 bp, 46 predicted proteins | sample Kivu_220m_FD_113536 | JGI IMG/M metagenome (GOLD analysis project Ga0163210, IMG submission 113536) | Freshwater microbial communities from Lake Kivu, Western Province, Rwanda to study Microbial Dark Matter (Phase II) - Kivu_220m | ecosystem: Environmental > Aquatic > Freshwater > Lake ...
GCACGGCCATACGCTCCGGCCCATCCTCTCCTGTGCCCCTGCCATGACCCCGACGCCAGAGCTCACAGCTGTCAACACCAAGGGTGCACCGGCTCCGGTGGGGCCCTACAACCAGGCGGTACTGGCCGCAGGCGTGCTGTATTGCTCGGGTCAGATCGCGCTGGACCCCGCCACCGGGGCCATGGTGGGCGATGGCGATGTGGAGGCAGAAACCCGCCAGGTGCTGGCCAATCTCCAGGCCGTTCTGGAGGCAGCAGGCACCACACCGGCACAGGTCGTCCGCACCACTGTCTATCTGGCCGATCTGGCCGATTTCGGCCGTGTCAACGCGCTCTATGACGCCGTGTTTGGCGCGGGTGTTGCCCCGGCCAGGGCCTGCATCCAGGCGGCTGCGCTGCCCAGGGGAGCCCGCGTGGAGATCGACTGCATCGCGCTGGTTTCTTAGGCTTCCAGGGGGCAGTCCATGAGCCTGGAGGCCTGCTGATCGACGGCGCTGAGCCGCTGCAGGATCCCCTGCAGATCCACGGCTGACAGTTCACCGTCGCTGCCCCACTTCATGCAAGAGGGCACTTGGTGCGGTTCCTGGCCGTAGCCGCCTGGGCCCAGGGGTCCATCGGAACGTCGGTCGATCCCCATGTGTCCCTAACGTGTCACGGTTTCCACACTAAGCAGCCATTAGCCTCCCTATGGCCCGGTTCGGAAAAACTTCAGGTCGTGTTGGGTGTCGGTCCGTAGGATTGCGAGCGACGGGGCGTGGCGCAGCTTGGTAGCGCGGGTGCTTTGGGAGCACTAGGTCGCAGGTTCGAATCCTGTCGCCCCGATTGACTTTTCGAGGAACGACCAAGGGCCATGTGAGCAAACAGGTGAGCAAATCGCCTGATGCTCACGCCCCCCGTGGTCTCCCCATCAGGCCCTGGCGGGGTGTTCGCCTCTGGCGGAGCCGCTCCACGGGAGCTTGGCCATGGGATTGATGCTCACCTCGACCTCGGCCTGGGAGAGAACTCAGGGGAGGCTTGGAGCCCGGAGGTGAGCAAATTGTGAGCAATGGCCGACGCTGGAGCTGGGTGTCAGCGCGCCCGCAGGAGCCGGGGCCAAACACCAAACCCGATCACGGACTCCGACCCCGCTGATGCGGAACAGAGGACGTGATCGGGTTCAGGCACCGACTCTGATCTCAGGGCCCAGGGCGCGGTTATTGCCTCAGGTGACGCCGGCTCCAGCCGGTGATCGTGGCTTCCACGTTCTCCAGATGCCACTGCAGGGGGCCTTTGCCTTGGGTGCAGCCCCAGCGGCGGAAGTGTTTGCCGGGTTGCAGAACACCCCTCAACCGGAGCTGACGGAGTGTCTCGCGGCTGATGCCCAGCCACTCACACACCTCGGCGGTTGTGAACCAGGCCCGTTGGCGGCTGGTGCAGGGGGTGCTGCTCATCTGTCTCCCTCCAGCAACGCCACCACGGCCGGATCCCAGAGGATCTGCTGGCAGCGCTCTCTCCGACTGCAGAGCGGCAGGGCGACGCCCCAGTCGCGGCCGGCTTCTGTCAGCTGCCAGTCGTCGTCCTCGTTGCGCTGCTGCAATCCGGCGGCAGCGAGCCGCTGGTTGGCGTGTCGGAGCGTTTCATCCAGTCGGTCTGCCAGCTGATCAGCCGTCAGCCAGGCCACTCCGGCGCGCTGCGAGAGGCGTTGCTTAACGTCAGCGACGGCGGGACTGCTGTGGGCCTGGATCTCCTCCAGAACGCTGAGCAGGGCTTCGGCATGGGACACGCCGGTGAGGTGGATGATCTTGTCGGCCCCGCGCAGCACCTCCGCTGCGGTCTGCCTGCGGATCGCGTTGATGCTGCGTTGCGGCAGCTCTCTGTTGCCCTCTTGCCGGCGCTGCAGAGCGGGCAGCAGTTCGTGGGTGAGCCAGCGCCGCATCCGCGGTGCGCTGGGGTTGTCGCTGTTCAGCAGCCTGCTAGGGCATCGCGAGCCTGGAGGGCAGAACAGTTGAGAGCCGGGGACTGCTGCTGCCGGCGGGAGGGAGAAAGCGGGGAAGCCATCTGGGAGACGGCGAAGAACCCCACCCCCACCGGCCGGCCGCAGCGCCGAGGCAAGGACGCCCGCCACCGGAGGGCGCCTGGCCCGATCCTTGACGCGGCGAGAGGACTGGCCGAGGGATGCGATGGGTGTGCGCCGGCCCGGTGGCGATTCCCTGCCCCTCTCCGCCAGGCGGCTGGCTGGTCTTGCCCAGAAGCCCCAGACTGGAGGCATCCCGCTCAACGCCGATGAGCAGCGCCACCGCCCAACGACTCACGGCGATCCTTCACCGCGAGGAGGAGGTGTACGTGGCCGAGTGCCCGGAGGTGGGCACCGTGAGCCAAGGCGACACCGTGGAAGAAGCCCTGGCCAACCTGCGGGAGGCCACCGAACTGTTCCTGGAGGAGTGTCCGCAGCCGGCGTTGGCGCCCAGGCTGCTCACCACCTTCGAGGTGAGCGTTGCCTAAGCTCCCGCGCCTCCCTGCCAGTGCCCGCTGGCTGACCCTGACAGAATGGAACGGGTCCACTGATCTGGAGCGGAACCGATGACGCAAGCTCTGTCTGCAGCGGTGGCATCCGCAGCCAAGCTCCCGGAAGAAGAGCAGAACGTGCTGGCGGCGATCCTGCTCGAGGAAATGGAATCAGAAGAGCGCTGGAGCGTCCTGTTCGCTGGATCGCAGAACCTGCTGGAGCAGATGGCCAGTGAAGCTATTCAAGATTTCCAGGCTGGCCGGGTGCAGCCGATCGATGAGCTGCAGTGAACTCAGTTACGACTGATCAGTTCAGGCAGCTCTACTTCCAGGCGCCCCTCGAAAGAAGACGAAAGATCAGGCGTGCCTACAGGCTTTGGCAACAGAACCCGGCCCATCCTTCTCTGAGATTCAAGAAGGTGCACACAACGCTTCCGATCTACTCGGCCCGTGTCGATCTCGACTGGCGGGCCGTCGGAGTGCTGAAGGACGGCACGTTGATCTGGTTCTGGGTCGGATCACACAAGGCCTACGAGGCCTTGCTGCGGACTCTCTGACGAGCCCTGCGCGCCAGCCATCAACGGCATCCGTGCATCAAGCCGCTGCGGCTCTCGCGGCCGGTAGCGACCGTTGCCACTGCTCCAGCCACAGCTCCGGCCGGTAGCAATCCTTTTCCACCCACAGCACCGACAGCTCGGCCGGGGTGTAGCGGCGAAAGCCGGTGAGCACGGCATAGAAGTCGCGCCGGTGCTCCTCCCCGGCCAGGGCCATCAAGGCGTCCAGCGCAGTGGCCGCATCGAGCTGGTGCTCCTCGATCAGGGCCTGAAGTTGGCGGCGCCAGCGGCTGCTCAGGACAGCAGCCTGCCGCGCACCGATCAGTGGTGCTGGCGTGCAAGCAAAGGCGGGTGGCACTGGCCGCAGGCCGCAGTAGCAGGCCCAGAACTCAAGCGGCCCCCAGATCGGCGCAGCGTCATCCCCGAGGGGAGTGGCGCCTTCCAGCTTCCGGCGCAGCTCGGCATCGCCAATACGCCCCCAGTCACCGGAGGCGATGCGGCGGTTTAGTTCCCACAGCTGCCAGAAGGCCCGCTGCCGCAGCTCCCCGGCCTTGCCCTGCTCGATCACCGACAGGTTGCCGTAGGAGATCACGAGCGAGGGTTCACCGATCGCCTCGGCCCAGTTGCAGGCGGTGTACTGGGTCCAGCCGTTGCGGCGCCGCCAATTGAGCAGCATCCGCCCGAAGACCCCCCGGCTCTCCTCCTGCTGCTGCTGCAACACCTCGTAGGCGGGAATGGCCGGAATCGGCTGCCGGTTGGGGTGCTGGGTGCTTGTCGCACTGTGAGGTGCGATGGACAGCGCAGTGCTGCTGGGCGTGGATCGAAGTTGCGTTGCGGTCATCGGGCTCGCCGCTGATGGCGGTGCACGGCACCTGCTCTTGCCAGGCAGCCCAAGCCCCACCCATGGCAGGCAGGAGAAAGCCGGAGGCAAAGGAGCCTCCGGCCTGGGGACCGAGCACCCGCTGCTGATTGGCAGCCAGGATCAGGGCCGATGCACGCCGCGGCGCAGCCGTGGCACGCTGAAGGACGGCCGTCGTTGCACCGGGAGGTGCGCTCAGCGAATCCGACCGGAGCCCTGCGGTGCCTGCTCAGCTCTCTCGGGCAAAGGCCAGCAGTGCAGTGAGATCACCGCGGTCAGCTCGCTGAAGAGCGCTGATGTACTGCTGCCTCAGAGCTGAGGCATTCACGAGAGAACTGCTGCCGCCCCAGGAGAAGCGAGGTGCACCCAGCTGCTCGATCAACGCGTCAGCGATCAGGCGGGCGTGGCGACCGTTGCCGTTGGGGAAGGGGTGGATGGAGACCAGCCGGTGATGGAAACGGATGGCGATCAGATCCACCACATCCACCCGGTGCTCCACCTGGAAGGCGATGTCGGCCAGCAGGGCCGGGACTTGCATCCGGATCTGCCGCCAGTCGGCGCCGATGCTCTTATCGCTGCTCCGGTACTGACCGGCCCAACGCCAGCTTTGGCCAAACATCTCGCGGTGCAGGCGTCGCAGCCAGCTTTCTTCCAGCGGCCGGGGCCGTCGCTGGCGGGACAGCCAGAGCAGAGCAGCTTCGATGTTCTGCTGCTCCCATTCGTTCAGCTGGCTGCGAGTCACCAGATGGGAGGGCAGCAGCCCCTCCAGCTCCTCCCCATCGAGAGGCGTCGCCCCGGCCGGTAGGTCCTCGTTCAATCCCATAGCCGGGTGCCGCTGGTGCGGAGGATCTCCTGAGCCATGGCTTCGAGCCGCTGCTGTGCTCCCTCGGATGGCGAATCGATGGGCTGCGCTTCCAGCGCCATGGTGCGGCCGGCGCGTTTCTGCCACTGCTCCGCCAGCCTCAGGGCCTGCTGCCGTCGCATCTCCCGCAGCGGGCGCCTGGGCACCAACGCGTACTGCAGCTCGCAGTCGAGCGCCTCGGCCACACGCCGCAGGGTGCCGAGCGTGATGGCATCGGTCGCCTCGGCCTGTTCCAGCTTTCGCAACCCGGAAGCGGTGATTTCTAAGCGAGCCGCAAGTGCAGCGGAGGTCATGCCCAGGGCCTCACGGATGGACCGCAGCCAGCCCGCCGGCGGCCGTTGCGCCAGTGAATGGCTGGCGGCGTCCTGAAGCACCGCATCCATCTGAGCAAGCCGCAGCTCCTTGGGATTCATGGTGAATGCGAGCAATCAGTCCCGCAGGCGAATCACAAAGACAACCTATCACTCCTGTCATGAGCACGCCAGGGGGAGTGGTCCGTTGCTTCCTGGTTCGGGGAAGGGAGCCATCGCTCGCGCCACGGGCAGTGTGTCCCTCTGGGCGTCGTGGATCGCAGTCGGGACGTTCATCGACCAAGGCGTGCCGCGGCCCGCTCGAAGGCGTCATCTACAACGTCGTCACCACACCACTTGCTGTAGGCCGCTAGGTGCGTTTCGACGCTATGGCCCATGGCGGCAGCGGCCACCTTCGGCGGCAGTTCGCAGATCAGGTGGGCGCGGTGGGCGTAGCCATGCCGGGCGGAATAGAGGACCAGCTTCTCCCCTTCTGCCTCGTACTGCTGCCGCAGATCCTGCCAGTGCCGGCGCCGGCGCATGTACAGACCCAGATCCTCGGCGCCGTAGCCCGGCCGCATCGGCGGTAGTGGCTGGGCTTTGAACTGTTCCAACAGGTCCCAGGCCTCAGCCCAGTCATCGCAGGGCAGCAGCCGCAGCGGTCTCGGCTTTGTCGCTCCTCGGCTGGTGTTCTTGCGGTAGTTGCACCACAGGCGGCCGCCGCGCAGCTGAAGGTGTTGCAGCTCCTCTGGTCTGAGGCCGTAAGCAGCCAGCAACTGGAATGCGAGGCGCCAACGGGCATCCGGAATGGCCTCCACCAACTCCAGGATGTGCTTCACCTCGATCGGGGTGGTGATCGACCGACCCTCCCGCTTGCGGCCCACAAAGGGGTCGAGATCCAGAGGTGGGGCCCATTCCACAGCCAGAGCGCCGTTATCGACCCCCCATCGCAGCAGCGCCGCGGTCTGCTGCACCTGCATCTGCCGGCCACGGGAGCCAGGCTGATCAGACCAGCGAGCCGTCACTGCTTCCAGCAGTTCCCGGGGATTGGTAGGTGCTTTCTTGCTGGCGAGGATGGCCAGCAGTTCTGCCATTTGGCGCTGATAAACGGCGGCCCAGGTCCGGGGCTTGATGGCTCCGCTGCTCAGCTTTCGGGCTTTGAATCGCTCAACCAGCTCAGGCCAATCGATAGGGCTAGCATCCGGATCAGCTGTTGGCCGTGGATTCAAAGAGGCGCTCTGCATTGCCGAATAGACACGTGTGGCCAGCGGCCACCAGCAGTTGGAGTTTTTGCGCGTCAATGGCGAACGCATCAGCCGGCAGGCACCCCTCGCTGTTCCTGTCTCCGGTACGCAGGTGCAGATGCAGATGCCCTGGGCGCCTGAAATCGCGGCCCAGCTCGACGCGTACTTCTCCCGTTTTCTGGTGCCAGCAGGGGTGGAACTGGAGGTGAATGGAAGCCACATCCTGCCCCGTGCGACCACCCATGTGATCGGCACCAGCTTGAGCACCGAGGTCTATGACCCAGGCAGCCAGAGCTGGAAGAAACCGAGCCGGCGCACCACGATTCACTTGGTGCCAACTGCAGAGCACGAAAAGCCCACCATCTATGAGATGGGCATTCCCGTTGCAGCGCTCGACTGGAGTGTGCCCTACCACTGCGATATCCAGCAGCGGGTGCCGATGAACCCCAACCGCGATGCGGTCGCCTCCGGCTACTCCCTCAAGCTGCATGTGGCCTGTCTACCCACCTTGCTTGACGAGATGGAGGCCTCCACTATTAACAGCCTTGAGCGCAGCGCTTGAGCAGCGCTGGGCCAGACATGAGCAGCATCCCGAGGAGCCCGTCAGCTGGGATGTGGTGCGCCAAGACCTGGATCTGGCATGACCCATCTGGTCAGGTTCCTGCCGCAGGCCAGGCAGGAGGCCATCGACACTCGCGCTTGGTACGAACAGAAGCACCATGGTTCACCGTGGAGGCCGACGACAAACGACAAGCCCGGCTCAACTGCATCCGTCACATCCTCAGCAATGCCCCCTGTGAAGACATGACACCTGAGCCGGTCGAGCTTCCGCCAAGGAAGGCCGTTGGCGATTACCACAGGCCGCCGCTGAATGAACAGTTCATTGCCCCCAATGCCTATGGTTAAGACAATGACTGAGGAATTAAGTCATTAGCATCAGGCGATGTCCTCCTCGGCATTGGCCCTGATCGTGCAATCGGAGAGGGGGTAGCTCACGCAGAGAAGCGCAAAACCCTGGGCGATCTGCTCATCATCAAGATAGGACTGATCGGATTGATCCACTTTTCCGGATAGTAACTGGCCAGCGCAGGTGCTGCAGGCGCCCGCCCGACAGGAATAGGGGAGATCAATGCCCTGCTCATCTGCAGCATCAAGGATGTAGGTATCATCGGCGCAGGCAAATGTTTCGCCGCTGTCGAGGGTGATCGTGAACGCGGCCATCAGGGCAGCCCTAAAAAAGCCTCACCTTGGAGTCATGTCCCTGCGGTTGGCTGTGCCGAGGGCTACCTGATGGCAGGTCTTGATCGATTCCGGATTTCAGGCATTGATGCCTGTTGAATCGACAGGGGGCCTTGGCCTTTGGTAGTACTCATCACCATGGCTGCAGGCATCACTCGGTTTCAGTGAGGTGAATACCGCAGGCCAGAGTGACCGCCATGGATCAGCCGGCCGGCAAACGGGGGCTCGACCTGCTCCGGGATCCCACCTGCAACAAAGGCACTGCCTTCTCTCTGGCCGAGCGCCAGAGGCTGGGCCTCGAGGGGTTGCTGCCGCCTCAGGTGGAGAGCCTGGATCTCCAGGTGCAGCGCTGTTGGGACGCCTTCTGCGCTTTGCGGGGCAACCTGGAATGCTTTGCGTTTATCGATGGGGTACGGCGCAGCAATCTGGTGTTGTTCCATCGCTTCCTCGCTGACCATTTGGAAGCCGTTCTGCCTGTCGTGTACACCCCCACGGTGGGGGCAGTAATCCAGGGGTTCAGCCGCAGCTACCGCACACCGATTGAGGGGGTTTTTCTGAGCGCCGACCAATGCGGGCGGTTGCGGCAGGTGCTGCGCAATGCCCTCGATGGCCCAGTCGATCTGGTGCTGGTGACCGATTCCGAGGGGATCCTGGGGATCGGGGATCAGGGCGTTGGCGGCATCCACATCTGCCAAGGGAAGCTGGCCGTCTACACCCTCTGCGCTGGCCTCAATCCCACCAGGGCGCTGGCGGTTGCCCTGGATGTGGGCACCAACCGCCCCAGTCTGCTGGCCAATCCCCTCTACCCGGGACTGAGGCAGCGGCGTTTGGAGGGAGAGGCTTACTTGGCGTTTGTGGATGAGTTTGTTGAGGCCGTGCAGCTGGAATGCCCGGGCGCCGTTCTGCACTGGGAAGACTTCGGCACGCGCCATGCCCGCCCGTTGCTGGAGCATTACCGCAACCAGCTGCCTAGCTTCAACGACGACATCCAGGGCACCAGCGGGGTCGCCAGTGCCGCGGTGTTGGCGGCCTGCCGGGGCCTGGGGCAGGCCCTCAACGAACAGCGCATCGTTGTGTTCGGGGCCGGCACCGCCGGTTGCGGCATTGCAGAGGGTCTGCTGCGGCTGCTGCAACGCGCCGGTCTGAGCGCAGCGGCTGCAAGGCAGCGCCTCTGGGCGATTGATCGCCAGGGCCTGTTGCTGGAGGGCATGGCCGGCCTCAGTCCGGCGGCCGCAGCCCTGGCCCGGGCTCCCGCCGAGGTGCAGCACTGGGGGCGCGACCCTCAGGGAGGGATCGACCTGCTGACGGTGGTGGAGCAGGTGAAGCCCACGGTGTTGATCGGCACCTCAACCGTGGCCGGAGCCTTCAGCCAACCAGTGGTGGCAGCCATGGCTCGCTATTGCCCCAATCCGGTGATCCTGCCCCTCTCCAACCCCACCAGCCTGGCGGAGGCCACCCCAGCTGATCTGCTCGCCTGGACCAACGGCCGCGCCCTGGTGGCCACCGGCAGTCCCTTTGAGCCTGTGCTGCGGCCGGAAGGCCTGCGGGCGATTGGGCAGTGCAACAACTGCTTTCTCTTCCCTGGCCTGGGCTTTGCCGCAGTGGCCGTCGGCTTGCGGGCGATCAGCGACGGGATGATCGATGCCGGCCTGGAGGCCCTGGCCCAGATGATTCCGGCCAGCCGCGACCCCATAACCCCGCTGATGCCTGCGCTCAGCGATGCTGCGGCCGTGGGCGCAACGGTGGCAGAGGCGGTGGCATTGGCTGGCTTGCGGGAAGGCCTGGCACCCGATGGCGTGCGCGAAGAACACGTGCCCGGGTTGCTGGAGCGGGCCCGTTGGCGGCCCGAATATCCAGAACAGGCCATACCAGCAGGGAGGCCCTGAGCAGCTGTTGTGCTTGCTGCGCGACACAAACCCGAGCAAGAGACCTTAGGGATTGAAACAGGGCAAGGGCTGATCAGCGCAGACGTAGGATGAAGAAAGCACGAAATATTTATGCCACTTGAACTAGTTGTCCACCCCGAAACAAACGCTAGCATCAATTAACAAGGTGAAGAACAGTAGCCAGAGTCTTCCCTGGATGCTTCCCAGTCTTTTCAGCAAGCGACCGCAGAAGGAAGCCCTGTGATTCGTGTGGCGGAATTGAGAGCAAATACACCTAAAATTCACCACTACATCAATAGCAGCTGGTAGTGGGCTGACTACTGGCGCTCGGCTTTAATCTTTGCAGCAGTAGCAGACTCGCTGATCCATTGATCCTGCGGGGGCAGTTCCAGCGGTTGGTCTTGGTCCAATGCCTGTAACTCCTCGAGGGTGGGCGCTGTGCGGACTTCCACCGCGTAGCGCATCGACGAGCTAACGCCTGTGCCGCGGTAGCTGCCGCTGACAGCAGCAGCCAGGTGGTGATCCGGGGCAGCGGTCAGCACCACGTGGCCATCGGCAACGGCAAGGCCAAGGCTGGGGTCGTAGCCCCGCCAGCCAGCACCGGGCAGATAGACCTCCGCCCAGGCGTGGAGTTCGTGCTCGCTCACCTCCTCGGGGTGATGCATGGAGTAGCCGCTCACAAACCGAGCAGCCAGGCCCAGGCTGCGGCAAGCCGCCACATAGAGCATGGCAGTATCGCGGCAGGCACCCGTACGGCTCGCCAGGGTGTCGGCAGGGGACATTGGCTCGCCGTCAGGCCGGCCCACGTGATGAAAGCCGTGGTGGATCGAGTCTGCCAAATGCATCAGATAGGCAGTGGTGGAGCCATCCACCTCAGCGGCGCGTTCTGCGGCCCAGCGATGAACCTCTTCGTCAGCGGGTGGCATTTCCTGCAGACAACCCTGCAGGGAGCACGCTTCTGCAGCGGGATAGGCCGCAGGCAGCAGCAGAGCCGCCGGGTAGGTCACCACCCAATCAAAGGGATTGGCTCGGGTGGTGCGCACCACCATCTCCGCCTCGATGGTGAGTTCCTGATGAAGCCCATCAAACCGAAGAATCACCGCCTCCCCGCCATCTGCTTCCAGAACATGGCAGCTACCGGTCTGCTGGGGCACCAAAAGCTTGTGATGCACCACCTGCTGGGCCGGATCACGGCGTGGAATGAGCCTCAGCGTCGTCGGCTCCAGAAAGACCGGCCGCTCGAAGCTGTAGTGCAGGGCGTGCCGGATGTGGAACAGCATGGCAATCAGCGGCTCTTGACGCAGTGGGAATCCGAGCTGAACCTGGCCCAACGGGCACGACTTGCCGATCTTTTGGATTGATTCTCGGTTGCTGCTGGGGCTGCTGTGGGAGTAGTTGCCGAAGCTGATGTAACCCAGCGGGCAACTGCCCACGTTCGGGAGGGCCCGCACCGACCGGTGGGACTACGCAGCTAGCGCACTGCCGGCCAAATGGCCCGGTTAGCCAGAGCGAATAGCAACGGGCAGGAGTCCAAGGATCGACAGCGCGGATCACCAGGTTGGCGCCGAACAACAGCTAGCGCTGTTTCCATATGGAAGCCGCAGCGAAACGCTGCGTGGGCAAACTCCGGCGATGGCAAGGATGGTTCTGCTGGGTGTGGTGTCGCTGGTTGCTGTGGCCTGGCTGGTGGGTTCAGCCGGGCAGGCGATCACAGTGCGGCTGGCCTGCATGGATGCCCCCGAGACGGCCAAGAGCCCCTACGGCCAGCAGGCACGCACGTCTCTGCAGCAGCGACTGCCGATCGGTCGTGAGGTCTCCCTCGACAGCAAGACCACCGATTGCTACGGCCGCAAGGTGGCTGAAGTGTTCAACGGCGTGAACATCAACCTGGCGCTGGTGAAAAACGGCTTGGCCTTTGCCTACCGGCAGTACCTGGGTGGTTGCGACGCCAAGGAGCATCTCGACGCTGAGCAGCGGGCCGGACGGCGGCGCGTTGGCGTCTGGCAGATGCCCGGTGGCATCACCCGCCCCTGGGACTTCCGCCATCGCCCGCGAAGCAGCAGCTACGTCAGGCTGGAGGCATCACCGCCCCGCCGATGACTGCAGCCCTGCTGATCCTTCTGGTGATGGTCGCGGTAGGAGCTTTGCTCAACCCGAGCCGCGAGCAGTTCGCCTGGTTCATCCGCCTGCGGCGGCCCGCCTGGCTCACCTTTGAAGGCCTGATCCCAGTGATCTGGATCGCCATCTACGCCTGCTTCTACGCCTCGGCGCTGCTGGCCTGGAGGGCCAGCTGGAGCTGGGGACTGATGGCGGGCTATCTGGGCCTGCTGGGTGTGGGGCGTGGCGCTGGTGGTGGTGCTGCTGCCCCAATCGCGATCAGCAGTGCTGCTGCTGATCCCCTATCTGCTCTGGAGCCCGGTGGGCACGCTGGTGACCTGGCAGATGCAGCGGCTCAACCGCTGAGGCAATAGTCCTCGCCACCACCGCGCCTGGCTGCAGGCGGTGCTGGATCGGTTGGTGCAGCACGAGCCCCAGGCGCTGGCTGAGGGTAGTGAGCTGCGGGACCTGTGAAAGGCAGCCGTCGAGACCAAGGCGCCGGCACCGGCAGCTGCCGTTCTGCGTCACCCCAACCCGCTGGTGGGTGTGCCCCGCTACTCGCAGCGCGATTCGGCCCAGCTCTCTCAGCGAGACCGCACCTGCTTCTCCTCCAGCTGCGCCATGCTCCTGGAGGCCCTCAAGCCCGGCACGCTCAAGGGCGGCAATGGCGATGACCAGGTCCTGGCGGTGGTGCAGCGCTTTGGTGACACCACCGACGCCAGCGCCCAGCTGCGGGCCCTGGCCCATTTCGGCGTCACAGCCCGGCTGGTGCAGAACGCCGACTTCTAGCTGATCGAGCAGCAGATCAACCGGGGCATCCCCGTCCCCTGCGGCTACATCCACCGCGGGCCTGTCGATCGGCCCACTGGCTCGGGGCACTGGCTGATCGTCTACGGCCACACCCCCACCCATGTGGTGGTGAACGACCCCTGGGGGGAGCCCGATCTGATCAGTGGCGCCACCCTCAACGCCAAGGGCATGGGGCTGCAGTTCAGCCGGCTGAACTTCGGCAAGCGCTGGATGGTGGAGCCCATCGGCGGCGGTGCCTACAGGTCTGCACCAGGCAAGGGCTGGGCGGTGGTGGATGGGCTCAGCTGAGCAGCAGGAAGCCGGCCTCTGGGTGGAGGCAGAACTGCTCAATCGTCTCTGCTTGCTGCAGCAACAGGGACGCCGTCTCGGCGTTGGTGGCGTTGCCGATGGCCAGACAGACAACCTTGGGCGGAAATCCCCGGGCCACGCTGAGATCGAGGAAGTCCTCGTCCTTGGTGACCAGTACGAAGCCTTGCTGACTGGCCCATGTCCAGATCGCGGTGTCACTGGCGCCGCCGAGACCGATCAGGCGCACATGGGTGGAGTGCGGGAACCTCTCGATCAGCAGCGGTAGCAACCGCTCCGAGAGGTTTTCATCCAGCAGCAGCTGCGGTGGACTCACGCTGGACGACTCAAACCGCAGCTGGGCTAGTGATCAGGCGTTTTTCCCGCTCTGCCGCAAAGGCCAGACAGGCCAGCACGTCCTCATGGCTGAGCTGGGGGAAATCCTCCAGCAGTTCTGCTTCCGTGCTGCCGGCAGCCAGGGTGCCAAGCACTTCGCCCACAGTCAGGCGCGTGCCCCTGATGCAAGGCTTCCCAAAGCGCACGGCCGGGTCAATGGTGATCCGCTCAAGTAGGTCCATCACTGAAGGTTAAGGGGATTTCTGGAGGACGTCTCAGAGTGGGCTCGACCCTCTGGGGCCAGCCCTGTGGGTCTTGCTCCGTGCCTCTCCAGTCTGAGGCCCTCCTGGGTAGGGCCTCCGCTGGGATCGGTCCCGTCGCTGCGCCGCTCTCGGCGCCGAGTCCATGGCCATGCTTTCTGCTGCTGCCTCGCCGTTCTGCCGGCCAGAAGAGGATCCGTTCCTGCTGCTCGAATCCAGCCTCAAGGCAATCGAGCGGATCCTGCAGCTGCGGCGGGGGCTGCCGCTGCGGCGCACCTGGATCGAGCAGCCCTATGGAGAAGAGGAGATCACCCTGCTTGAGGAAGAGGTGATTCCCGCGATCCAGCAGTGCCTGGCGTGCATTGATGAGCTCGATGAGCGCCTGCTGGCGGAGCAGGAGCTGCTGCGGCGCTGCCAGCTAGAGGCCGATCGTGAGGCGCTGGCTGAGTTGAGGCTGCAGATGGCCTGATGCCCGATGGGCATGCCGGGAGCCCTGATCCCGGTTTCACCCTGCTCTCGCCTGGTGTTTCTTGCTCTCGGCTGATCGCGCTTGGTCTCCAGCTGCCGCATGTGATGCTTCTGCGTTGGTGAAACGCTCCGCTACGGCACCTTCAGTCTGATTCCGGCTATCAAGGCTATACAAGCGTCCCTTCTATTCGTTGGCTGCGCTGTCGCTCCGCATCGTGATGTGGTCCGGCCTTGACAGCCTCCATCAGCCCTGCGGTGTCCTTCGCTGCGCTCACCGTGGCCCGTGATTTCCCCTCCTTGTCGTTTGCGGCGATCGAGGAAGAGCTCTTTGATCTGCAGATTGTGTTCCCTGGCAATCAGTATCTGATTCACCTCCTGCAAGCAGAGATAGCACGCCGAGAAGATTCGCTGCCCCAGCGCTCCTCACCCTCCTGGGTGAAATCACTGCCGCTTCCCTTCTGAGTCCCCGCCTCACAGGTTTGAGGCCTGCGGCAGCGCCGGAGGCCTCAGCTCAGCACGTACACATCGCCGCTGGTCTGATCCATATACAGATCACCCGGCACAGATCCAGGCACGGTGGTGGGTACACCACTGCCGGTGAACCAGCCGGTGCCGCGGTTGCCCTGGGGGCCACTGGGGCCCTCCACCCCCTGCAGGCCTTGCGGTTCCTGCGGGCCGGCGATGCCCTGGGGGCCCTGGATCGAACCACCATCCACCCAGGTGCTGCTGGTCGCGTCCCAGACGCGGAAGGAGTCATCCGCCTGCACGATGTAGGCATCGCCCTGGGCGGCATCGGCGGGCAGATCCGCCACGGTCGGTGGGCACATGTCCCTTGAAGGTGATGCCCAGGCCCGGGGCACCCTGGATGCCCTGCTGGCCCTGGGGTCCCTGCGGGCCGGGATCACCGTGCGGACCCTTGAGTGAACCGGAGGGAATCCAGTCCATAGCAGAGCAGCAGCCCAAGGGCCGAAGGAACACACCCCCTATTGCCGTTGGTGAGCTGGGCTGAGCGCAGCTCAGTGCTGCAGCACCTGCCACCAGGAGCCGCGCAGCATCGTCACCGCGGTGCCAGCAACCTCTGAGCGGAAACGCAGGCTGAGGTTACCGGCGTTGGAGCCGTTCTCCACCGTGCCGCTCACCTGGGCCCTGAGCACCGAACTGCCGGCGGAGCTGATGCCGATCAGGTGTGTGTCGTAGCTGCTGGCGGTGAGGTTGCGGAAGGTGGTGAGCGATTCACCGATCACCAGGTTGTGGAGCACCTCCTGCGGCCCGGCGGGGCCAGAGAGGGTGGTCACCAGACCGGTGTTGTTGGCGCCGCTGGAGAAGTAGAGCTCTGCAGCAAAGGAGAGCACCTGCTGCGCCGCCAGCGGTGTGGAAAACAGGGCGAGCCAGCTGGTGCTGGAGCTGGTGCTCAGCGCCGCCGGTAGCCGCGCCAGCCGCAGCATCGAAGGCCCCTTGAGGTTGGTGCTGTGGGTCCAGGGCATGGCCGTACGCCTGCGGTCCAGCTGGCCGCTCGAGGGGGTCGGCTGCTATTGCCGCCTATCTGCAGCAGCTGGACTGGCCCTCTCGGCCAGTCAGTGCGAAGATACGCTCTGGGAGGTCGAAACCATGGCCGCAGTAGATCAAGAGCTTCTGAGGCTGCGCGCTCTGGCCCGCCGTCGGCCCCTCCAGCAGCGGATCATTCGCTCTGTGGCGAGCTCCACGGCGATCGAGACCCGTCAGTCGATCAGCAGCATCGAGGCCAAGCTGCTCTCCACACCGCAGGTGGTCGTCAATCGGCGGCTGATAACAATCGCCTGAAGAGCTGCTGCATCGGCTCAAGGTCACGTCCGTGACCGGCTTGGATCGCCGCGAAATAATCCCCTGGACTTCGATCCCATTCCGTGTAGTCCAAGGGGCCGATCTCGGCCTGAAAAGCCATCACGTCGCACAGAAGCCGTGCAATGCGTCCATTGCCTTCACGGAAGGGGTGAATCAAGATCAGCTCAACATGCACTGAACTCAGCGCAAATAGCAGCTCATCGATGCTCGTTGGCCTGCATGGTGTCAAGGCATCGAGTTGCTGCTGTTGGAACTCAAGCAATAGATCAGGAATAAAGGAAGCTGGTGCAAAGAGGAAGCCGTCTTTGCTGACATTGACGGTCCTCTCAGCTCCTGCCCATGTGTAAATGCTCCCCAGCCAACGGCTGTGCCAGGAAGTCAGCATCGCCGTCGTCAGCCTGCCCTGATAAGCGGGATCACTCAGGACCGCTTGGTAGAGCTGGCGCAGAAGCCCCTGCTCGACGTTGGCCATTTCCTCTGGATCGGTGATACCCAGCAGGTTCCGCAACACCAGTCCATTGGAGCCTGGCTCGCACTCAGCTTCTGCGCCGACGACGCGGTAGCAGCTCATGCAGGCTCCCGTTCGGCGTCATCCTCCCGAGTTCCGCTCCCGCTGGCGTCAAGCGGTCAACGGATAGAGATCACCACTGCGGGTGTCGAGATAGAAGTCGCCCGCCTGGGCATCCGGAAGCACACCAGGCGGGCCATCGCCGCTCCACCAGCGGGTGCCGCCACCACTGCCCGGCGGGGTGGCCCAGAGGCCATCGGCGCATAGGAAGCTGCTGCTGGTGCCATCGCTGGCGGGTATGCCGCCGCTGCTGGTGCCGCCACTCCAGCGCTGCAGCTGCCACTGCTCGCGGCGCCTGCCATCAAAGGGTTGACCCAGCAGGCCACTGCCTGGGATGAGCGGTTGAATCGCACCCGGCGGCAGGGGTGGCGGCGGCGGCCAGATCGGACAGCCCAGCAGATGCACTGCCAGCTCAGCGCTGATACCGTTGCCGCTCAGTTCTGCCGAAACCTGCCAATCCTTGGCGCAGCCATAGACATGACGCAACCGCGGCAGGTTGTCGCCGCTGGGCCAGAGCCAGGTTTCAACGCTGCCGTCACCCCAATCCAGGATCAGCGCCGCTGGCAGCGGTGGTCGGGCTTGGAGCAGCAGCAACACCGCGGTGCTGCCAGCTGGGTCCTGCGGCACCGCTGCCGCCGGCAACCAGGCCAGCTCCAGCGGTGCGGCGGGGATGGGAGCGCGGCGGTAGCCCTGCTGCTCCCAGCGAGGCACCTCCACGGGGGGCACCCACATGCTCTCGCCGGGGCAGCCAGGCGCGGGGCCATTGTCTGGGGTGTTGCGCCGGCCAGAGGGGTTCGCCAGGGACCGATTGCTATTGCCGATTCCCGAGCAGAATGGACCAATGACCATCGCCAGCACGGGTACACCCAGCATCCGCGAGCGGCTTGAGACGCTCCGGCCTGCCGTCTTGGAGGTTGCCCAGCGCTATGGGGCCTCCAACCTGCGGGTGTTTGGTTCTGTGGCCCTCAATCAGGAGCACGAGAACAGCGACCTCGATCTGCTGGTCGATTTGCCGCCAAGTCAGTCGTTATTGGCACTGGTGGGTATCGGTCAGGAGCTGGAGCACTTACTTGGTTGTCCGGTTGATGTAGCCGAGCCCGATTCGCTCCATCCGCTGATTCGGTCTCAAGTGCTGCAGCAGGCCGTGGGTCTGTGAACAAGGACCGCCTCTACCTGGAAAGCATTCGCGAATGCCTTGAACGCATCGCCGAGTACACAGAGCCAGGGGAGGCCGCATTTTTGGCATCGCGTCTGATTCAGGACGGTGTGATTCGCAATCTGGAAGTCATCGGCGAGGCCACCAAGAACCTCAGTGAAGACCTGAGGGCTGAGCCTTGAAACACAGCGCAGCAGTGCCTGTCCATGGCAGACACCACACTCCAGGAACTGCTGGCGCTGCCTGGTCCTGAGCGGGTCGAACTGGCCATGGCGCTCTGGCAGAGCCTGGAGTTCAGTGAGCAAGAACACGCTTTGGCAATCGATGCAGCCTGGAGCGCAGCGCTTGAGCAGCGCTGGGCCAGACATGAGCAGCATCCCGAGGAGGCCGTCAGCTGGGATGTCGTACGTCAGGAGCTGGACTAGTCGACCACTGGACAGCCAGATCCGGCACGTCATGCTGACCGCATGGACCTCGGCACTGCCCAAGGGATGCTGCAGCTGGAGGTGGTCCACTGCCGGGGCTTTGACGACGCCCAGGCTGTGGCTCTCGCGGTACGGGAGCAGCGAACGGTACTGCTGCTGCTGGATCAGCTGGAACCGGTGGAAGCGCAGCGAGTCGTGGATTTTGTCTGCGGCGCCATCAACGCCCTTGATGCTCAATCCGAGCGGCTGGGGGCGACAACGTTTCTGTTTGCACCCGCTAATGTGCTGTTGAGCAGGAGCTGAGGATTCCGGCCTGATCCCAAAGACACTCCGCTGTTTTCGTGCCGCTGCTGCGGGCCGGGTCTTGGGTGTGGAAACAGATTCGTTCTCAGGTTCACCATGTACGTCATCCAGGCACTCCATCCCGATGGCTGGCGCGAACAAGGCCGCTGTGCCCTCGAGTACTGGGCCTATCTGGAAGCCCAGACCCGCTGCTGCTCTGACGGGCGCCACTACCGGATTGTGGAAGACAGCAGCAAAGAGGTGGTGACCACTGTTGATTCCAGCAGCTGCAGGGCCTTGTATCTGAACACCTGACGACCGCCAGTTGCGGCCAACCACCACTGGCCAGATCAGAGCGATTCGGTATCTCGCACGGGGATGTTCATTGGGGACCCATGGCACTGAGCGGATCTGAGCTGTTGGCGAAAGTCAAGGAGCTGGGCGATGTGCCTAAGTCCGAGCTGGTGCGCGAATGCGGGTATGTCAGCACCAAGAAGGATGGCGCCGAGCGTCTAAACTTCACTTCCTTCTATGAAGCCCTGCTGGCAGCGAAGGGCCTCAGCTTTGGCGAAGGCAGCTACACCGCCCGGGTGCAGTTCAATAGCAACCTGATGGTGTGCAAGGCCTACACCGCCATGCTCAACCTCCAACCCGGCGATGAATTCGAGATCAAGCTGGGCCGTAAGCAGATCAAGCTGATCCCTGCCGGTTCATCCGAGGAAGAATAAATTCCGCTGGGCTCAAAGGGGCCAGGTGCGTCGCCAGCCATGGGAGATCAGATACGACGTGAAACTCTGGGTCTCGTGCAGCGATGGAAAACAGATCTGTTCCACCACTTTGGGTATGCCATCGGGTTGCATCACCTCATGAAAGGCGGTGAAGCTGTCAAGCACAGTCGTGGCATGGATTTTCCACTCGCCCCGATAGGTTGCTGATTGATGCCTCAAGTGGGCAATCTTTGGATTGCTGTGTGCTGCAGTCATGCGCGATCAGGTGGCAGGAAGGGGGTAGGCAGTCGCTGTTCAGCCGTGCTGGCTCAAGCGATAGCCCAGCTCAGGCTTTGTAGTAAGTCACCATCGCTGGCCATGCCGCAGTCGTTTGTCGCCATGGTCACAACGCAATCGTTCTTCACGGCTGTCGCCACCCGTTAATCACCGGGTAGATGCCCTGGCAGCAGAGGGTTGGCAACTCCCGCCTGCTCCTGAGAACCCTTGCCGAACAGGTCAGGGGGCTTCTGTAGGTTCACAGCGATGGCCCGCTACGAAGCCCAGTTGCAGTGCCCAGGCCTTGAGCTTGGAGCCTTTCAGCAGCAGCTTGAGCACCTGGCCGCAACGCTTGGCGTTGAGCTGAGCTGGCTGGACCGGCGCAACGCCTCGATGGCCCTGCTGTTGCCGCCGCAGGGCATCAGCGTGAAGCTGCTGCTGGAGTTTCGTGGCCACGGCCAGATCACCGTGCTGGTCAGCAGCCGCGAAGGCATGGGCAAAGGGGCCCCGCAGAGCAAGGCCTGTTTTGAGCAGCTGTTAGCGCGATTGGCCGAGCAGCTGCCGGCCGCCGAACTGCGCTACCGCTCCGATCGCGACGGACCGATTCGTCAGTGCTGAGAGGCGGAGATTCTGGCCACCGCTCAATCCTGGGGACTGCCGATGCGCAGCTCCTCCCCATCCGGGGGTATCAGCAGGTGTACAGGTCGATCCATCGTGAGCACTCTCTGGCATAGGTGGCCATGGATGCTCGATCAAGCAGCTCCGCAGGTCAGGCCGAGGCTCCAGACACGCTGCACCGAACTCTCGATCTGCGCCGGCTGCAACTGCTCACCCGTCAATGGGAAGCCGACGCCACTGCGCTGCTGCGCCCTGCCGCCCATCAGCGCAGTGCGGGGCGACCAGCCTGAGGCCGATCAACAGGGTGCAGGTCTCCTGATCCGCCGCAGCGGGCTGGCCAGCTCTGCACGATTCGCCTTGTCGCTGAGGGCTGTTGGATCCAGCCACTCACGCCGCAGGTGCAGATACAGGAGCTCGGGATCGCGGTACTGCCGCGGCAGGCTGTGATGCAGCAGCTCAAGCCGCTGCCAGCAGACGGTCCGCTTGACCTTGTTGAGCGAGGCGCCATCGCGCACGAGCATCCGCAGGGCCTTGCAAGAGAGCGGGTATTGAGCCTCAAGTTCCCCGATGCAGACAGCAGCGGGTTGCCGAGGGATCGCCTGAGTCATGGAACCGATCCCGATAGCGGCGGAGCAAGTCCATCCAACGCCAGCTGCCATCCGGTGATTGTGTGTGTCCACTGACAGAAACGCGCCTTGCAGAAGGGCACGTCAACCGCCCGCGAGGCACCAGAGCTCAGCCACGCAGGAGCATCGGAGCAAGGCCGAAGGGACCGAGCGAGGCAATGCGATCCCAAAGCAATCCCGTCGAGTTCGGGTCTGCTGACGGAATGGCCCGCGCAAGACTTTCAGCGGGTGAACATAGCTTCACAAATCGAAATGGTTCTTGGCATGGCACGTGAATCGCGCTCGATCGCTGAGCTGAGCCAGGCGTCCTTGCTGCAGCTTCGTGAGCTGGCCCAGGGCCTCGGCCTCAAGAACTACGCAGCGTTGAGCAAGAGCGATCTCATTGAGGCTGTTGCCTGGGCTTCGGGTGCAGCATCAGCACCTCACGGCGCCGGCGCCAGCTCCATGCCGGCTGCGGATGCCAGGCCCGAGCCCAATACCCACGTGGAGTTTCTGCCGCGTGATCCCCAGTGGGCCTACGTCTTCTGGGAGATCAGCAGCGCCGATCACCAGCGCGCGGCTCAGGCCGGCGCCGCCCAGCTCTGCCTGCGCCTGGCCGATGTGACCGGTCTGCCCCTGGGTGCCAGCCACCCCCACGCCCTGCAGGAACTCGTGGTCGAGGCCCAGGGCAAGGAGTGGTATCTGCCGGTGCCGCTCAGCGATCGCGATTACCGCGTCGAGCTCGGCTATCGCCTGGCGGCAGGCGGTTGGCTGTCGCTGGCGCATTCGGCGGTGGCGCGGATGCCGGCCGATGAGCCCAGCGGCGTGGTGGCCGATGTGTTTGTGCCCTTCTCGCTCGATGCCCTGCCGCTGGCACCCCCGGAGCCCATCAGCAGCGGCGGGGTCGAGCACGAGCGTGTGTACCAGCTGGCCACCGCCGGCAGCGCCCGCAGCCGCCGCATCGGGTCAGAAGTCCTGCACGAGCATGACTTCATCGATGACCAAAGCGGTCTGCTCAACGCCTCGGGCACCGGGGTGTGGGCCAGCGGCCGCAATGAATCGGGCAGCGGCCTGGTGCGGCAGCGCTCCTTCTGGCTGGTGGCCGATGCCGAGCTGATCGTTTACGGCGCCACCGAGCCCAGCGCCAGCCTGTTCATCGGCGACCAGCAGGTGCCCCTGGATGCCGATGGCACCTTCCGGTTGCATGTGCCCTTCCGCGACGGGCAGCAGCTCTACCCGATTCGCGCCATTGCCGCCGATGGCGAACAGCAGCGTTCGATCCGCATGGAGTTTGATCGCCGCACGCCCGAGGCCCGGGTCAACACGGCGGCCGAGGCCGTGGCTGAGTGGTTCTGACCCGCTCGGTCCTACAGGGCCGGCTCGATTTGAAGAACGATCACAGCTGCACACTTCGGCGCACAAAGCTGTCAGGAAAAACACACAGCAGGAGTAGACCGGGATCAGCTCCGGAGTCGGCCATGTTTCATCCGCTGATTGCTGTCACCGCTGAAGGCTGCTCGATCCGCCGGGATGATCCGCTCGGCTATGTCGTCGAATGTGGCCAGCAGCGGACACAACCGCTCCATGCGGCCACCCTGGCCGCGGCCTATGCCCTCTGCCAGCAGTTGGTGCCACGGCGCTGCACTCGTTCCAGGCGCCCATCACGACGCAGCCTTCTGCGTTGAGCTCTGAGCTGGGCGGAGATTGCCCCCCGATGGGGGCATCGCGATCGCATCTGCGGGGCCAAAATCATTCACCTACACCCTGGAGGTCCGCCATGCCGGACTCCACCCATCTCCCCAGGGACAATGCGGCCAGGGGCCTCGATTCCACAAGCCGCACCTGCCTGGGGCGCACCTGTTTGAAATGGAGCGCTGACGGCGAACTCAGTGCCCTCGATCTCGGCCTGGTGCTCGAGCGCCTGGCCCAGGTGGATGCGGAGCTGACGGGCCTCCGTCAAAACAGCGTGCAGCCATGTCCCTCGATCAGCTGAAGGCCTTTCTGGGCCGAATGCAGGATGACCCAGGCCTGCGCCAGGCGGTGCAGGCCGCCGCCACTGCCGACGATGTCGCCCTGCTCGGCGCGTCTCTTGGCTACGAGTTTTCCGGCGACGAGTTGCTGCGCCTCTCAGGCCAGAAGGTGGGCCGGGTCACGGTGACCAAGCAGGACATTCCAGGTGAATACAACTGAGCCCACTCGGGTCCAGCTGCTCTTAACCTGGTATTGATCTGAGAAGGAGGTTCCATGGCCACCTGCGATCTGCCGTCCCCCGGGGTTGAGAATGCCTCGGCGCCGGGCCCGCATTGAACTGGGCATCCGCCAGGCCGTGATGGTGCCCGTCGCCGCCGTCAGCCGCCTGGCCGGCCCGGCCAGATGCAACTGGAACCGCTGCGGCGCCTGCCCCCGGCACCCGCTTCGCCCTGGAGACCCCCGTGCAGCTCGGGCCGCTGCAGGCCAACCGCTATCCGGTGCAGCGGGCCTGGAGCCGGGCGCGCTGGTGATCACTTCCGGCGCGCTGACCCTGCGTCACGGCAGCCCTTTTAACCGGAACGCTCCCGGTAAGGCCCCCGCATGGGTTGGGTGGCTCGCTCCATCGCCGCTGTGCCCAGCAGGAGCCGGTCGGCTGATCAGTGCTGGCGGCGGATGTGGCCGTTGTGCCAGCTCCAGCGCCAGGGTTCCACGACCCGCACGGCCTGCAGATCGGCCCGCTCGCGCAGGCTCACCGGCAGGAATTCGGTGGCGTAGTTGAAGGCCGCGTCTCGGATCGACTGGTTGAGCACCAGGCTGCCCTGCTCGCCGGAGATCGAGCGGTGGTAGGTGCCCACGGGTATCTCCAGCGCCCCCATGGCGCGTTCCAGCTCCACCACGTGATGGGGTTGCTCCCAGCTGGGGTTGAGCAGGATGAAGGTGCGGTGTCCCTGCAGCACCAGGTTGTGGTCCACCTGGTGCTGATGCACGTAGTACTGCTCGGCGCCGTCGTCATCCGGGGGTGAGATGGCGGGCCCGTGGTGAACCACCACATCGGTGCCGTTGCTGTGGGGCACGCTGGCATCAAAGAACGACACCTGAGGCGTTTCGCGGAACAGGTGGATGGGGATGAAGTGAAGGCGCGTCATGGCGGGTGGTTTCGCTCAGGGCGACGCTTCAAGGCGCTGTCCGGGCCGGACCGCCGTGGGGGGTGCGGGGTGGCGCTGGGTTGGCGCCCAGATCCGCACCTGCAGCGGCCCCTGCGCCCTGGGCTCGAAGCGCGTCAGCCAGCCGGAGCTCCAGGTGATCTCCACCTCGCCGTTGTCCAGCCGCCAGGTGCCTCCGGCCTGGGCGTCGATGGCGTTGAAGGCCAGGCCGTTCGACATCAGGCTCACGCTGGTGAGCGGCAGGTCCGCCTGGGCCGGCTGGATGCGGTAGACCCCCACCGCAGCAGCCATGGCACCGCCCAGCTGCACGGCCTTGCCGTGGTTGCTCGGCGGCCCCAGCCGGCTTGTCCCCGGCGCCCACGACCACTGCTGCGGACCGGCCGGGCCGGTGAGGATCGCATCGCTCCAGCCATCGCTGTAGTCGATGCGCACGCCATTGCCCCAGGGGATCCAGCGCCCCTGCTCGTAGAGCTGGCTGGCGCGCAGCTGGCTGCTGCCGCCCAGGGGCACCCCATCGACGCCACTGGTGCTCACGGCGTTGCCATCGGCGCTGAGGCGCACGTTGAACAGGTTGTTGGCGTTGTCGGTGAGGGCCCAGACGCCCGTGAAGCGCTGGCGCTGCTGCTGCTGTTCGGTGGCGATCGAGCGCTGCAGGGAGACCTCTGCCGCCAGGGTCGGGGCGACCAGCACGGGCTGCAGGCCGGAGGTGGCCAGCAGGGCCGAAGCCCCCAGCCAGAGCGCTCGGGGCATGAATGGGCGCATGCACACCTGAGCGGCGGATCTGCCGACGTCTTAGCAAGCCTGAATCGCCCTGGCAGCCGGGCGACACTGGTTGCCATGGCGTCCCTGATCCCGCGCAGCACCCTGGCCGGAGCGATCGGCAACACGGTGGAGTGGTTCGACTTCGCCGTCTACGGCTACTTCGCCAAGGAGATCGGCGAGGCCTTCTTCCCGGCGGATGTGCCGTCGCTGCGGCTGCTGAGCGCCTTCGCGGTGTTTGCGGTGGGCTATCTGATGCGGCCGGTGGGCGGGTTGCTGCTGGGGGTGTGGGCTTGCGTGGGATTGGGGGCTGGGCCCGGCCAATCCATCTAGGGTTGTCAAGCAAAAGACCTGGAGGCGCGTTGTTGATGGCGGTGGATCTCCCGCTGGCCGAGATGAGCGTGGAAGACAAGCTCCAGGCCATGGAACAGCTCTGGGCCGACCTCTCCCGGCACCCGGAGCATGTGGCCTCTCCCGCTTGGCACGGCGAGGTGCTCCGCAGCCGGCGTGAGCAGGTGCTGCAGGGCCAGACCAGCTTCCAGAGCTGGGATGCTGCCACCGGAGAGCTGAGGGCTGAGCTACGTGGATACCAGGCTCCTTGACGACGCCAAGGAGGATCTCCGCAACGCCTGGTTCTTCTACGAACGCCAGGCCCCGGGCCTCGGTGATCGCTTCCTCGATGCCATCGAAGCGGATGTGCTTCAGCTGCCCGCCTA
>Ga0163210_1000172_pt1 | contig 24635 bp, 23 predicted proteins | sample Kivu_220m_FD_113536 | JGI IMG/M metagenome (GOLD analysis project Ga0163210, IMG submission 113536) | Freshwater microbial communities from Lake Kivu, Western Province, Rwanda to study Microbial Dark Matter (Phase II) - Kivu_220m | ecosystem: Environmental > Aquatic > Freshwater > Lake ...
AAGACTACATCGTCAGCGTGGGCTACAGCCCCGCGCTTGGCGCAAGGGAGTTGCGTCGGACGGTTGAGCGCCTGGTCCAGGCTCCGCTGAGCGACATGGCCCTAAGTGGTAGGTTGAAGGAGCACGGCAAATGGCAGATGGTCCGTACCAGCAGTGGTCTCTCAGTTGTCCCGCTGGACCCATCGTAGAGCGAGAAGAAACCACCCGGAAATGGAGGAAGCGTGCTGAGTGACATTGAGATTGCGCAGCAGGCGAAGTTGAAGCCGATTGCCGAGATCGCGGCCGGGCTCGGAATCACCGACCCGGATTTGATTCTGCCGAACGGGAACTACAAGGCGAAGCTGTCGGTCAGGCTGCTCGAACAGCTCAAAGACAAGCCGGCAGGCAAGCTCGTCCTCGTGACCGCGGTGACGCCGACCAAGTACGGGGAGGGCAAGACTACTATTTCGACCGGTCTCTCGATGGCGTTCAATCGGCTGGGCAAGAAGTCAATCGCGGTGCTGCGCCAGCCGTCGCTCGGGCCGGTGTTCGGTATCAAGGGCGGAGCCGCCGGCGGCGGGTACTCCCAGGTGCTGCCGATGGAGGACATCAACCTTCACTTCACCGGCGACTTCCACGCGGTCACCGCGGCCCACAACCTGCTGTCGGCGATGCTCGACAACTCGATTCACTTCGACAATCCGCTCAGGATTGACGGCCGCGAGATTGCGTTCCCGCGGACGATAGACATGAACGACCGCGTCCTGCGGATGATGGTGGTCGGCCTCGGCGGCAGGGCCGACGGGCCGGCGCGCGAGGACAGTTGCGTCATCACCGCGGCTTCGGAGATAATGGCGATTCTCGCCCTCGCCGCGAATCGGGCCGACCTGAAGCAGCGGCTGGGCCGGATTCTTGTGGCCCTGAGCTACGATGACAAGCCGATCACTGCGAACGACCTCGGAGCGACCGGAGCGATGGCCGTGCTGCTGAAAGACGCAATCAAGCCGAACCTCGTGCAGACGACCGAGAACACGCCCGCGCTCATCCACGCCGGGCCGTTTGCCAACATCGCCCATGGAACCGCGAGCATCATCTCGGTCAACGCGGCGCTGCGGCTCTGTGACTACACGGTAGTCGAGGCCGGCTTCGGGTCAGACCTCGGTGCGGAGAAGTTCGTCGACATTGTGGCGCCGCTCGCGGGCTGGAACATCGCCGCCTGCGTGCTCGTGGTCACGGTCCGAGCGCTCAAGCATCAGGGCGGTGCCAAGGACGCGAGGAAGGGGACTATGACCGAGTTGTGGGAGGGTTTCGAGAATCTGCGCCGACACATTGAGAACTGCCGGCTGTTCGGGCTCGAGCCCGTCGTCGCCCTCAACCGGTTTGAGGCGGACTCCGACGACGACATCGAGCTCGTGAAGCGGTACTGCCGCGAGCACGGGGTCGCGTGTGAGTTGAGCACCGGGTTCGCTGACGGCGGCAAGGGCTGTGAGTCGCTGGCCAAGACAGTGGCGAAGCAGATAGAGGAGAGGCCGGGTCGGAACAAACCGGTCTACGACCACAAAGCCAGGATCGAAGAGAAGATCGAGGCAGTGGCGCAGAAGGTCTATGGCGCGGAGCGCGTGGTCTACACGCCGCGGGCTGAGCGCGACTTGAAGCGTATCTACAAGCTCGGCTACGACAAGATGCCCGTCTGCATCGCCAAAACGCCGCTGTCGTTTTCCGACGACCCGGAGTGCGTCGGCGTCTGCGAGGGGTTCAAGATAGCCATCTCGGCGATTCATATCCGCGCCGGGGCCGGGTATCTCGTACCGGTCGCGGGCGAAATCGAGCTGCTGCCGGGATTGGCCAAGAGGCCGAACGCCTTGAAGATAGACATCGCCGACGACGGCAAGCTGAGCGGGTTGTCCTGAGTCATGAAACGCAGACACCCGGTTAACTACCGCAACGCGAAAGTCCGTCGCGAAGTGTTGGTCCGCCAGCGCAGGGAGATATGGACGCCGGAGCAGATAGAGAGCCTGGCCAAACACTTCCGGCTCAAGCCCGGCATGAAGCTGCTGGACGCGGGTTGTGGGTTTGGATACGCCATGCGCACCTGGGGAAGGTTCTGCATGCCCCGTGGCGAGCTGACGGGTCTGGACCGTGACAAGAGGCTGCTTGCTCAGGCAGCACGCTACTGCACGATGGAAGGGCTGGACGGGGCGACGCGGTTCGTTGCCGGCGACATCTGCAGGATGCCGCTGGAGGATAGCACGTTCGACATGACTCTGGCCCATGTTGTCTTCTGCCACCTCGCTGAACCTGAGAAGGCGCTCGATGAGATGATCCGCGTCACGAGGTCGGGCGGCTGCATCGCGGTGTTCGATAACGCAATGACGGGGAGCGCCGGCTCGACATGGAACAACTGGCGAGTGACCACTGTCACCGAGAGATTACTGCATTATGAGGTCAGTCTGCGGATGACCGAGGGGCGGCGCAGAATGGGTTTCGGTGATTGGTCGGTCGGCTGTCACGTTCCGGGCTGGATGGAGGCTCGCGGTATGAAAGACGTCGGCGTTCGCACGAACGAGCGGGTCGTCTGGATCGCGCCGCCCTATCGTTCACCTGAGCAGCGGACGGCCTGCCAGAACACGCGCGAACGGCTCAAGGAGCGCTCACGATTCCGGCTGGCGAAGAGCGAAATCGATCAGATGAGGGCAGGAGGTCTGGCCAAGGCAAGGTTCGACCGCAGCCGGCGTCTGCATAAGGTCGCAGGCCGGGCGTTCCGCAGGGCAGTGCGAAAGCTCACGGCAGCATTTGCGTGGTCCGCCCCATTCTGGTGCGTATGGGGCTTCAAGCCGTGAGCGTGCAAGCCGTGGTAGGCTTGACACTTGCGCATTCGCGGCTAGACTTCGCAGCGTATGAAGGCGATGAATCTCATTTTGATTGGCCCACCCGGCAGTGGCAAAGGCACGCAAGCCGAATTGCTGCGGGAGAAGAACGGGTTTGTCCACTACTCGACCGGCGAGGTGTTCCGTGACCACATCGCCCGCAAGACCGCAACCGGCCTGAAGGTCGAGGGATACGTCACGTCCGGGAAGCTGGTTCCGGATGAGGTCGTGCTCGAGGTGGTGAACGCGTTTCTGGTAGAGAACTTGGGGAAGCCGATTCTTTTCGACGGTTTCCCGCGGACGATTCCGCAGGCTGGAGGCTTGGACAAGGTGCTGGCCGAGAACAAGCTGGCTGTTGACGTGGCGGTGTTGGTCGACCTCGTGGACGACGAGGTCGTCAAGCGCCTGACGGCCCGGCGGCAGTGCCGAAAGTGCTCGAAGATATACAACCTGACATTCAAGCCGCCGAAGAAGGACGGAGTCTGTGATGACTGCGGCAGCGAGCTGTACCAGCGGAAGGACGACACGGAATCGGTCATACGCGACCGGCTCAATACGTACCATCAGCAGACCGAGCCGGTGCTGGACTACTACTCGAAGCAGGGCAAGCTGAAGCGGATCGAGGGCGCGCTTGGCCGGGACAAGGTCTATCAGGAGATTTTGCGCCTGATTGGCGCCGCCTGACGCCGAACGCATGACGTCTGACGCCAGATTTGGCGTGGAGCGTGGAGCATTGAGCCTGAGGCGTCGTTGGCTGTCCATTTGAAGTCGGAGCGTGAGGTCGAGGGGATCCGAGCAGCGGGCCGGATAGTCGCCGGGGCGCTGGAAGCGGCCGGCAAGGAGGCCAGTCCGGGCAGAACCCTGAAGCAGCTTGAGCAGGTCTGCGACAAATACATCCGCTCGCACGGCGGGTATCCGACCTTTCTCGGCTACCGCGGGTTCCCGGCGGCGGCGTGCATCGGTCTCAACGAGGAGGTCGTACACGGGATACCGGACCACCGGAAGCTAGCCGAAGGCGACATCGTGAAAGTCGATATCGGCGTGACCAAGGACGGGCTGATTGCCGACGCCGCGAGGACGTTTGCGGTGGGGAAGGTAAGGCCGGAGGTGTTGGCGCTGGTTGCCGCCACCGAGCGTTCGTTCTGGCTTGGTGCGGCGCAAGCCAAGGCAGGGAACCGGGTGTCCGACATCGGGCACGCGGTGCAGAAGTATGTCGAGTCGCAGGGCTATTCAGTGGTGCGCGACCTGTGCGGGCACGGGGTAGGGACAAAGCTGCACGAGGATCCGTCAGTGCCGAACTTCGGGACGGCAGGGCGAGGCATGAAGCTCGTCGCCGGTATGACGCTGGCGATTGAGCCGATGGTGAACATCGGCAGGTACGAGGTTGAGACGCTCGACAACGGCTGGACTGTTGTCGCTGCGGACCGCAAGCCGTCGGCGCACTATGAGCATACTGTGCTCGTGACTGCGGGCGAGCCGGAGATATTGACAGAGTTGAATTGACGATTGTCTGACATGATGACAGAGAAGCAGTGACCGGAAAATGGAGACGAATGAGTAGAAAAGACCTGATACAGCTCGAGGGGACGATACTGGAATCCCTGCCCAGTGCGACATTCAAGGTTGAGCTGGACAATAAGCACCAGGTTATCGCCCACATCTCGGGGCGGATGCGGCTGCACTGGATCCGGATACTTCCCGGTGACCGGGTGACGGTAGAGTTCTCACCGTACGACCTGACCCGGGGCCGCATCATCTACCGGTTCAAATAGGTCTGACTCCGACGGTCACTACGGACTGAAAAGGAGCCAAGGTGAAAGTTCGCACGTCGATTAAGAAGCGCTGCGCCCACTGCAAGGTCGTGAAACGCAAGGGCGTTGTGTACGTCATCTGCAAGCGCGAGCCGAAACACAAGCAAAGACAGGGGTGAGGGCGGAAGGATGAAGGCGGAACGGCGTTCGTCGCCCGCTCCGTGGTTCATATCCCATCGTTCCACTCCCAGGTTCCTTGCCAATGACTAAGTACATCTTTGTTACCGGCGGCGTCGTATCGTCGTTGGGCAAGGGCATTGCCACTTCGTCGATCGGGCTGCTGCTGAAGGCACGCGGCCTGGACGTAGTTCCGCTTAAGTTCGACCCCTACATCAACGTCGACCCGGGCACCATGAGCCCGTTCCAACACGGGGAGGTGTTCGTAACCGACGACGGGGCGGAGACCGACCTTGACCTCGGTCACTACGAGCGGTTCATCGACCTGAGCCTAACCCAGGACAACAACGTTACCGCGGGGCAGGTCTACTCAGCGGTGATCGACCGTGAGCGGAAGGGTGCGTACCTTGGTCGAACGATCCAGGTCGTGCCGCATATCACCGGTGAGATAAAGGACCGGATCCGGAAGCTGGCGAGGGGGCACGACGTTGTGATAACCGAAATCGGCGGCACGGTCGGCGACATTGAGGGCCAGCCTTTCCTTGAGGCCGCGCGCCAGTTCGCGCTGGAAGAGGGTCGCGGCAATGTCATGTACATCCATCTGACCCTGGTGCCGTACATCAAGAGCGCCGGGGAGTACAAGACCAAGCCGACCCAGCACTCGGTGCGCGAGTTGCTGGACCTCGGAATCCAACCTGACGTCGTCATGTGCCGGGCCGAGACCGCACTGCCCCAGGAGTCGCGTGATAAGATCGCCCTGTTCTGCAACGTGCGGCCCGAGGCGGTAGTCGAGGCGGTAGACGTCGACAACATCTACAAGGTGCCGCTGGTGTTCCATAACCAGAACCTCGATGGCTACATCTGCCGGTTGCTCGGTCTCAAGACGCGCAGACCCGATCTTGGCGCGTGGCAGCGCTTCATCGAGCGCGAAACACTCGCAACCGAGGTTCTCGAGATCGGCATGTGTGGCAAGTACGTCGGGCTGCACGATGCCTACAAGTCGGTTGTCGAGGCGGTTCACCACGCCGCGGCGGCTGTCGGCGTGAGCGCGAAGATTCGCTGGGTCGAGTCAGAAGAGATCTCCGGCGAGGCAGTCCAGGAGCGCCTGGCCGGTCTGGCCGGGATAATCGTCCCCGGCGGGTTTGGAGTGCGCGGCATTGAAGGCAAGCTGCGGGCAGTGAAGTACTGCCGCGAACACCGGTTGCCGTTCCTCGGACTCTGTGTAGGTTTGCAGTCGGCGGTGATTGAGGCCGCCCGGAACCAGTGCGGTCTGGATGGTGCCAATTCGACCGAGTTCAACCCGCGGACTCCCTACCCGGTTATCTATCTGATGCCACGCCAGCGTGGGGTCCGACGCAAGGGTCACACGATGCGGCTCGGGGCCTGGCCTTGCCGGATCCGAAAGGGCAGCGTTGCCAAACGCTGCTACCGCACATCGCAGATACAGGAGCGACACCGCCACCGCTACGAGGTGAACCTGAAGTACCTGCCTGCGCTGGAGAAGAGCGGGCTGTTGGCAACCGGCAGGTCGCCGGACGGGAAGCTGGTTGAGATCGTCGAACTGAAGGGCCATCCGTTCTTTGTCGCTACCCAGTTTCACCCGGAGTTCAAATCACGGCCGCTCAGGCCTCACCCGCTTTTCCACGAGTTCATCAAGGCTGGCCATGAGTTTGCCCGGCGTCGCTCTCGCGCTGGTTCGGCTACTGCCCAGTAGGCCGGCGGCGTTCCTTTCCCGTACAATCGTACTGCTTTATCTGGCGCTGAGAACGGATTACCGCCGCGAAATCAGGCGTAACTTCCGCATTATCATGGGGAAAGATGGGCGCTGGTTCTGGCTCCGTAACGGCTGGCGGCTGGGGCTCAACCTGGCCGTGATGGCCAGGATCGGCAGCCGGGCGGGGGACGCACTAGTTGACAGGGCGGCGGTCTATGGCGAGAATCTTAGCCATCGAGCTCTGGAACGAGAATTGCACGCGACCATGGCTTCTTTTCACTTCGGCCTGTGGGAGTATCTGCCACGGGTGTTCGGTCGCGGCGGCTGCCGGGTCTGGTTGGCGGTCGGAGAGCAGCGGGACCGCGTCCTGGGCAAGCAACTTTCATGCCTGCGTCGTTCCAGGGACGTGCGTGTGGCCAAGGGACTCAGAGAGGCTATTAGGGCCGGTAACGAGTCGTCAATCACCGGTTTCATGCTGGACAACACAAGACAGGGCACGCAGACCTGGGCTGAGCATGGTGGCGTCAGGATGAGGTTACCGGATATCGGATTCAAGCTGGCGGCGCGGAGAGGCGGTCGACTGACGCCGGCGTTTGCCCGGTTGCAGCGGGGCCGCGTCAGAGTTGACGTCTACCCTCCGGGAGACGAAAAGGCAGCGGTGGGCGCTTTGTTCGAACAGGTGCGGCAGTACCCGGAGGAGTGGGTGTGGTGGGGCAAGGCGGGGGCAATTCAGTGAGGATTGCAGATTTGGGATTGCAGATTTTGGATTGCCGACCAGAGAGTGTCGTCCGTTTCATTCTGGCGACGGTAGTCGTGTTGGTACTCGCCTGCAAGGACAAGCCAATATGCGGCCCGAACCCGGTGCTGCCAAACCAGGAAATCGACGCATTCTCGCTCCACGAGAGTTCCAGCGGCAAGCGGCAATACACACTGGAGGCACAGAAGGCGTATGTATACGACCCCGCAGAACGTGTCGATGTGACCGGTCTGCGGGTGCTGTTCTACGACGATGCCGGCGCGATCAGCTCGACGCTGGTTGCGGACGAAGGTTCGATATACTCGAAGAACGAAGACCTGGTTGCTCGCGGCAATGTAGTTGTCCGAACTTCGGATAGCACGAGGCTCGAGACCGATTCGCTTGCCTGGAGCAACCAACGCCGGCTGGTACGGACCGACGCCGACTTGGTGATCGAGACACCCAAGGGGAGAATCGTTGGCAAGGGGTTGGTGTCGGATGCCGGGCTGACCAAGATCGACATCCTGAGCCCGGTGCAGGGAACGTCAGACTATGATTTCGAGACCGGGGAGTAGTGGGCTGAAGAATGGGACGAGTGGTGCCAACGGGGCTTGTGCTCACGGGGCTGCTGTGGGTGGGATTGAGCGTCGCATCCAATCTCAGCGCGAAGCGCATGTCCATCGAGCGCACGCAGGAGGGTAACGCAACCGTTTTTCGAGACAGCGTGGTGGTCACCGACGGCGATACGCGGATAACCGCCAACTTGGCGCGCATGTACGAGGCCATGGGCGTGGCGTTCATCAGTGACGCAGTCTACATCACTAATCCCGATGCTCAGATTTGGGCCGATTCGGCCCGCTATCAACTTGCTGACAAGGTTGCCGAGCTGTTCGGCGACGTCCGAGTTCGCCGAGAGTCGCTTGACATCCGGGCTCCGAAACTGCTCTACCAATCCAAAGAGAAGATGGTCCGGGCCGATTCGGGGGTCGTGCTGGAGAACATCAATCGCAGCTTCCGGCTGACCGGCAGGAAAGGCACGTATGACCTGGACGGTGATGTCGGGGTAGTTGATACGGACCCGGTTCTGACGTGGCGACGGGACAATGACTCGGCCCGGGTCACCAGCCGGCAGATGTTCTGGTATGAGAAAGGCTCGCGCGCAGAAGCCCAGGGTGATGTTCGCCTGACATCGGGCGCGACCGAACTCGAGTGTGATACGGTGGATTTCGTATCCGGGCCGGATTCGGGCCTGGCGCTGGGGCAACCGCGCGTGCGTGACAGCGTGAGCCGGGCAAGCGGCGATACGATGACCTTCCAGGTCAGGAACGGTGGGTTGGAACGCGTGACCATCCGCAATCGGGCGACCGGCGAGTACCGGACCGAGGGCGGGGATTCGATTGTGGTTGCAGGCCGGGTCATTGAGCTGCGGGTGGCGGGCGGCGCGATCGACCGGGTTGAGGTGAGCCAGTTGAGCTCCGGGAAGCTCATCCGAACTGGCAGAAGTCAGGCCGCGAGTGGTGGGGTCGCAGGTACGGAATCGGAGTCGCCATGAAGCTGGAAACCTGTGACCTGGTGAAGTGCTATGGAGAGCGCAGGGTCGTCGATGGCGTCAGCCTCGAACTGGCGCGCGGCGAGATTGTGGGTCTGCTGGGGCCGAACGGCGCGGGCAAGACCACCACCTTCCATATGATAACCGGATTCATCCACCCCGAGCAGGGGACGATTTCCCTGGATGGACACGACATCACACGGATGCCGGTCTACAGGCGTGCGCGGCTTGGTCTGGGGTATCTCTCCCAGGAGCCGTCGATATTCAGAAAGCTGTCGGTCGAGGACAATGTCAAGGCGATTCTCGAGATGCTGGGTGTGCCGAAGACGGAGCAGGCCGTTCGTGTCGAAGAGCTGCTGACCGAGTTCAACGTCGGACAACTGAAGAAGCAGCGCGGTGGTACGTTGTCCGGCGGCGAGCGACGCCGGGTCGAACTGGCCCGGGCACTTGCCTCGCGACCGTCCTTCCTGTTGTTGGACGAGCCGTTCACCGGCATCGACCCGATTGTCCGGACGGAGATTCAGGACATCATTCGGAAGCTGCGTGACGACGGACTTGGAATCCTGATAACCGATCACAATGTCCGGGAGACTCTGGAGATCACTGACCGGGCCTACATCATGTACGATGCTCGCGTGCTCCTTTCCGGCACTTCCGATGACCTGGTCAAGGACGAGAAGGCGCGGCGGGTCTACCTGGGCGAGAGATTCCGCATATGAGAATGGGAGTCGGGCTCGACCTGAAGCAGCAACTCGAGATGCGGCTGACGCCGCAGCTTATACTGCAGATGAAACTGCTGCAGGTTTCAGCGTTGGACCTCGAACAGGTGGTCCGCGAGGAAATGGAAAAGAATCCGGCCCTGGAAGAATCGGATGCCGGCCTGGGCCCGTCCGATGCCGAGGTTGTCGCTTCGGTCGCGGATCCCGCATCCCAGGTCGCCAGTCCGCTTTCAGCCGAGAACCCGACTGCTCCGCAGACCGGTGAGACGTCGATTGAGACGAGGCCCGGTGAAGAATATACCATCAGCGAGTTGATGCCGGACGACGGATGGTCTCCGGCGGTGTACAAGGACGCGAGCACGGATGACGACCAGACTTCGGCCGCCGAGCTTGCGACCGGACCGGAGCAGAGCCTGATCGACTGCCTGATGCCGCATCTCCGCAGCGTGTTGAGCGAGGATGACGCGCGGGTCGCGGAGTTCATCATCGAGTCGCTCGACGATGACGGGTTTCTGATGATGACGGAAGAGGAGATCGCCTCCCAGCAGCATGTTGGCGTCGACACCGTGCAATCGATTCTCTACGTCATCCAGCGGCTGGAGCCCGGCGGCATTGCCTGCCGCGACCGGCGTGAGTCATTTCTTGTGCAGCTCGAACTGGCGGGTGCTGACCCGAACTCGCTCGAGCGGAAGCTGCTGACCGACTACTGGGAGCTGCTGGTGAAGAAGCAGACCGCGAGGATCGCCAAGCTGTCCGGGGTCACCGAGGACGACGTGAGGCGGGCAGTGCAGCCGCTACTGAACCTCGAAACCCGGCCCGCCCGGTGCTTCGCTCCCGGAACGCCAGACTACGTTTCGCCGGACTTCTCAGTGGAGTGGCAGGGCGACAAGCTGGTGGCGAATGCCAATGACGAGCGCTTCCCGCGTTTGCGTCTCTCCCAGCGCTATGTCGAGATTCTCAAGAGCCCAAAGGACTACTCGTCCGAACAGGTGCAATTCGCGCGGGAGAAACTGCAGAGAGCGTTGATGTTCCTGAAGGGCATCGAGTCGCGACGCCGGACGCTGAAGCGTCTGGTGGAGTTGATCATCGAGCAACAGCATGATTTTCTCCTGCATGGCAGACAGCACCTGAAGCCGGCTACCCTGAAACAGGCGGCGGACATCATCGGGGTGCACGCATCGACCGTGTCTCGCGCGATTGCGGGTAAGTATCTCGAGACCGACCAGGGGATTTTCCCCTTCGGCTACTTCTTCAAGGCCGGGGCGGGGGATAAGTCGCGCACCAGCATCAAGCGGAAGATCCAGGTGATTATCGACGCCGAGGACAAGAAGCGCCCGCTCAGCGACGACGAGATCTGTGCGAAGCTGAAGTCCGAGCAGATCAGTATCTCCCGCCGGACCGTCGCCAAGTACCGGGCCGAACTCGGAGTACCGGGTTGCAGTGACCGGAAGGGCTTCTAGACAAATGGCGATTGGCGTCCACGCATGCACGTTGTAGTAGGTACGGCCGGACACATCGACCACGGGAAGTCGGCCTTGGTCAAGGCCCTGACCGGCACCGATCCGGACCGCCTGAAGGAAGAGAAGGAACGGGGAATGACCACTGACCTCGGGTTCGCATTCCTCGGTACCGATATTACGATCATCGATGTGCCCGGGCACGAGCGCTTCGTCCGGCACATGCTCGCCGGGGCGAGCACCATCGACCTCGTGGTGCTGGTGGTCGCGGCCGACGACGGGGTGATGCCGCAGACCCGCGAGCACTTCGAAATCTGCCGTCTGATGGGTATCAGGAAAGGGCTGGTCGCCATCAACAAGGCCGACCTCGTTGACGACGAGTGGATCGAGATGGTGAAGCTGGACGTCAGCGAGATGGTCCGGGGTACATTCCTTGAAGGGGCACCGATGATGCCTGTATCCGCCATCACCGGACGGGGCGTGACCGAGCTGCGGCAGGCGATTGTCGAGTTGGCGAAGAACGTAGAGGCCAAGCCGGACCGCGGCGTGTTCCGGATGCCGGTAGACCGGAACTTCTCAATGAAGGGATTCGGGACGGTCGTCGCCGGGACGGTCCTGTCCGGTCACGTCCACGTCGGCGATACGCTTGAACTGCTGCCGCAGAAGCGCGAGGTGCGGGTCAGGGGAATCCAGCGGCACAACCAGAAGCTAGAGACACTCGGGCTCGGCGAGCGCGCGGCGCTGAACCTGCAGGGGCTCGAGCGGGCGGCGGTCGCGCGCGGCAACGTGCTGGCGACGCCCGGCTACTACACACCGACGTCGAGCTTCAACGCGGCCCTGTACCTGCTCAAGTCGGTCGACAAGCCGCTGCGGAACCTCGCCAGCCTCAAGCTGCACATCGGAACTGCCGAGGTAATGTGTCGGGTGGCTTTGCTTGACACCAAGGAACTGGCGCCGGGGCAGGATGCGCTGGTGCAGGTGCGGGCCGACGAACCGGTCGTGTGTGACTGGAATGACCACTATGTCATTCGGACGTTTGCGCCCCAGCAGACCATCGGCGGCGGGGTCGTGCTCGAAGCGAACCCGTCCAAGGAGCGGAGGTTTGATGAAGACGTTGTGAAGCGGCTGAGGGCGCTCCGCACCGGCGAGGCGGGCAGCGTCCTTGAGCAGTACCTGCTCAAGCACCGCTTCGATGCGAAGACACTCGCGCAGGCGGCCAAGGACCTGGCCCTGGCCGATGCCGACGCAAAGGAGATGCTCGACCTGCTGCTTGCCACCAGCCGCGCGCGGAAGCTCAAGTTTGAGGGCAAGGAGTTTCTGGTCCACGAGAAGATGGTCGGTGAGGCGCGCGCGGCGCTGGTTGCGACTCTTGTTCAGTTTCACAAGGAGAACCCGCTTCGGCTCGGTCTCAAGCGACCGGAACTCCGGACCAAGGCGGCACGCAACTTCTCATCGCCATTGTTCGAGGCGGTGCTTGCCTCTCTACTGAGTGAAAATCAGGTCGGGCTCGATGACGACCGGGTCAGGCTGGCCTCGCATCAGATCAAGCTCGGCCCGGCACTGCAGAAGGAGTACGACCGTCTCGACCGATTGTTCCTGGAGAGGGGCTTTGCGCCGCCTAGCTTCGAAGAAGCACTGGCCGGGGTCGAGAAGAAGCTGGCCCAGCAGGTGCGGGTTGCCCTGCTTGAATCCGGTCGCCTCGTCGATGTCGGCGAGTCGGTCGTGCTGCATCGCGATGCGGTCGCCTCGGCCGAGCAGAAGGTACGTGCGTTGTTCGCGCGGAAACCGGAACTGACCGCATCCGAGATCCGGCAGGAACTCGGCACCACCCGCAAGTATCTCATTCCGTTACTCAACTACCTCGACTCGCGCGGCATCACCCAGCGCAAGGGCGAGGTGCGAATACTCAAACAGAAAGTGACCAGTGTCCAGTGACCGTTTTCCAGTGCCGCGAACGGCCGGGCCGCATTGTCGGACTGGGAACTGGCACCTGGCAACTGGTTCCTCTGGAGGAACATGGCTAAGCGCGGCATACTCGCTACCGTCACCTGCGCCGGCTGAGCGTCCAAGCTCAGCAAGGCGCAGTTGGCGCAAGCACTCTCCGGGCTGGAACGCCCGACTGACCCGAGACTGCTGGTCGGCATCAACACGGCTGACGACGCAGGTGTATTCCTGCTGCAGGACGGACTCGCCCTGGTGCAGACCGTTGACCTGCTGACGCCGATGGTTGAGGACCCGTGTGCGTTCGGCCGGATTGCGGCCGCCAACTCGCTGTCCGACGTTTACGCGATGGGCGGGACTCCGCTTACGGTCCTCAACATCGTCGGGTTCCCCGGTCCGATGGACAAGCGAGTGCTGGCCGAGATCCTGCGCGGCGGCCAGGACGCGGTTGGCGAGGCCGGTGCGGTGATTGCGGGCGGGCATACCTTCAACGAGAAGGAAATCAAGTACGGCCTGTCCGTGACCGGGCAAATCGACCCCAGGCGAATTGTGACGAATGCGGCCGCGAGAATCGGCGATGTGTTGGTCCTCACGAAGCCGCTCGGGTGCGGCGTGTTTGCGCAGGCGATGATGACGCAAGATGAGGTCGACCCGGAGCTGTACCGGGCCGCAACCGCATCGATGACGCAGCTCAACCGGGCCGCGTCCGAGGCGATGCTGGCCTGCGGAGCCCATTCCGCCACCGATATCACCGGCTACGGGCTTCTCGGTCACGCGCAAGAGATGGCCGAGGCCAGCGGGCTGCGGCTGCGGTTCACGGCCTCCACGATACCGCTCCTGCCCAAGGTTCTCGTGATGGCTGAGACGCTGGTCGACCCCGGCGTCACCATGAACGAGAGCTCTTTCAGTGACCGGATCGAATGGCAGGGCGATATCTCTTCCGCAATGAAGAACATCCTCTGGGAGTCCCAGAGCTCAGGTGGTTTGCTGGTTGCGCTGCCCGAAAATCGGGTCGCTGACTTCCAGAGTCGGTCCAAGGACGCCGGTATCCTCGCTGCCGTCGTTGGTTCAGCAGTCGACGGGCCCGCCGGTACCGTCGAAGTAAGGAGGTAGTTTTTGTTCTGGCACAACCTGTGGAACGTACTCAAACAGCAGTTTCTCACAACCGAGAAGCTCGCCCAGTATGTAGTCAAGCTGGGCAGCATTCTCCTCATCATCGTGGTCCTCTGGCTGGTCGGCTGGATTGCCACGCGTGTCATCAAACGGCTGCTTCGGAAGGGTGGCGGGCTGCTTCGGGAGCGTCATGCCCAGACCGTGCTGATGGTCAGCCGAAGTCTGGTCCGCTACGTTCTTTTCTTCGTCGGACTGGTGATGGTGCTGCGCGTGCTGGGCGTGGACTACGGCGCGATTCTCGCCGGCGCGGGCGTGGCCGGCCTCGCGATCGGCTTCGGTGCCCAGACCCTGGTGCGCGACTTCCTTTCCGGTTTCTTCCTCCTGTTTGAAGATGTGATTGGCGTCGGCGACATTGTGACAAGCGGTAACGTCGCGGGTGTTGTCGAGTATATCGGGCTCAGGGCCACTCACATCCGGGCGTTTGATGGTACACTCAATGTAGTGCCGAATGGAGAGCTCGCGACAATCGGCAACTGGAACCGCGGCTGGATGCGGGCGATAGTCAAGGTCGACCTTGCCTACGAACAGGATGCCGAGCGAGGTATGGCTGCGGCCCGGCAGGTTGCAGACCAGTGGTTCAGCGAGAACCAGGAGATCGCGTTGGAGCCGCCCGAAGTGCAGGGGATAATCGCGTTCGGCGAGTCCGGGGTCACGGTCCGGGTTCTGGCCAAGGTGCGGCCGCTCCAGCACTGGAAGGCCGAGCGGGACCTGCGGACTCTACTCAAGCAGGGGTTCGACCAGTCGGGCGTGGAGATTCCGTTCCCGCGTCGGGTCGTCTACCATCGTTCCGACGAGCAGTCGACTGCGGAAAGCCCAAAGCCCTAGTCCCGAACTTCCCCAGGCCCGCCTCCGCGATTGAGTATCGCCTGACAGCGGGATCCGACATTGTACCACCAAGACACCAAGAGCACCAAGCATACAAAGAACGCTCCCGTCCAAACCCTCTTTGTGTCTTCGTGCCTTTCTGGTGAGGTCCAATCTCGGGTCTGGGGCTGACCTGAATTCGCGCAGCCGGCGAAGTCTCGAAAGAGGCTGCGGTCTTTGGCGGCGCAGCGGACTGCCGGCTACAGCGTGAGTTTGTTCAGGTCTTCGTACCGGCCGATAACTGTGATTATCGAGTCGGGCTCGAACTTGAAGTCGGCCGGCGGCAGGAGTTGGATGCCGTCCTTCATCACGTTGCGGACGGCGATGACCAGGATGCCGTGTTTCCTCGGGAGCTGGAGTTGCTTCAGGGTCTTGCCGACGAACTCGTCGGGAGTCGCTACGTCGATGATGCTGTACTCAGGCGAGAGTTCGATGTAGTCGATGACGCTGGTTGGAGCGTTGAGTTTCTCGGCCAGGCGCAGGGCGGAGTTACGTTCCGGGTAGATGACCTCGGAGGTGCCGATGGATTCGAGAATCCGGCCGTGGTCGTCACTCGAAGCCTTGGCGATAATGCGCTTCACACCCAGCTCTTTCAGGTAGAGGACGCAGAGCAGGCTCGCCTCGATTGCATCTCCCAGTCCGACCACGACGGCGTCGACCGAGTTCGACACCAGATCCCTCAGCGATTCCTTGTTCTTGGCTTCGCCGACCACGGCCTGGGTGACGTCGTCCTTGATGCTGTCGACGCGCGCCCGGTCCGAGTCGATGGCGAGCACCTGGTGCCCGATCTGGGCCAGCCTTGTCGCTACCGAGTATCCGAAGTTGCCGAGACCGATTACTACGAATTGCTTCATGACAGACCTCCAAGGGTGAGGGTTGCAGGGGTCAAGAAACCCAGGATTCCAGTGTTCGTCACTCGACTCCTTGACCCCTCGAATCCTTGAATCCTAACCGACATAGACTTCATCATCGGCATAGTGGTGGGGCGGCGACTCCCGCCTGCCGATGAGCGAGAACCCGATTGCCAGCGGGCCGAGCCGGCCGAAGAACATGGTAATCGCGAGCAGCACCCGGCTCAGGGTCGAGAGCTGGGCTGTAATTCCGAGGGACAGGCCGACGTTGCCGAACGCGGAGACGACCTCGAACACAATCTGCTCGAACGTCGCCGGCTCGATGAGCAGCATGATGCCGGTGACGGCTGTGACGCAGAGCCCGGCCGCAAGGGTCAGGCTGTAAGCCGAGTGGAGGACTTTGTGCGGTATCTGCCGCCGGAACATGCTGATGTCCTCGCGTCCCTTGAGCACCGACCAGAGTCCCGCGACCATCACGCCGAGCGTGGTGGTCTTGATGCCGCCGCCGGTCGAGTTCGGTGACGCGCCGACGAACATCAGGACGATGAGCATGAACATGGCGGGCGCGCCGAGGCGGGCGATGTCCACGGTGTTGAACCCGGTCGTGGTTGAGGCGCTGACCGCCTGAAACGCGGCAGCGAGAATCGTCTCGCCGGCGGACAGCGTGGAGTGGGGCCATTCGGTGAGCAGGATGATGACCGTGCCGAGGCCGACGACGATGCCGGTGACTGAGAGCGCCAGCCTGGTGTGGGTTGTGAGTTGCCGCGGGTACACGCCGCGCACGAGCTTCTTCGACTGCCGGGCGATGTCATACAGCACGAAGAAGCCGATGCCGCCGGCAAGCTCCAGTACCATCAGGGTCAGGTTGGGGATTGCCAGCGTGCCGATGCTTGTCATGTTGTCGCTCCAGATGGACATGCCGGCGGTGCAGAAGGCGTTAACCGAGTGCCAGACTCCGGCGTAGACCGCTTGAGCGAGGGGCATTGCGCTTGACCAGTGCCATGCGAGTATCGCGGCGCCGGCGGTCTCGATTGCCGCGGTCGAGACAAGGATGACCCGGGTGAACTTGACCATGTCGAGCCAGGTCGGACGGGCCATCGACTCGCGCAGGACCATTCTCGTGCTGATGGACATCCGGCCGCCGAGCAGTCCGACCGCGACCAGGGGCAGGAAGCACATGTAGCCGATGCCGCCCACCTGGATTATGACGAGCATCACGAGCTGGCCGAAGAGCGTGTAGTCCTTGCCGATGTCGGCGACAACCAGACCGGTTGTAGATATGGCTGAAGACGCCATGAACACGCAGTCGGTGAACGGCTGGAACACGTGCCGGGAGGAACTGAAAGGCATGGCCAGCAGGGCTGCACCGACCAGTACAATGCCGGCAAACCCGGCTACGAGTATCTGAATCGGCGTGGCGGCCCGGAGGATTCTGGGCATCGTCTAGAGCGCCGGGCCGAACGCGCGAGCGGGTGGGTGGACGTCTCCCGTCTGTGGGGATAAGTCCAAATAAATACAATACTTAGCCAGTAGCCTGCGCATGTTGTGGGTAGGGGTCTATTCGCCGAGGGTCATGGAATCCGGCGGTAATTATCGGCCGGGTTGGCCGGTTGTCAAGTTGATGTCAAAGGACGATTGCGATGCCGACTGCGGCCAGGAGCCCGAGGGCGCCGCCGAACCAGAATGGGGCAGACGGGCCGAAGAGGCTCCAAAGACCGCCGGCAAGCAGCGATGCGGGCAGCAGCCCGACCCCGGTGAGCGTGGAGTGGAGCCCGATGAAGGTGGCGCGGTGCTCCGTCGGAGCGATGTCGGCGACCAGGGCCTTTTCCTGGCCGTCGTTCAACGCGCTGAACACACCGTACAGCGCAAACAGCCCGAAGGCGGCGACGAGCGGCGAGATGTGAAGTGCCGGGCCCGCGGCCGCGAATCCGAAGTAGACCAGGCCGTAGCAGATGTAGCTGGTGATAAGCAGCGGCTTGCGGCCCAGGCGGTCAGACAGGTGTCCGGCCGGCAACGAGAGCAGGCTGTACACCACGTTGTACACCAGGTACGCACCCAACACGGCCACCACTGACAGGCCGAGGTTCTTGGCCCGCAGGAGCAGAAACTGGTTGGATGAGTTGCCCAGGGCGAACAGGGTCACGACCAGCAGGAACCAGCGGAGCTTGCGGGGCAGGTTCCGGAAGGAGAGGCGCAGCGGTTGCCGGACCGCGTGCTCGCATCTCGGCTCGCGGATGAAGAAGAGCGCGGCCACGCCCAGTGCCGCGGGGATGAGTGAGAAGAGGAAGATGCGCTGGTAGTCATGCCGGGCCATCCCTTTGCCTGCCGCGCCAACAAGGAACAGGGCGGCGATGACGCCGGCGGCAGCGCCCAGCGTGTCCATGGCCCGGTGCAGACCGAAGGCCGTGCCGCGTTTGCCCTCAGGCGTGCAGTCGGCAATCAGGGCGTCGCGCGGGGCGACCCGGATGCCCTTGCCGACGCGGTCGACCATCCGTCCCGCGAAAACGAGTCCCCACGCATTGGATACGTACAGGAGCAGCCGTCCCAGCATCGAACCCGAGTAGCCGATGATGGCGAGCGGCTTGCGGCGGTGCAGCTTGTCCGAGAGTCGGCCGGAGAAGACCTTCAGAATCGAGGCGGTGCTCTCGGCAAAGCCCTCGATGACGCCGAGGATAGCGGGCGGAGCGCCCAGCGCGGTCAGATAGAGGGGGATGAGCGGGTAGACCATCTCGGTTGCCATGTCGGTCAGGAAGCTGGTGATGCCGGTGACGATGACGTTGAACATCGAGGCGAGAGTCTAGGGCCGAGGCAGTCTGTGTCAAGACACGGACAAAGCTCGAATGGAAGGAATGACCATTCGGGTTTGTGCCCGCGTGCGGGTTTGACCATTCACCCGCCCGCGCTATCATTGTGACCGATGATGAGTTCTCCAGTGATCAAGTGGTCCAGTGGTCTAGTGGTCCAGACCGGCCCGGCTTTGTGCCTTGGTGTCTTGGTGGTGAGCCTCGTTCTCTCTGCCTGCGGTTCGAAGCTGCCGAAGCTGCGCCAGCAGTTGAACGACCCGGACCCGGACAAGCGGATCGCCGCAATCGAAGCACTCACGATCGCCAAGGACACGGCCTCGGTGCTGAGGATTGGCGAGCTGCTGCAGGACTCGGTACCGGACGTCCGCAAGGAAGCCGCGGCTGGTCTTGGCCTCATCGGTGACAGCCGCGCGTGCCAACCGTTGGCTGACCTGTTTGGCATCGAACAGCGGGAGGAAATCCAGGGCGCTGCCGTCCGCTCGCTCGTTCACATCGGCACTCCATCGGTCCAGCCGCTCATCGGCCTGCTGCGTTCACCCCGGCCCGCGGTCCGGTCAGGGGCGGCCCATGCACTAGGCAAGCTGCAGGCAAGGGATGCCGTCTACCCGCTCATCCGGCTCCTGCGTGACTCCGACCGGAACGTGCGGATGGGCGCGGTCTACGCACTGCGGCAGATCGGTGACAAACGGGGACTCGATGCCATCGCCACGTCGGTACAGGATACCGACCAGGAGGTCGAACGCGCCGCCGAGCGCGCACTGAGCGGCGAAGGCTATCAGGAGCAATTGAACAAGGCGAAACGCAAGATCCGGCAGTTGCCGTACCCGTGAGTCGTTTGTCCCGGTCCCACTCAATTGAGTCGTAGAGAGCCACCGGAGAGCACCAGGCAATCCGGGCGCCGGTCAGGCGCCGGTCCGCTGTCACGTCTTGCCGGCGTCATCGCGGGCGTCATCCTCCTACTGCTTGCGGTGCCCTGCCTGCTGCTGGCCGGCTGGGGGCTGCTGTTCGACGCGCCGACGCTGGCCGTGGTCGCGTTCACCGCAGCGTGGATCTTCCTCCCGTTGTTCAACTACCTCAAGGCAATCAGGGTGCTCAAGTTCGCGGTGTCGTTTGTGCTGGTGCCGGCCACGCTGGCGCTCCTGCCGTTGATGATGCAGGAGGTCGACCGGAAGGTCGAGCAACTGAGCCGAATACCCAGAAATGACATGAGCGCGTTCACGCTCCAGGACCGGCTCGGCATCTACGGTCTCAACGTCGTGATGGGCGCGGTCGGATACCCGCTCTACCCGGAGGCGGCGAGAGAGACACTCCTGATGATGCTCGACCCGGGGCCGCTTGCCCGGCGGGTGTTCTACTCGGATTTCAGCCTCGGTTCCTACAAAGTGAAGGCGTCGCTCCGGGACTTCGCGGCCGGACTGCGGCTGGACGACACGGCGTCGTCACGGACCCACGGCCCGGTTGGAATCCGGTGGGACAAATCCGTCTACCGGCTGACCGACCCCGAGGCACGCTACGCCCTGGCGCTTAACCAGACGAGGCTTGAGGCCCGGGCCGAACGCCGGGGCGAACGCTGGCTGATTGACGTCCGGCATGAGATGGAAGTGAAATACCCGGAGAGCGTCTACGTTACGCTGGTCGCGCGGCCGCGGCTGCGGGTCGAAGAAGGGCTGTTCTGGGTTCTGCAGAACGCCGGCTGGCTCCATCCCTACACCGCCGAGTACCGGTTCTCGGTCTACAGCGACGACCCGCGTCTGAAGTAGCCGCCCGCGTCCGGCCTGAAGCGGCCAGCCGTTGGCTGTCAGCAGTCTTGGGCTTGCGTTTGAGCTTGGGCTAGCTGGTGAATCCGAACCGTCGTGGCCACGGAATTACCTTGACGCGCTTCGGACTAAGAATTGGCGAAGTGTTCCCACTAAAGCCCGGTAGAGCGTGCTGAGGGAGGCCGGAATGGCGGAGGGACAGTGGGACCAGGGAATCAGGAAGTCGAGTGGCCGCGGCGAGGCTAGCGCTGCCAAGGAAGACGCTTGGGTTCAGGGCGCAGCTGGATTGTGTCAAATGAGAGTGCCCGCCGCGATTCGCCGGTCCGGCCGAACAGGTACTGGAGGTTCCGCAGGGCATGCCAGCGGCTGTCCGGAGCATCTATCACCTGGAACAGGTAGGTGAGGGTTTGGCGTGTTTCGGCCAGCAGACTGTCGGTCTGCTCGATTCGATGCCGGATGCCGGGACGGCCCGAGACACCCGCCCGTGCCAGGATGGCCTTGAGCGAATCCACTTCGTCGCTCAGTTGGGCAAGCTGCCGCTCGTACACCCGGATACTGTCGGGCACGCCCTTCACGTCGACGTAGGGATTGGTCGCTGGAATCCGGGGTCGCATCAGGACCAGGACGACAATCACGAAAACCATCACAGCCAGTATGATCCACACTCTATTGTTCACTGTTGCTTCCTCCAGCTTCCAGCCGGCCGAGTTCGCCGGCTTTCTGCAGCGCACGCTTGGCGAGTATTGGTCCGACCAGCTCGTGAATCACCGCAGTACCGATGACCAGACTGATCAGCGTGTCCGAGAACGCATCCAATGCCGTATTCTGCTTCATCAGCAGGGCCAGACCGATGACGATGCCGCCCTGCGGTATCAAACCGCCCCCCGCGTACTTCCGTACGCTGGACGGCGCTCGGCCGAGCAGCGACCCGAGCGCAGTACCGGAGAGCTTGCCCAGGGCCCGCATCACGACGAAAAGCAGAACCAGTCCCCAGGCAGCGAAGAGCGCGGAGAACTTGAGATGCATGCCGCTCAGCGTGAAGAAGAGCACGAAAATCAGCTGTTCGGTGTAGCGCTCGAGCACGCCGAATATCCGCACGCGCTGCCGATAGGTGTTGACTACCGTAATGCCCATCGTCATTGTGGCCAGCAGCTCGTCCACGTGCACAAGCCGGGCCACGCCAAAGCAGGCAGCGAGCAGACCAAGGATAGGTACGATCAGGTATCCCTCGGTTTCCCGTCCGAACAGGCGCACGGCGCCGTTCAGCACAAAACCGAAAGCTACGCCGACCGCTGCCGCACCGGCTATCGACATTAACGGGGCAAGCAGCGACGAACCAACCCGGAAACCTGCGTGCCTGGCCAGCGCGGTAGCGGCCGCCACAGCGATGCTGTAGTTGATGATGCCGAGCGCGTCATCGAACGCTGCGACGCCCATGATGGTGGACGATACGTCGCCCCGCGCCCGGTATTCGTGTGCAACCGCAAGCGTCGCCGACGGGTCGGTGGGCGAGGCGAGAGAGCCGGCAAGCAGGCTCATCGGCAAGATCGCAGCGGCCCATGGCAGGCCGGCTCCGTGCATCAACAGCGGCGTCAGGGCGGCGAACCCGATGACGACAGCGAGGAATGCGAACTCCGCCTCGAACAGGGTTATCAGAGCGATCGAGCGGCCCAGCTCCCGCACTCGCGGCAGGAATACCGTGCCGCCAACCGAGAAGGTGATGAATGCCAGAGCCATGTTCGTCACCGGCGCCGTCCGGTCCAGCAGCCCGGTCGGTATCAACCTCAACAACCCCGGGCTGAGGAAGATGCCGGCAGCGATGTAGCCGGTGACCTTGGGCAGCCCAATCTTTGCCGCGAGTTCGCCGACTGCGAACCCCCCGAGAAGTACTACCCCCAGGGCGAGTAGAGCGTCCGTGTGCTACCCCTTGGTGGCCTGCCCGCAGGCCGCGTGTGCACGGGCCGGAGCGCGACCGGGCGTGACGGCCAGTTCGGGAAGGCACGTTGCAGACGGTGAGGGGACCGTCGCCCAGCGTTCGTCGGCCAGTCGCAAGCCCGGCTCCTTGGTGCTACTTCCGACTACCGGCACTTCGGATGGGCTGCTGCGGCTCATTGTCCGATGTCTGCGCGGCCGGCACGCCTGGCATCAGGTACTTGAGGTCGAAGGCTGCCCGCCTGCCCTCGATGAGAGCGAGCAAACCGACGTCGTACACTTCGAGGCGGTCGTTCACTGGCCAGGGCCTGGTTTTGACGATGACGTCGGCCGTTCGCAACGCGGATGCGGCGTATCGGTCGATTCTGTCCAGTGCGCGCTGCTGGGCAGTTGTCAGGCTGCCAAAGGAACCGAGCAACGCCTGCCGCATCAGGACGGCGCTGTCCGAGAGCCGTTGCGCCTCGCGCCGGAAGCGCTCGCTGACTTCGGCCGGGCTGGGCAGCGCCCGCTTGCGCTGCAGGACCTCGGTTTCGTTCTGCAGCATGGTTGCTTCGCCCTCGAGCCTGTCGGCTAGCGCGAGCCGGTCGGCGGACTTCTCGCTGCCTTCCTCCCGCCGGAGCCGCACCGCGCTGTCCCTGAGCGTCACCGCTTCCTCGGCCATGGCCCTTACGTGTTCGAGCGTCGACAGCGACAGCGGGCGGTACGCCACCGTGTAGAACTGGTAGGCGATGATGCCGCCCGCCAATACCAGAAGAATCAGCAGGATCGTGACCTTCACACTCAGCTCCTTTCAGCCACCGCTGCTTGACGGTGGCAGGTCAGGACTCAGTCTTTTGGCTCTTGCTAGGTCTGGCGCCAAGCCGATCCCAGTCCCAGGCCTGGACGAACCGATCGGAGAACAACTGGATTCTAGAACTCGAGGGCGACAATGTCAACCCGCTAGGCGGGACAGGGACCTGTTCCCGCAGTGCCCTCAAGTTCGCCGTCTTCTACTGTTCTACCCTATCGGTGGGTTGCCCTCGCGGCCCCGGGCACGAGACACTTCTGCTTCCGGCGCAGCCACGACGCCTGCCGGCGGCAGCGAACCAGGCAGGTCGAGACGTGCCACGCCAATCCGATAGTCAGCCATTCCGTAGTAGACGTCAAACCGATTCGGCGCGCCGATGTCGTCGCGACGATCGATCCCGGTGGGGAAGACAACGTTGGCGACCGTCCCGCGGTGCTCCTCGGGCAGCTCCGGCGTCAGCACCGGCTCCACCGAACGGTACCTTACGAAGCGTGGGTGCTCGCTTGAGAGTATCATCAAGCCGGCCGAGTAACATAGCCTGCCTCCGTCCTCGTGCAGCCCCGCCACTTCACTCACGCCGTGGTAGATGATCAGCCAGCCATGCTGTGTCAGTATGGGCGGAGTGCCCCCGCCGATCTTCAGGCGCTCCCAAGACGATGCCGGGGCGGCCAGTCGGTGATGCGAATTGAGCAGGCAGAGTGGCTGCGGCCCGAAGCCTTCCCGCGGCATCGGGCAGTAGGAAATCCAGATACTCTCGCGGTCCAGGTCCATTGGCCGGGACCTTGGAAGACGTGCGGTTTCGTGCGGGCGAGTGCCGGGGAAAAGGGGACGATGGAGCAGGGCCAACTGCATCTTGCCGGCGTGATTTGGAATGGCGACCGGGAAGACGCTGGCGTCTTTGTTGTCGACGCGGTGGAAATCGATGCCGAGATACGGGTCAAAAGCCGCAAGCCCAAGCCGCCGCCAGTGAAACAGATCCTCCGATTCGGCCAGGGCGACCCGCGGGCCCTGGGGTGAAAGCGCCGTGTAAGTCATCACGTACCGACGGAGCGGTTCCACGAACGTGACTCGCGGATCCTCACAGCCCCCGAGGCCGTCGGGCCGCCGCTCGTAGTCGGCTTCTGGCTCCAGCGCGATGCCGAGCCGCTCGACGCCCTCCGGATCACCGGCCTCATCGAAGCGCACCCTGGCAATGCCGATACGCGAGTAGTCGTTTCGCGCAACCAGCCGAGGAAACAGGTAGAGCTTTCGGTCAGGGCCACGGACGGCAGCCGGATTGAGAACACCCTCTACCTCGTGGGGATTGCCCGGCTCCGGCTCCATCACCACCGCAAGACGTTGCAGCTTGAGTCCGCTCGTCATGTCTTGGCCAAGCCTAGCGTCTGCCTGTTGTCGGCTGGGCAGGCGACACCCCGGCGAAGGGCGTGCCCAGGTCGCCGCTGCCGATCCGGGGGTTCAGTCCGTACCGGACCCGGGCGGAAGTCGGGATGCCTCCCGCATCTCGAGCCGCGACCGGAGACGAGTCATCCTCGGATGGCATCGCGGCATTCTAGGAGTCGCGACGGGCGGTGTCAATG
>Ga0163210_1000175_pt1 | contig 24476 bp, 26 predicted proteins | sample Kivu_220m_FD_113536 | JGI IMG/M metagenome (GOLD analysis project Ga0163210, IMG submission 113536) | Freshwater microbial communities from Lake Kivu, Western Province, Rwanda to study Microbial Dark Matter (Phase II) - Kivu_220m | ecosystem: Environmental > Aquatic > Freshwater > Lake ...
ATATGACTTACATTCTTATTCTTATTTCCGCCGTTTTAGGCGTGTTGGTCGGCTCGTTAGTCCGTCAGCAGATAGCCAAAAAACAAACACTGTCCGCAGAAGCCAAAGCGAGAGATGTTTTAACCAAAGCTAAAGTCAGGCAACAAGAGATTTTTTTTAAGGCGCGAGAAGAGGCGCTAAAAATTATTGATGGGGCGAAAAAAGAGGAAGTAACCCGGCGGCAAGAGGTAAAACAATTGGAGGAACGATTGGAAAAAAGACAAAATCTTTTTGAGAAAAAGATTTTTGAATTGGAAAATCGCCAAAGAGATTTGGCCGCTCAGGCCGACAGATTAGAAGAAGCTAAAGAAAAAATCCGCCGGCTATACGAAGAGGCCAGGAAAGAACTGGAAAGAGTTGCCGGTATGACCAGAGAAGAGGCGAAAAAGACGCTTTTGGACAGCGTGGAGAGCAAAATGAAAGACGATCTTTTGGCGAGAATCAAAAAAATGGAGGAATACGGCGCTGAAGAAATGGAAAGGCGGGCAAAAAATCTGATGACTTCGGCAATTGAGCGTTATGCCTCGTCTCATGTGGCTGAGGTGTCAACAAGCTCGGTTGCTTTATCTTCGGACGAAATGAAAGGGAGAATTATCGGCCGCGAGGGACGCAATATAAAAGTGATAGAGCAATTAACCGGCGTCGAAGTGATTATCGACGATACTCCCGGAGTGGTTATTGTTTCAGCGTTTAATCCTATCAGACGCGAGTTGGCTAAAGAGGTTTTGGAGAAATTGATTGCGGACGGGCGCATCCAACCTTCGCGTATTGAGAAGATTGTCGAAGACACAAAAAAAGAATTGGCTAAAAAAATCAAACAAGCGGGCGAGGACGCGACTTATCAAACGGGGATTGCCGGCCTAGACCCCAAGTTAGTTCAGGTTCTTGGAAGGTTAAAATTCCGTACCAGCTATGGACAAAATGTCCTTTTACATTCTATTGAGGTGGCTAATTTGTCGGCGATGCTAGCGGCGGAGTTGGGAGCCAACGTCGCTTTGGCTAAAAAAGCCGGACTTCTTCACGATATTGGTAAGGCGGTTGATTTTGAGGTTCAAGGAACGCATCCGGAAATTGGCAGAGAATTGGGGCAAAAATACGGCTTATCTCAGGAATTGATTACGGCGGCGATGTCTCATCATGATGATCATCCTCCAACCTTGGAAGGGGTGATTGTTAAGGTGGCGGACGCCATTTCTGGCGGTCGGCCGGGCGCACGAAGAGACAGTTATGAAGAGTATATAAAGAGATTGGAAGAGTTAGAGAGTTTGGCAAAAACCTTTGAGGGGATAGAAAAGGCCTATGCTATCGCGGCCGGACGGGAATTGAGAGTTTTTGTTAGGCCTCAGGAAATCGACGACTTGGCGGCTTATAAATTGGCCAGAGGTATCGCGGATAAAATAGAAGATGAGATAAAATATCCGGGCGAAATCAAAGTAACGGTCATTAGAGAAAATAGGGTCGTTGAATACGCCAGATAAAAGATAGCTCGGCGTTTTCGCGCCGGAATTCGGTGACATTTTTGATATTTGTGGTATAATGAAGGCGAAAACCAAAAGGTAATATAATTTTTCGGCGTGGAGAATGACGGTAACCTAAAATCAGACAAAGGGCATTGTTTATAGCAGGGTGTATAGGAATTAATGTCTTGTCTTTTTCCAAGATTTTTGTTTTTTGACATATCGTTTTGATTTTTGATTTTTTAATTTTTATTTTAGCGAAGATTTTATGCCTAAAAGAACTTATCAGCCTAAAAAACGAAAAAGAGCCAAAACGCACGGTTTTTTAGTGCGAATGCGGACTAGATCCGGAAGGAATGTTTTAAAAAAAAGGAGAAGTAAAGGAAGAAAGCGCTTAACCGTCTAGCGTCGCAAAACTACGGACAGAATCAATAAAACGAATAAAATTTATATTTGATTCATGGTATTTATATAATTTTTCCTCTGGCCGGCGGGGATTGAAAAGCCGAGTGCCGCAATGGTTATGTTGGCTAAACAATATCGTTTAATTAAAGATAAGGATTTCGTCAGACTAGCTCATCGTGGCCAAGCTGTTTTTTGTCCGGAAATGGGGCTTAAGTGGGTAAAAAACGACCTTCCTTATTCTCGTTTTGGAGTGGTTGTTTCTTTAAAAGTAGATAAAAGGGCGGTCGCCCGCAATCGGCTTAAAAGGGTGATTAGAGCCGTTTTAAGAGAAAATTTTTTAATGTTTAGACGAGGTTTTGATTTTATGATTTTAACCAGAGCCGAAGCCAAGGGTTTAAATTATACTCAGATTAAAGGGAAAATATTCCGTCTTTTTGAAAAGGGCGGACTGATACAATTAGAAAAGTAAAATTATTATAGTCGTTTATGCCCCTGGGTAAGATTCCATTTTTGTCAAGCAGCATGATTTCCGCTTGGGTCAGATTATGGGTTTTAAAGTTAATTCGTTTTTATCAAAAAACTCTTTCGCCCGACCACGGGCCATTTTCCATTTTTCATCCTTGGCCAGGCGTTTGCAAGTTTAGGCCAACTTGTTCGGAATACGCTTATCAAGCCATTGCCAAATACGGACTTTTAAAAGGCGGCTTTAAAGCCCTGGGTCGCATTTTAAGATGTCATCCCTGGTCGCATGGCGGTTGGGATGAGCCATAAAAAGAAAAGCCCGGAAATCTAAATTATTTTTTGTTTGTCATTTCAGGATTTATATCTATAATTAAACGAGTATTATTGAAAAAATATGGGAGAAATTTTTAAAACCTTGCTTTATCAGCCCTTGTTGAACCTATTGGTGTTTTTTTATAATATCATTCCTGGCCATGATTTAGGCGTGGCGATTATTATTTTAACGGTCCTGATAAAGGCATTATTACTTCCTTTGTCGCGAAAGGGGGTTAAGGCGCAAAAGTCGCTCCAAAATATCCAACCGGCCCTGGAGGCGATTAAAAAGAAATATGCCGGAGACAAGGAAAAACAAACTAAGGCGATAATGAATTTTTATAAAGAAAATAAGGTTAATCCTTTTTCGTCCTGTTTGCCGCTGTTGATTCAATTGCCTATTTTAATCGCCGTTTATCGGGTTTTCAGGGTTGGTTTGACTGAAAGCGTTTTGCCAGTTTATTCTTTCATTTCTAACCCCGGCATTCTCAATGTTTTGTCTTTTGGTTTTTTAGATTTATCGTACCCGAATATTTTTTTGGCGTTTATTACCGCCGTTTGCCAGTATATCCAAACAAAAATTTTGGCGGTTCATAAACCGGCTAAAGAACTTGTGAAAAAAGACGAGGCTAAAGACGAGAACATGGCCTCGATGATGAATAAGCAGATGAAATTTATGATGCCGATAATGACGCTTTTTATCGGCATGACTTTGCCCAGCGGCTTGATGCTTTATTGGTTGATCAGTATTTTAATTGGGATTTTAGAGCATAAATTGATTTCTTCCTCGATTAAACCCGTTGAAAAAGCGTTGGGTTGAGTTTAGATCCGTTATAAAAAATTTCTGTTTCGTTATTCATATGAATTTAGCCATTATTTTGACAAAAATGTTATTAGATGGCCTGCGAAGTATTTTTTATTTTCCTGTTTGGTGGTATACGCGCGGTTTGAAAAAGAAATTTCTCGGTTTTATTACGGGAGTTAAAACTTCGTCCCATAACCTCGCCCTAACTGTCATGTTTAAATATCTTTTTAAGCCGATGTTTGGCGAGCGTTCAAAATCGGGGAGAATTATTAGTTTTTTTATGCGCCTTATTCTTTTATTTTGGCGTCTTTTTTTATTCGGCTTGGCTTTAGTCGGCCATTTGGCGTTTTTTATCCTTTGGTTGGTTCTGCCCGTGGTGGCGGTTTGGCAAATTATTATTCTAGCGGGAAAATAAATATCAGAATACCGGAGTATAAAAATTTAAAATGAATTATTATGGATTATATTCTCTGTCCACAATGCAAGGGAGAGGGGAATTTCAGGGAAAAGGTTTGCCGGACTTGTTCCGGGCTCGGAGTTTATTCTTGGTTTGGAGGATATCTTTTATTTTTAGACCGACCGATGAATTGGGACAAGAGATTCGCTCTGGGAATAAAAAGAGTATTGCAATTGATTCTCGGCGTGGCGGGAGTTATTTTCGGACTGTGGGGATTGATTTGTCTGATAAAAATGGCCGTCGGTTTTCGACTATTTTCCTTGGAGTTTTTAGAGCAATATTTCCTTTGGATAAATTTTGAACAAAAGGATTTGCTTTTGTTTTTTTGGTTATCGATTTTATTGGATTTGTATTTATTTTACGCTATTGAGCGAGGACGGGAAGAGCAGTGTAAAAATTGGCCGAAGTCAAGCCGAGAATCACTTAATCAGCCGAATGATTGGTTGGAAGTGAATCGTTTGCCGAGAAAATTTAAAATAAGCGTGGACAGCGTTTTATCCAAACAGACGGTTAAGATATTATGGAGAGCCGTAAAAATGAGTCAAAAATTAAGGCACCAAAAAATAGAACCGATTCATATTTTGGCCGCCGGCTTGGCCGACAATGACGTCGCCCTGATGGTCGGTCGTTTAGGAATAGATTGGGCCGGTTTAAAAACTAGGGTAACCAAGGCCTTGCGTGATATTTCTCCGATGGCCGGCGGCAAAGGAGAATTTTATTCATTGGAAACCAAAAAGATTTTTTTAGCCGCTTATAATTTAGCCGGAATAAAAAAACGCACCGCTTTGTCTTCTTTGGAGATTTTGGAAGCGATGGTTGGAGAAGAGGGTCCGGTTAAAGAAATTTTTTACGATTTAGAAATTGAACCGGAACAAATAAAAAATGTCTGTCTCTGGATAGATGTTTATAAACAATTGGGACAAGAGTATCGTCGTTTTGCGAATCAATCTCGTTTCAAGCCCAAGGGGCCGATTAATCGGGCTTTTACAGCCGTGGCGACTCCTTATCTTGACGCTTATAGTCAAGATTTGACCCAATTGGCTCGAGTTGGTCGTTTTGGTTTTTGCATGGACCGGGAGAATGAAATGAAAGAAATATTTAGGATTATTGAAGGGAGCCGCCAAAGCGTGATATTGGTTGGCTCTCCGGGCGTGGGTAAAATGACAATTATTCAAGGTTTAGCCCGGAGAATGGTGACTGAAGAAGTCTCCAAAATCTTACAAGATAAAAGGTTGGTTAGCCTTGAGATTTCCAGTTTGATTGCCGGTGCGGCGCGACCGGGCGAAGTTGAAAAAAGACTGCAAATCATCATGGGCGAAATTGTTAAATCGGGAAATATCATTCTTTTCATTAAAGATATTCATAACATCGTGGGAATTAAAACCACGGAAGGAGAGCTTGATATTTCCGAGATTCTGGCCGATGCTTTAAAAAATAAAGCATTTTTAACTTTAGCCACTTCTACGCCGGTCGAATATCGGCGGTTAATCGAAGGCAAATCGCTAGAACAAGCCCTGCAAAAAGTGAATATTGAAGAACCGGATTTTAACGCCACAATTCAGATTTTGCAAGCCCAGACGGCAACGGTCGAGGCGACTGAGAAAGTATATTTTTCTTATGCCGCTTTAAGCCGGACGGTTGACCTTTCAATCCGTTATCTGCATGAGCGTTTTCTGCCGGAAAAAGCGATTAATCTTTTAAAGGAAGTGGCGATTATGGTTAAAAATAAACGCGGACAAAAAAGCGTTGTTCAGGCGGAAGACGTGGCCCAATTGGTGGCGGAAAAAACAAAAATTCCGGTGGCGAAAATTACTGAAAAGGAATCGGAAAAATTATTAAATCTTGAACAGCAAATACACCAGCGTTTAATTGATCAAAATGAGGCTGTTAATATGGTGGCGGCGGCTTTACGTCGAGCTCGGGCCGAGTTGCGGAGCGCTAAAAAACCGATTGTCAATTTATTATTTCTGGGTCCGACCGGAGTGGGAAAAACCGAATTAGCCAAGACAGTGGCCGAGGTTTATTTTGGCCGAGAAGATAGAATGATCCGTTTGGATATGAGCGAATATCAGGAAAAGTCCAGCCTTGGCCGTTTAATTGGCGTCCCGGGCGGTGATAAGGGCGGCCAATTAACCGAAGCCGCCCGACAAAATCCTTCGTCGCTTTTATTGCTTGATGAGATGGAAAAGGCGCATCCGGACATTTTAAACATTTTTTTACAAGTGATGGACGACGGTCGTTTAACCGATTCGTTGGGACGCACTCTTGATTTCACTAATATGATCATTATCGGTACTTCCAATGCCGGCACCGATTTCATTCAAGAAGAAATTACCAAAGGGACTTCGGTTGAAGCAATTACCGAAACTTTGGTTAGAGAGAAATTAAAATCGTATTTTCGTCCGGAATTTTTAAACCGTTTCGACGGCGTAATCGTTTTTAAGCCGTTGGGCAAAGAAGAAATAATTCAGATTACTAAATTACTTTTAATTAAATTAGCCAAACAGTTGGAACAAAAAGGCATTATTTTAAAGCCAACAGAAGAGGCGATTGTGGAAATCGCCGAAGCCGGCTTTGATCCGCTTTTTGGCGCTCGGCCTTTAAATCGGACAATTCAGAATCGAGTTAGCGACGTTTTAGCCAAATTTTTATTGACCGGCAAAATCGGCCGGCGGGACGTGGTGGTTTTGGAAAAGGGCGGGCAGATTAGAGTGGAAAAAGCCAAAAAAATATAAAAGATTAGTCGTTATGAAACGCAAGGTCCAAATATTTATAATTCACGGAGGCATGGTTTCCAAAAATAGGAAAGATTATTTGCGTTTTTTAAAAACAAGGAAAGTTTATCTTGAAAGGAGAGTGGAATGGCAAGACGACTATTTGGACGGGAAAATAGGGAGAAGTTTCGAAATTATCAGGCCGCGCATGCCCTTAAAAGAAAATGCGAGATATGGCGATTGGAAAATTCATTTTGAAAAATATATTCCTTTTTTGAGAAATCGCCTTGTTCTTGTCGGGATTTCATTGGGCGGAATTTTTCTGGCGAAATATTTGTCCGAGAATAAATTCCCTAAAAGAATACTTTCCACTTATTTAATTTGTCCGCCGTTTGACGAAACATTGCCTGGTAGAGGTTCGGCCGGAGGATTTAAACTTAGGCGGAATTTATCGTTGCTTGAGAAAAATTCTCCGCGGCTTGTCTTATTGTTTTCAAAAGATGACGATGTCGTTCCGGCGGTGGATGCAAAAAAATACGGAGCAAGGCTGAAAAACGCGAAAATCATAACTTATAAAAATAAAAACGGACATTTTCGAATATCCAGTTTTCCGGAACTTGTGAAGATGATTAAAAATGACGCGAAAATAAAATAAGTTTATCCTCGCGACTCTTGAAAGTTTTTTTCAATCTGGTATAATTAGAGAAAAATAATAGATAAATTTATGACTTCATTGGCGGTAATTAAAACCGGCGGAAAACAATATTTAGTGAAAAGGGGAGATATTCTAAAAGTGGAGAAACTCGATGCTAAAATTGGAGATAAAATTGAGTTTAAGGACGTTTTTTTGTTTTTCAATTCGGAAAAAACCGGCGTGAAAATTGGCCAGTCGGTTCTTAAAGCCGTTGTCGAAGCGGAGATTATTGCCCAGGAAAGAGGCAAAAAGGTGAAAATAGTCAAATATAAACCGAAGGTTCGTTATCATAAAAAACAGGGACATCGGCAATTGTATACTAAAGTGAAAATATTAAAAATAATGGCGGTTTAAATCGCCATTATTTTTAATATTTCTTATATCTTATCTATTAGATAAAATTTTTAAAGCTTGTTTGATTTTTTTTTCGGATTCAAGAATATCGGACGGAATTTTTCTGACGGCGTCTCGCGCTTGGGCCAACCCATAGCCCAGGCTGACGAGAGCGTCAATTACCAAGGCGTCGTTTTCCGCCCCGGAACTTTCCAGAGCGGTTTTTTCAACCTTTCCCTTGAGTTCAAGAATAATTTTTTTGGCGATTTTTGCACCAATACCCGAGACTCTGGTCAAGGTAAGGGAATTTTCTTCTAGAATGGCTTTTTCCAAATCGGATATCCGAACCAGAGACAGGATGTTTATTCCCAATCTTGGTCCGATTCCGGAAACGGAATTTAGAAGTTTGAAATATTTCAGTTCTTCTTCGGTTTCAAAACCGTATAATTCAACGGTTTCTTCGTTTTTTATCGCCAGAAAAGTGAATAACTTGAGCGTTTGGCCGATTTTTGTCTTTTCCCAAAGAGAATTGATTACAAAAATTTGATATCCCAGTCCATTGGTTTCAATGACTAAAAAATTTTTTTCCTTTTGGACGATTGTTCCCTTAATGGAATAAATCATAATTATTCGTTATTTTAATGTTATATTTTCGATATTTACTTATCCACAGTTGCCTTTAAAAACGGTTGTGCTACCATAATACGGCAATGCCCGAAAGGCATAAAAGAATTATAGCATAATATAATAATTTATTAATGGGCTGTTTCCGTTAACAATTGGATTTCTTGGGGTTGACAAATTTTTGAAAAACTTGTATAATAGTGACGCTCGTGAGATAATAAGCATAAACCGATCGGAGGAATTATAAACTTAAACGATCTTGTCATATGACGTACGAAAGTCCAAATTTTACTCCTTCGCCGGAGGTCAAGGAGGTTAATCGGTCGGAAAGAGATATGAGAAACTTTTCCGAGGCGCTTTTGCAGAGGTGGGAAAATCCACAGGAGGAAACTAGTATTTTCTACGAGACGATGGTAAAGCGCAATGAAGGAGTTCTTGAAACTTATTCCGATACGAATATCAAAAGAGCGTATGAAATTTCGATGCAATTAATGGATGTGTCAAGAAAAAACCCAAAACAAGTTAGAAGTCTGATTGAGAATGGCGGAGAAGCCGAGGCATAAGTCGGCCTCGGAGGTATTCTTTTAGTGGAATTCTATGAGTAAGATATTAGACAAATTGCGTCAGATTATTGTCTCGTCGACCCAGATTTCTTCAGCTGACCAAAATGATTTGCTTGTTTTTCTGCCGATTTTACCCGAAACGGCACTTGAAGATCTTTATGAGATTTTTGATAAAAATCCCAAAATAATCAAGGAATTTAACGAGGATTTTAAGTCGAGATTGGATATTTTAATTGATGGTCGTGATAAATGGGATAAGCTAATCGCCCATGAGGAGGAAATGCTCAGAGAAGAGGAAGAGGGGCTTTTATAAAAAATTATATAAAAAATAAGATACGTTTTTAGCAATTTATGCCGATTAAAAAAGCCGCTGTCAAGTCGCTTCGTCAGACAAAAAAGAAAGAGGAGCGCAATCGTAAGATTAAACAGAATATCAATTGGCTGGAACGCCAATTTTTAAAAATGGTCTCTTCTAATAATAAAAAAGAAGCGGCCGATTTTTATTTAAAATTGCAAAAAGCGTTCGATAAAGCCGCCCAAAAGGGGGTGGTGAAGAAAAATAAATCTTCTCGCAAAAAATCTCGTCTTGCTCAAAAACTTAATTTAATGAAATAGTTCTGGAAATTGGGGGCGAAAAGTTAAGATTTAACGATTAACAGATTCAACAAGACGCTTGGGTTGATGGGCCGAGTTTTACGCAAAAGATCTATCTCTAATAATTGTTGATAGATTTTTTTTAATCCTTCCAAAGTGTAGTTTTTTTCCTGCTCTAGCGCTTTTTGGCATACATAGGGATGCATTTTAAGCCGTTTTGCCAGTTCGCGAGAAGAGAGAACTGGGCTATTTTTGAGGCATAATTTAGTCCGAAATATGGTGCGATACTGGTGGGTGAGCATCGAGAGCAGATAATCGATCTTTGCTCCATTTTCAAATTGATCCGACAGGAGCCGAAGGGCTAAAACCTTATTTTTCCGCCCCAGCGCATCTATGAGCCGCCAAATATTTTGTTCTGTTTTGGGGATAATGACGTTTTTTAAATCTTCAAAATGAACATTCAGCGAATCGTTTTGTAGGGAAACGATTTTGTTGGTTTCGTTTTTGAGCGACCAGAGATCGTTGCCATAGATATTCGCCAAAAGGTCTATGGTTTTCGTTTCAATTTTTATTCCTTGCTTTTCAAATTCTTTTTTAATCCAAATTTTTACTTCGCGAAGATTTAAAGGTTTAAATTCTTCGGCGTATTTTTTCTTCTTTAAAAATTGGTATAATTTTTTTTGAGACGGAGATAATTCGCCGAGACGGACTTCATTGTCCCAAAAGACGATAATATTGTCCTTTGAAACGCCATTTTTCGTTTTCGCCTCCGCCGATTTTTTTAAAATACTCATTATCTCGCGGACGACAATTTCATTTTTTTCTCGGTCTTGAGGATTTCGCTCGGCTGAAAGCAGGTCTTCGAGAATAATCATTCTTTTTTCCGCAAAAAGTCCGCCGGTTAAAATAAGCCGGCGGACTTTGTCAATTGACAAGTCGTCCGCTTGAACGCTCGAAATGCTTAAACCTTGTTGGTCTTTCTGTTCGACAAATTTTCGTTTTAGTTCGAATAGTTTTTGTCTGGAGCGGTATGTGTCCGCTCCGTAAAGAAAAATTACCATAGCGGTCAAAATAGTTTGTTCGGGGAGGAAATATTTTCCTCCAATCTTTTTATCAGGCTTTTAAAACCAAATTCTTTTAAAGTCGGAATGGCTGTTTGAAAACAGGCCGCGTCAAAGGGCATGATTTTTTTGAAATTCAATTTTTCAATTTTCTGCTTAATGGTAACAAGCTCTTTGGTCAAAATTGCCCGTTCTTTATTTTTTCTAAGAATTTCGGCGATATTTTTTTTAATTAAATTCTCTTCTTTGTTTTTTTCCAAATGGGCGTAAATATTTTCGAGATTTTTGAATTTTTTTATCAAATCAAGGGCGTTTTTTTCTCCAATGCCGGGCACGCCTTTTATATTATCTGAAGCGTCGCCGCGCAACGCCTTGAAATCGATTAATTGTTTCGGACTAAGTCCGAAGCGTTCTTTTATCTCGTCAGGTCCGTATATTTTAATTTGGCTTAATCCTTGGCGGAGAAAATAAAGGGAGGTTTGTTTGTCAACCAGTTGAAGCAGATCAAGATCGCCGGTGACGATTAAAGATTTTAAGCCGGCGATTTCTTGTTTTTGCCCTTTAATTATCGCGGCGATTAAATCATCGGCCTCGTAACCGTCCAGCGAGAATGTCGGAATGGCGAATCCTTGGGCAATTTGTTTGGCGAGCGGTATCTGGTCATAAAATTCTTGAGGTTGTTTTTCTCGTCCGGCTTTGTATTCTTTATATTTTAGATGGCGAAAAGTGGGGGCCTTGGTATCAAAGGCCGCCGCTAGGTAATTCGGCTTTTGTTCGCGGACGAGTTTCAAAAGCAGGGAAGAAAAACCGTAGACGGCATTGATTACTCGGCCGCGCGGATCGGTCAGTTTTGGCAAGGCGTGCCAGGCGCGGTGAAGCACGGCTGGCGCGTCAATTATGATTAATAGAGGTTTTGTTGACATAATCCCATTATAATGGGTTTAAAAAAAAATAAAAAGGTCTCTCCTTTTACTTAAAGAGAATACGACAGGAGTCGAATTCTCTTTTTTTCGGCCTACGAAATAGTTTTATTAAAGGCCCGAGCGGGAATTGTACCCGCGTATAACTGTTTTGCCTGCCTGCGCGGGTAGGTCCGCCTGCCATCGCTAAAGGCCCGAGCGGGAATTGCACCCGCGTATAACTGTTTTGCAGACAGTTGCCTTACTACTTGGCTATCGGGCCTTTAGACATAGCGGGCAGGCAGACAGTTGCCTTACTGCTTGGCTATCGGGCTATTTTTTTATTTTAGAGAAAAAATATGATTTGTCAATCTTAATTATTTTATAGAAGATAATTAAAAATTGAATTTCCTTATGAATTCAGACAATCAGCATTGCATCGCCAAAGGAATAGAAACGGTATCCTTCTTTTATCGCCCGTTGATACGCTTTTTTTATCAATAATTGACCGGCGAAGGCCGAGACTAACATCAGGAGAGTTGTTTTTGGCAGATGGAAATTAGTGATTAAGCCGTCGATGAATTTGAATTTATAGCCCGGATAAATAAAGATGTCGGTTATTTTCTTCCCCGTCCTTAAATAACCGTTGGTGGTGGAAAACGATTCCAAGGCTCGGGCGCTGGTAGTGCCGACAGCGATTATTTTTTTGTTTTGTTTTTTGGCTAAATTCAGTTTTTTGGCGGTCGCCGGAGATATTTCAATCCATTCAGGGTGTATTTGGTATTGTTCAACCTTTTCGACTTTAACCGGTTGGAAAGTTCCTAAGCCAATATGAAGAGTGATGAATTCAAAACCGAAACCCCGTTTTTCCAGTTTTCTAATCAGGTTTTTAGTGAAATGAAAACCGGCTGTTGGCGCGGCCGCTGAACCGAATTTTTTAGCGTAGACGGTTTGATATTCTCTAAGATTGGAAAAGCGTTTTATATACGGAGGAGTTGGGGTCAACCCGATTTTATTGAGAGTTTTTAAAAATTTTTTTCCCGACAAATTAAATTTTATTTCTCCCAATTGGCGGTTTTTTTCAAGAAGAATTCCATTTAGACTTTTATTAAAAGTTATTTTGACGCCGGGCGTTATTTTCCCTCCGATTACGCTTTCCCAGTTTTGGGGGCGGGTTTTTTTCAAGAGCAGAACTTCGATTTTGCCGCCGGTTGGCTTGGTTCCGATTAAGCGGGCGGGAAATACTTTGGAATTATTGGCGACCAAGACGCTGTTTGGGGAAAGGTATTTTTCCAAGTTGTAAAAAAAATCACGGCTAATTAGTTGTGATTTTTTGTTTAGAATCATCAGTTTCGAGTGATCTCGAGGTCGGACAGGGCTTTGGGCAATTAGGTTTTTGGGCAGACAATAACCAAAATCTTTTGTATCCATAAGTTAGCGCTTGGAGAATTTTTTAAACTTTCAAGTATTTTTTAATTGCCAGACTGCTGCCGAGCATTGAAACAAAAAGGGCAAAAATTAGGAGTAAAACTCCAAAAGTTAATCCTTCAGTTTTGAGATAGGAAAAGAGATTAAAATTTATTTCTAAAAATTGCTGGAGGCGGGGTTGAATAAAGACGGCAACGCCAATACTGGTGCCGAGGGTGAAAATCCAGGCGATTAAAGCGTAAAAGCCGCTTTCAATTAGGGCGGGCGCTCGGATAAACCAGGAGGTGGCTCCGACTAAGCGCATAATTTCGATTTGTTTTTGTCTTGATAAGGCGCCCAATTTTATAGTGTTAAAAATCACCAAAATGGCGATAAAAATAAAAACACCGCTGACTCCCAAACCAAGATAAGAGGCCTTTTGGCTGAATTTATTAAAACCTTGGATAAGGTTTTGATAATCGTAGAAGTCCTGATTTTGAATCAAATCTTGATATTCTTGGCGCTGGATTATTTCTAAGACTTTTTGATAATCGGTTGGATTATTAAATTTTATGTTAATAGTTCCGCCGAAAGGATTCTTCCCTAATTCTTCCAAGGATTTTAGAATCAAAGGATCGTCTTGGTGTTTTTGTTCGAATTTTTCAAGGGATTGCTCTTGGTTTAAGTATTGTATCTCTTTTATTTCGCTCATATTCTCCAGCTCGGCCAACAACAGGCCAAAAGCGGTCTCATTGATATTTTGTTTTAAGTAAATTCCCAGGTCCATTTTATCCTTGAAAGAGGTCAATACTTTTTGCCCTACGACATTTAAATAATATATCAGGCAAAGGGAAAAAAGCATTAGAAACATTACAATAATACTGGCTAAAGAAAGCCAGAAGTCGCGAAAAGAATTTTGTAGGGCCATTTTAAAAATCCGCATAAACGCTATTGCTAAAGGCAAAAATAAAAAATTTAAAAAATCTTTGTCTTGTCGAAGTATCCAGTATATCCTTATTTTTCATAAGTTTTTGCGTTTTTTGGTTTGTGTTTTTTTGTATTTTATTTTTTTATTTTAATATTCGCTTGTTCCAGCTGTTCTTCGGGGAGTTCGCTGGGCGCGTTCATCATTAAATCTCGGGCATCGGCCGTTTTAGGGAAAGGAATAACCTCGCGAATGTTCGGTTCATTGGTTAAAATCATGATTAAGCGGTCTAGCCCCAAAGCAAATCCGCCGTGAGGGGGAGCGCCGTATTTAAAGGCTTCAAGTAGGTGCCCAAATCGTCTTTTTATTTCTTCGTCGGAAACTTTTAAAATTTTAAAGATTTTTTCCTGGAGGTCTTTTTGATGAATTCTGATTGAGCCGCCCCCGATTTCAAACCCGTTGCAAACAAGATCGTATTGTTTGGCGCGCGCCCTTAAAGGATCTGTTTCTAATAAACCGGCATCCGATTCAAGAGGGGCGGTGAAAGGATGGTGGATAGAGACAATTTTTCCTTCGCTTGCCGAGTGTTCAAAAAGGGGAAAATTATTCAGCCAACAAAAAGATAACTCTTCGAGGTTGTTTTTGTTTTCTCTGAGGTCGGGTTTATCGGTTTGATATTTGACCATCGCTTCTTCATAAGTAAGTCGAGGAAAAGGAGATCGCGAGATTAGTCCGCGCGGAGAAATCTTTTTAATCAAGTTTGTTATCAGATTTTCAACCAGCGCCATAACGTCTTTTTCTTCGACAAAACTCATTTCTAAATCCAATTGGGTGAATTCCGGCTGTCTGTCTCCGCGCGTGTCTTCATCGCGGAAGCAACGGGCAATTTGGAAATATTTTTCTAAACCGGCGACCATTAAGAGCTGTTTGAATTGTTGGGGCGCTTGAGGCAGAACATAAAATTGTCCGGAATAGAGCCGCGAAGGAACAATAAATTCCCTGGCGCCTTCCGGCGTGCCTTTGGTTAAAATCGGCGTTTCTATTTCTAAAAAATCATTTTTATCCAAATAATCTCGGATAAATTTAACCACTCGGTGCCGCAGAACCAAATTATTTTTCATTCTTTCATGCCTTAAATCCAAATAGCGATATTTCAGACGCAACTCTTCGTTGGCTCTTTTGTCTTCGTTATTTATTTCAAACGGCGGCGTTTCGGCTTGATTTAGGAGGCATAATTTTTCGGCTAAGATTTCCACGCTCCCAGTGGGGAAATTTTTATTGATTTGATTTTTGGGTCGTTGGTTAACAACTCCTTCAATCTCGACGACGAACTCCAAGCGTATTTTTTTAAGGATTTCTTGCGATCTTTGGTCCAGATTTTCTGGCGAAAACACAACTTGAACCAAAGCGGATCGGTCGCGCAGATAAATGAAGGTGATTTGTCCCAGGTCTTTGCGGTCATTAACCCAGCCGCAGAGTTTGACTTTTTTGCCGATATTTTTTATCGTTTGGATATTAAAAATTCTTTTCATAGAATAATGAGAATATTTTTTAATTTAAGGGAATTATTGGGTTCTTTGATTTGTTTTTCCTAATTTTTTCCGGCGATTTCCGTTATTAAAATCAAGGTTTTATTCTGTTAATTAGACGGGGAAAGGGAATTGTTTCTCTGATATGCGGCAAATTGCAGAGCCAAGCGACGATTCTTTCCACTCCAATGCCAAAACCCGAATGGGGCACGGATCCATAGCGCCGCAAATCTAAATACCATTCCAATGATTTCCGGGAAAGTTTGAATTTTTTAATTTTTTCTTCCAAAATTTTCAAGTCGTCGATTCTTTGCGAGCCGCCGATAATTTCTCCGTAACCTTCCGGAGCGATTAAATCGTCGTTTAAAACCAGATTCGGATTTTGCGGATCCGGTTTCATGTAAAAGGCCTTGATTTCTTCGGGATATTTTTCAATGAAGACCGGCTTGTCAAACATTAAAGAGATGGCGGTTTCTTCATCGCCGCCGAGATCGTCGCCTTGTTTTATTTTAAATCCGATTTTTTGCAGGCGTTCAATCGCTTGAGAGTAGGTGATTTTCGGGAAGGGCGTTTTTATATTTTTTAACGGCCTTACATCTCTTTCTATTATTTTTAATTCTTCTTTGCAATTCTTAAGGGTCCAATCCATTAAATATTCAATCAATCGTTCCTGTAACTTCACATTCTCCTCGTGTTCTATAAAAGCGGCTTCGGCGTCCATCATCCAAAATTCTGTCAAATGGCGCCGCGTTTTTGATTTTTCCGCTCGAAAAGTCGGCCCGAAATCATAAACCCGGCCTAAAGAATAAATCAATGATTCGAGATAAAGCTGGCCCGATTGGGATAAATAGGCCTGTTGCCCGAAATAGTCAGTGTTGAATAAAGTGGTTGTCCCTTCGCAACAAGTGGGAGTCAAAATCGGGGAGTCGGTCAGAATAAATCCTTCTTTTCTAAGAAAGGAACGGATAGCCCAGATTATTTCATTTCGAATTTTTAAAATAGCCGCTTGGCGTTTTGAGCGGATCCAAAGATGCCGGTGATCCATTAAAAAATCGATTCCGTGAGATTTTTTACTAAGAGGATATTCTTGAGACAGTTGAAAAATTTTTATTGCTGTCGCCTGCATTTCGTAGCCGTAAGGCGAGCGTTTTTCCGCGTAAATTTTTCCGGTTATTTCGACGCTGGTTTCCAGGGTTAAATTCTTGCAAGCCGACCAGGAGTCTTTATTAACTTCTTTTTTAGAGACGATGGCTTGAATTTCGCCAGTGCCGTCGCGAAATTGGAGGAAATAAATGGAACCGGAAGAGCGAAAATTAAAAATCCAACCCCTTAAAACTACGGGTTTTTTTAAATTTTTTTTGACGTTTTTAAGCAAGATGTAATCCATAATAATTGCGGTTTTTAGAATTTTAAATCCATTTTGACGAAGGAGATGATTTTATTAGGACATGCCGTAAAAAAGAATTTTTAGAGATTTTGCGCCAAGCGTAAAATTTTCCCATCAAAGGTTATCTTATCATAATTATAATATTATAAGGCATTTATAGAATAATAAAAGGAGAACTTTTTATAAAATTCAAATTTTGGGAAATTTTTTGCTTTTTATTCTTTTTGTCTCCAACGATTTTCTGATAATAAATAAACTCGGCGTCCGAAACCGAGTGATTTTTTTGCGAGTCTTTTGAGAATAGTCGCGCATAACGGTTTTTTGATTTTTTATTTTAAGTGAAAATAAGGAATGGGTCTGCTGGGAATCGAACCCAGATCAATAGCTTAAAAGGCTACTGCTCTGCCACTGAGCTACAGACCCGCGGTAACGGACTTTTTACGATTTTTTTATTTAATTGTTCGCTATAACCAGCTGTGGCGTTTTTTGATTAAAAAATCTCCGTCGTTTTGGCGAATTAGAGTGAAATTTCTGCCGGCTCGATCTTCAAATTTTACTTTACCCGACATTCGGGCATTGGTGAATAGAGATTCTGATTCGTCAAGGCTTAGAATGTAAGCCAGGTGTTCGAACCCTTGGCTGGCGTCATCTTCATAAGAAACGGCATAGGCCCTGATGTTTTTTGTCTTCATATTTGGTTTGGATCTAATTTGTTTTAGTAAATCGGAATTTTTATTTTCCGAATAATTCGGAGTGAAATTTATATGGCAAAAATCTTTATAATTGTTGATAAGATGTGCAGAAATAAAACTTGAAAGAAGAGCGTAATTATTATATACTATAAAAAATAAGTTGTAAATATTTTTTATTTTTTTATATATTGTTTTGATATTATTAACCATTATGTCCGACTTTGAATCAGTGGTTGAAAAACTTCCGCCCCAGAATCTCGAGGCGGAACAAGCCCTACTTGGCTCTTTATTAATTGATAAAGATGCTATGGTTAAAATTGCCGATAAATTATCGCCCGACGATTTTTATAAGGACGCCCACCGGATGATTTATTCGGTGATGCTTGATTTATGGGAATCGCGAGAACCAATTGATATTTTGAGCGTTGCTAATCGCCTGGAAGAAAAAGAGCAGTTGGACATAATTGGCGGACGGACTTATCTGGCTTTTTTGTCAAATAGCGTGCCGACGTCCAGTCATGTTTTGTCTTATTCCCAAATTGTCCAAAAAAAGTCAACCTTGCGTCGAATAATCAGGGCTTCAACCGAGACTATTCAGATGGCTTATAAAGAGGAAGAAGAGGCAACTGGCGTTTTGGACAAGGCGGAACAAAAATTATTCGCTATTTCGCAAAAATTTTTAAGACAGAATTTTATTCCCTTAAAAGACACTCTGTCTCAAGCCTTTGAAAGAATAGATGAACTGCATCGAGGAGTAAAACAAGTTAGAGGGGTGCCTACCGGTTATGTTGATTTGGATAATGCTTTGGCCGGACTTCAGCCTTCGGAATTGATTCTTTTGGCTTCAAGACCAAGTATCGGAAAATCGGCACTGGCTCTTGATATTGCTCGCCATGCGGCGGTTTACCATAAAATTCCCGTCGGCATTTTTAGTTTGGAAATGTCCAAGGAGCAAATAACCGATAGGTTGCTTTGTTCTCAAGCCGAGGTCAGTCTTTGGAAAATGAGAACGGGACAGCTTTCCCGTAAAGATGGCGATGGAGAATTCGAGCGATTAGGCGAGGCTTTTGGAGCGTTGGGCGAAGCGCCTATTTTTATCGACGATTCTCCTATGGCCAATATTATGGAAATTAAAACCAAGTCTCGGCGCTTGCAAATGGAACATGGTTTGGGATTGATAGTTTTGGACTATTTGCAATTAATGGAATCGGGAAGTGCCTCGATAGAGGGACGGGTCCAAGAAGTTTCAGAGATTTCTCGGTCTTTAAAAGCGGTGGCGCGAGAATTAAATGTTCCTGTTTTGGCGCTTTCTCAGCTTTCCCGAGCGCCGGAAGCAAGAACGCCAGCGATTCCCAGATTGTCCGATCTTCGCGAAAGCGGATCGCTGGAACAAGACGCCGATGTGGTAATGTTTATTTACCGCAAAGCCATGGATAGAGGAATAAAGAATTGTCCAGAAGAAGAGAAAAATTTAGCCGAAGTTCACATTGCCAAACACCGCCATGGCCCGGCGGGCGTGACCGTCAGGTTGTATTTCGACGGCGATACGGTCAGTTTTAAGAGTTTGTCGAAATCCGACTTGGAAGTGCTTGGAGAACAAGAAACCGAAGAACCATTTTAAAACGCGGATAAAAAAATATGTTTCCTTCGGAAATTGAAAATTTAATCGATAAGTTCGGCCGGTTTCCCGGCATCGGCCCCAAAACCGCCCAGCGGTTTGTTTTTTATTTATTAAAGAAAAAACCGGAAGAGTTAAATGATTTCGCCGTTTTGATTGGCGAATTAAAAAATATTTTTCCCTGTTTTATTTGCGGTAATTTTTCTTCAATTTCGTCCGTCAATGCCGGTCACAAGATTTGCCCGATTTGTTTTGATAAGCGGCGAGATCAAACGGTCATTACTTTGGTCGCCGAGCCCCAGGACTTAGTCGCCATTGAAAAAACGGGAGAGTATAAAGGACTTTATCATGTTTTAGGGGGGCTTATTGATATGGTTTATAATTTAAGTCCGGAACAGTTAAAAATTCAAGATTTAATGCAAAGATTAAGAAACCAGCCGGTTAAGGAACTTATTTTTGCCCTTAATGCCACGATTGAAGGAGAAAGTACGGTTTTGTACATCGCTAATCTTATAAAAAAAGATCCTAAAATAAGTCGTAAAATTATTTTAACCCGGATTGCCAGAGGTATTCCTTTGGGAGGAGAAATCGAATACGCGGACGAGATTACTTTAAGCGACGCTTTTAAAAACCGTAAAACGATTTAATAAAATAATTTAATAAATATATATGAAAGATAAAACAAAAATTGGCATTATTGGCGGCGGCAATTTATACGGCCTGAGCGTTTTAAAAGGGAAAAAAGTCAAAACCACTTCCACTCCTTATGGGAAAGTTTATTATTATTTGATCGGCGGCCATCCTTTGATTTTACGGCATGGGCCGATTCATAATATTCCGCCTCATCGGATAAAATATCGGGCTAATATTTTCGCTTTTAAAAAAATAGGCGTGACACGCATTTTCGCTTTTAATTCGGTCGGTTCCTGTAAAAAGACGATTAAACCGGGATCTTTTTTAATCCCCGATGATTATATTGATTTTACGCCCCCTACTTTTTTTCAGAAAAAATGTCGGTATATTACGCCGGAGGTTTCTGGCCGATTAAGAAAAATTTTGATTGGAATTTGTCGGGAGTTGAAGTTTGATTTTAAATCCAAAGGAGTGTATTTCTACTCTCAGGGTCCGAGATATGAAACCAAAGCGGAAATCGGCTTGATTAAGAATTTTGCCGACGTGGTTGGGATGACGATGAGTAAAGAAGCGACTTTAGCCGGAGAATTGGATCTCGAATACGCTTGTCTTTGTTCTATTGATAATTGGGCGCACGGATTGGTTAAGATGCCGCTAGCTCAGAAGACCGTAGAAGAATTCGAAACGCGGATTAAGTTTAAAATAGAAAAAATAATTGGAAAACTTTTAAAATTGACTTCAGTATGACCCTGTTGATAAAAAATGTGGTTTTAAAAGGGAAAAGAATCGACATTTTTATCCGAGACGGAAAAATTGAAGAAATTGGTTCTAAAATAAACAAAGTTGCCGCTCAAAGAATTGACGGCGAGGGACGGAAAGCGGTTTTGCCAGGACTAGTTAACGCCCATACGCATGCGGCGATGTCTCTTTTTCGCGGTTATGGTGGAGATTTACCTTTAAATGACTGGCTTGAGAAAAAAATTTGGCCGGTTGAGAAAAAATTGTCGCCCGACGATGTTTATTGGGGAACCAAATTAGCCTGTTTGGAGATGATTAAAACCGGCACGACTTGTTTTAATGACATGTATTGGTTTCCTTCGGCGGCTCTCGAAGCAATTGAGGAAACGGGTCTTCGCGCCGTAGTCGGCTTGGTTATTTTGGATGACTTTCCTTTTGGTTCCCGGGAAAATGTGGAAAAATTTTGGCGGAATATCGAAAAAAGGGATATTAAGGAGGTGAGTTTTGCTTTGGCGCCCCACGCCGTTTACAGCGTCAGCCAAGAGAATTTGATTTGGACTAAAAATTTTGCCCAAGCGAACAACTTGCCTGTGCACATTCATTTATCGGAAACTCAAAAAGAGGTAAGCGATTGTTTAAAAAAATATAAACTTCGTCCGGCCGAATATTTGGCAAAAATCGGGATTTTAAATAAAAATTGTCTTTTAGCTCACGCAATTTGGCTCTCAGACAAAGAAATTAAACTTTTGGCCGAGAAAAAATGCAACTTGATTTACAGTCCTTGTTCGGAAATGAAATTGGCCTCAGGGGTCTTTCCTTACTTAAAAGTAAAACAAGCGAAAGTCAATGTTTGTTTGGGGACGGATAGCTCGGCTTCAAATGATAATTTGGATTTATTCGAAGAAATGAAATTCGCCTCTCTTTTACAAAAAATAAAAGAAATGGATCCGCTCCTTGCTCCGAGCTCGGAAATTTTTGCTCTGGCAACGGAAAACTCGGGTCGGGCGTTAAAAATGAAAATTGGTCGGATTGAGAGGGGTTATTTTGCCGATTTGATTTTGGTCGATTTGGGTCAGATTTGTTTTTCTCCTGGCCATAATTTAATTTCGAATTTGGTTTATTCTTGCCACGGCGATTGCGTCACTGACGTCGTCTGCGCCGGCAAGATTTTAATGAGAAATAGAAAAGTGGAAAAAGAAAAGGAAATTATTAAGGAAGCGGCAAAAAGAGCTAAAAGATTGTTTAATCTTGGGTTAAAGAATTTCTGTTAAATGCAATTTGATGGAGAGAGAAAATTTTCAAAAGAAAGTTTATTCCGTAGTGAAAAAAATACCGAAAGGGAAAATATTGACCTATAAACAAGTGGCAGAAAGAGTCGGAAATCAGAGGGCTTGGCGGGCAGTGGGCAATGTTTTAAATAAGAATGTCGATTTTCTGACTCCTTGTCACCGCGTAGTTTGTTCCAATGGATTGGTTGGCGGCTATAAAAAAGGAGTAAAGAAGAAAATCGAAATTCTAAGGAAAGAGGGGATATTTTCAAAAGGGAAAATTCTCCCTTCGTCCTTTTTTAATCGGCCCTGTTTAAGCGTGGCTAAATCTCTTTTGGGCAAATTTTTAATTAAAGAGGATAAAAGAGTTATTAATGGATTTTTCCGTTGCCCAGTGGTTAAAGAATTGATGATTACTGAAGTCGAGGCCTATGTCGGGCTGGAGGATAAGGCCAGTCATGCCAGCCGGGGGAAAACCGAACGCAATAAAATTATGTTTGGTCCGGCGGGTTGTTGGTATGTTTATTTTACTTATGGCCTGCATTGGATGTTAAATGTCGTTACCGGACCTAAAGGTTTTCCGGCTGCGGTTTTAATCAGGGGAACGGGGCGAATTGTTGGGCCGGCGAGGATAACAAAGTATTTAAAAATAACAAAAAGATTCAATGGTCTGCCGGCGAGCAAAAAAACCGGACTTTGGATTGAAGATCGGGGAGTGAGGCTTGATCCGCGTCAGATTGCCGCGGACAGACGGGTGGGCGTTGAGTATGCCGGCGAATGGGCGGACAAGCCGTATAGATTCAGAATTTCAGATTAAAATTCGGTTTTTCAGTCGGCGTTTTTCTGGTATAATATGACTTATGAAAACAGGAAAAGTGGTTGAAATTTTAAGTCGGGGAGATTGGGACGATTTTGTTGTTGCCAATAGCAATCCTCTGGCGCCGGCAGGCGAGTTTTTACAATCTTGGCTATGGGGAGATTTTCAAAGCGGCCTCGGACGAAAGACCCGGCGTTTTAAAATTGAAAGTGGCGGCCGAACAATGGGACAGTATTTGCTAATTAAACATTTTTTGCCTTTTATTTCATCGCGTTTTGGCAAATTTTATTTTTATTGTCCTCGCGGGCCGATTCTTGATTTTTCCCAACCCGAATCGGAAAAAAAGAAAATATTAAAACTTTTTTTAAAAGAAATTATAGGATTGGCAAAAGAGGAAAAAGCTGTTTTTTTAAGGATAGAGCCTTTAAATAATAATTTTTTATCGGCATGGCGCGATTCGGGACTTAGGGTTGTTTCGACATCCCCTGTCCAGCCGCGCGAAACAAGCGTTTTGAATATTGATCAGTCGGAACAAGAAATTTTGGCGTTAATGCATCCGAAAACCAGATATAATATTCGGCTGGCTGAAAAACGGGGAGTGAAAATACGCGAAGCCAGCGGCGAACGAGATATTAACGATTTTTTGAGATTGATTCGCCAAACGGCCGAGAGAGAGAAATTCAAGCCGCATTCGGACGATTATTACCGCCGTCTTTCAAAATTGAATTCGGCCTTTTTTCGTTTTTATTTGGCTGAATATAAAAATAAAACCATTGCCGCTTATTTTGTCATTTTTTTCGGAAAAACGGTTTCTTATATTCATGGCGCTTCCACGCGTCAAGACAAAGAGGCGATGGCCCCCCATTTGCTTCATTGGGAAATAATCAAACGGGCTAAGGAAGAGGGATTTAAATTTTACGATTTTTGGGGAGTCGACGAGACAAAATGGCCGGGAATGACCCGTTTTAAAATGAGTTTTGGCGGAAAAAAAATCGTTTATCCAGGAACGTTCGATTTGCCGGTTTTTAAAATATGGTATAGATTGTATAGGTTGGGGAGGGGCATAAAAAGAATATAACGCGAATGCGGCGAATGGCGAATAAAAACAATAAGTAATATATTGGAAATTGTCTGCCTAAAAAAACGATTTTTTAGTTGTCTTATAAAATATTTTAATTTTTAATTTAGCGGGACGTTTATGCTTTCTTTTATTTTGTCTTTATTGTTAATTCTGAATTTATCGTCAACCCTTAATCAAGCGGTTTATTTGGATAAAATAGCGGAAATAAAACCCGATGAATCTAGTCGGGTTTTTCCTTATTCTTTGGGTCCGAAATTAACCAGTCGAAGCGCTTTGGCTTTTGATGCGGAAACCGGCGCGGTTTTATTTGAAAAAGACGCTGACTTGGTTTTACCGATCGCCAGTATTACCAAATTAATGACGGCTTTGGTTTTTTTGGAAAATAACACTAAAAAATGGAACGAAACGGTAAGGGTCGAGTTGGGAGATTTGGTTGAAGAAACGAATATTGAAAACGATATTGAGCCGGCCGGCTTGGCTATTAAACCCGGGAACATTTTGACAATTAAAGATATTTTTTACGGCGGTTTAATTAAATCAGCCAATAATGCCATGAAGATTTTGGCTCGATTGGTTGAAAATGGCGAGTTGTCTGCTCAGGCGGGGTTGCCGGAGGCGGGAGTGGATAAAAAGACATTTGTCGACCTGATGAACGAAAAGGCGGCTTCTTTAAAGATGATTAATACTCATTTTGTCGAACCAACGGGCCTTGATTCGGATAATCGTTCCACTGTCCGAGATTTGGCTAAATTGATTGTTGCCTCTTTGGAAAAAGAAGAAATAAAACAGGCGCTGAACACCAATTTTTATAACGTGCTTATTGGAGAGTCGAACGGAGTAAAAACTTATCAACGGATTTATAATACCAATAAATTATTAAATACTTTTATCGATTTAGTTGGGGCAAAAACCGGTTATTTGCGGGAAAGCGGGTATTGCTTCGCGGGACTAAGCGATTATCA
>Ga0163210_1000176_pt1 | contig 24451 bp, 20 predicted proteins | sample Kivu_220m_FD_113536 | JGI IMG/M metagenome (GOLD analysis project Ga0163210, IMG submission 113536) | Freshwater microbial communities from Lake Kivu, Western Province, Rwanda to study Microbial Dark Matter (Phase II) - Kivu_220m | ecosystem: Environmental > Aquatic > Freshwater > Lake ...
GTAAAATCATAAGACCATTCTTTACTGGTCCCACAGTGAAAATGTCTTACAATAGATTTAGGAGTAAAGAAATTCTTCCAACCGGCTAACCTGGATCTCCAGAATAGATCAATATCTTCATAGTAGGTAAAAAAGCTCTCATCAAAATTGCCGACCTCATCAAGCATTTTTCTATCCACCATAAAGCTGCTCCCGGAGAGTCCAAAGACTTCTTCTACCCGGTTATATTGTCCTTCATCGAAACTCTCAAAACCCCTATCCATACTGTAAAAGGATTTATTTATCTTGATCCCGCAACTATTGATAATGTCTTTCCTGTAAGTAAAAAATCTCTTTGGAATCTTTATTTTTACAGTTTTAGATTTCCTTGAAACCTCAAAATCTTTAAATATTTCTTCACCTACTACCAGTTGTAAATGATTGGGTGAAAGATATGATGATACCTTAAACTGTATCTCCAGGTTCTTATTTAGATTCTCTATTGGTACGGCCAGAATGGCATTATCCTGTGACCAATGATAGATTTTCCCCTTTTCATCTGATTCTGCAGGATAAAATCCATCCAGATACTTAACACTTTCATTTAAAATGCTTCGGTAACTAATATTATTTTCAGCATTACCAGCTTTTACATCATATATTTGAACACCCAGTCTCCTGGATTTTCTACTATCACCCATCTCTTTTTGATTCTTGCTATTTGTAATCAGTTGAAGAGGTAGATAATGATAATAAAAAACTACTTTAGAGCCCACCACTCCTATTTTAGAATTATCAGTAGATTGCCTGAATATAGACAGCATCTCAGACAGCCAGTCTTTTTCAACTGCACAATCGTTATTTATAAGAGCTATATATTTCCCCTTTGAACGGCTAAATCCTTCATTATTACCTCCAGCATAGCCCTTATTTTCCTTAAGAGCAATTATCTCTACCTGCGGAAATTCTTTTTTCACAAATTTTACAGAACCATCCGTAGAATTATTATCTACCATTATTATCTGGATTTTTTCACGTGAATAATTAAGATCAAGTATGGAATTAAAAAGATTGCCTAAAAATTTCTTACCGTTAAAATTTACAGTGATAATTGATATCAAAGGATCATCATCTTGCGTCAATTAAAAATCTCACCTTACTTTCGGTTTGAAATATCATCCTCTGGAAATTACGATCACGCCTATTGTTATTATAAGCGCGCCTGCCCAGCGGATGGGGTTCACATCCTCTTTTAATATAAATTTTGAAAGGACAAGTACCATTACATACGTAAAACCAATAAATGGGTAAGCAAAACTGAGGTCTACTGCGGATAACACTACCAGCCATATTGCAGCTGAAACAACATATAAAAATAAACCGGATATTACCAGAGGGCTTTTTATTACCCCAAAAAATAACTGCTTTAGAGCATCCAAATTGCTGAAATTAACCATTCCAATACGGTTTATACCTATTTTTAATAATATCTGTCCGGCAACAGCTATGGAAATACTGAACAAGATAAGTAAGATAGAACTTCCCAAACTCATTTTATTTCTCTCCTTAATCATAGTTTTACTGTACTTTTATATCAGACAAAATAATCAAAATCTGTATTAAATTAACTTTGCTAAATAATACTTATTAGACACAGTAAGACCCATTATCCTGTCAATGTTTTCAAAATCCCTCAACAATACATCGAGCTTTTGGTCTATATCTATATTTAGTCCTGATATGCTTTTAGGCTTAAAATCACCTAAAACTTCTCTCAAACTGCTAATATCATAACCCAGACTTTTAATTTCCCTCTGGAGGGTTCGGAATATATCAAAATATATCAGAAGTAACCTCTCCCGGTTCTTACGGTTTAATTCATTTATTTCCCTATTAATTTGAACCTGAATATTATTATTAATAGCTTTTACAGACTGGTTATAACTCTTTCTTAAATTCTCAAAATACATACTGGTAAGAAGATACATATATCTTCTCAGTTTCCCCTTAATAGTTTTATCTTCAGCCAGATCTTCAGAATCTAAAATATCCAAACGGCTTAAAAGTTTCAAATCCTTAAATTCTTCTTTATTTAATTTTATCTCAAAAAGCTCAAATAATTCATTCTTACCATATATCTCATCCATTTCATTTTCACCACTGCTCACTTCTGTGTACTCAATTTTATCCCAGATTCCCTTATCTATGACCTCAAAGCCGGCATTCTTCAATATGAATTCAATAGTAAAATCATCAATTCTCGCACTAGACCTGTTATCTTTCTTACCCACACCAAAAAGCTTATAAAGTCCTCTTTTTTCAGGAATTGAAAAAAATAGTAATCCATCTCTTTTTAACTTCGATGAAAGTACATTGGTGAGATCATAGAAAAATTTTGGGGTAATTTTAGAAAAAGCATTATTTACAATAATACCATCGAATTTGGTTCTCTGGGTTATTTTAGATTTTAAAATTCCAATCTCATCTAATTTAATATCCTCACCCTCCAGAATTACAAAATCATCATCTACTTCCAGGCAGAATATTTTCCCTACATCACTTTTGTCTATAATCTTCTCATCTCTATATTTGTTCGAGGTTATTTTTAAAACATTGGAACAACCTTCAAAATTATTTTTTATAATTTTCGAAATTTTGCTATTTTGTAAATCTATAAGCTCAATAATTTTTCTTTTATCAACTGCATAATATGAATTAACACAATATTTAACCAGCGGCATGGTTACATTCTCCCAATAAAATCCTGGAGCAATTCTATTTAAGTTCTTCCTGTAAATTTCTTTTAAGCTCTTATTGGTAGCTATACTTTCCATAACTCTTGACAGCTGGTGGGTATTTTCATATTTTACCACTTCACCTATATTTTCAACTTTTACCATTTTAGCTATAGAATCCCCTTCGGTAGTTATTACCGGAAGCCTTGCCCATATATAATCCATAACCCTCGTTCTATAAGAGAACTCAGTTTCAATCCTCTCGTGATGAATTGACAGTCCGACATCTGAGCCCAGGAGGAAAGTCTGCCTTAATTTGTATGGAGTCCATTCATTAAAAAACACATTCTTCTCATACAAATCAAGCTCTCTGGCCAGTTTTATTGCCTCTATACATTTTTTCATTTCAGGAAGTTTTGGATCCGGATGTTTGATTCCCACAAATACTAATTTTATATCCTTCCTGCTTCTTGTAATTTCCCATAACGCCTTAATGGCAGTAATAGGATCCAGCCAGTTCCAGATTCCTCCTCCCCATAAAATTATAATGTCTTCTTCTTTAATATTAGGAATTACATCTATTATAGATAAGTTTGAGCGTAAAGGAGGTTCGGAAGGTATACCGGAAGGTACAATATCTATCAGATTCCTTAAGGTGCTGTCAGAATCATAATTATAAGGATTTATTCTACCCACAGCATTTAACATTCCTATCCAGTAATCCCTTTGTTTTTCGCTTGCACAGATAAAGAAATCACCAATTGTGAGTTGAAATTTCAGTATATTTAAATTATTTTTATCAATCCTGATCCTTTCTTCCATATTGCTATCTTTAAACATTTCCAGGCTTTCTAAATTGAAAGGATTATAAAGATCTACAATTATTTTACCCTTGAAATTCTTTAAGAAAGGAAAATAGTAAAGGATGTGGCCCTGGATTAATATAATATCTGAATTCTCAATATACCTCTGTAGACTCTTATAATTATTTATTTTATACTGCCTGGTTTTAAAGCCTTCAGTATCAATGTCTACTTTATTGGGAGTAAGTAAAGTAACATCCAGATAATTAGACATAATTCTGGCAAATTCATAGAATCTTATGCCGGGCCCGGCCATATTTTTACCAATAACATCATAACTTATTATACAGATCTTTGATTGAATTTTTTTACTTGATTCTATAGCCATCATATCTCCCATATTTAAAAATTTATTTTGAAAATCTTTATGTAATTCCCCGGATTCTCAGATAGTTCAATTTAATTTTAAGATGCAATCATTTTAACTCTAATTTATTTAAGATTAAATGGTTTTTTAATTTAATTATTAAATTATAAGATAGAAATACAAAATTTATAAAATAAGCATAAAAAATAGGAAAAATCTGGTCACTTGTGACTTTATTCCTGAGCCAGTTCAGCTCAGATGGAAAGAATTTTTTAAGGAATTTTAAAAATCCCAGATTAATTATTGCACATCTGACCCTATTTTTATGATAATACCTGTAAAAATTTCTGCTGAACTTCTCTACTGATGCGCCTTCAAAATGCCTGGCAATAGATTCAGGAGTTACAACTACCCGCCATCCACTTCTTCTAATCTTCAAACAATAATCAAGCTCTTCAAAATATGCAGGTCTATATCCTGAATCAAAACCACCTATACTCTTAAATAATTTGTACCCAGTCGCAAAAAAAGCACCGGTGACATAGTCTACATCTTTTACATCATTGGCTGAATTCAATTCATTTCCTCTATCTTTTTTCTGTCTTGACTCCCACTTTAAATCAAAATAACTTTTCCCGAAGTCTATGTGGGAGGTAATAAAGTTATCTTTAATTTTTCCACCCAGATGCTGTATGGTATCTTTTTTATAATCAAGTATTAGTCCGCCTGCAGCTCCTATTCTTCCTATCCTTACCGGCGGCAAGCTCCTGTCTTCTGTGATCCTAAAAGTTGAAATTAATTTTTGCAGCGCACTACGGTTTAAATATATATCCGGGTTCAATAGAATCAGAAACCCCAGCTCCTCTTCCAGACTTTTTTTCTTTCTGGATATAAAATTAAATACTGCATAATTTACTGCTGCCGCAAATCCTATATTTTCTTTAAGGGTAATAAGCTTGAAATTACTGCTGGTTATCTCTGAAGACATATTCCTGAATTCCCTAATCTTTGCCACTGAGCTGTCACTGGAACCATTATCAATAATTACCAGAAACCAGTCTTTATAATTCTGCCCAGCTATTGAATGGAGACAATTTTCAATAAAGTCCTGACTGTTATAAGTTACAATTACTATTAGACTTTTATTATCCATATATCTTCAATAATAATTAATCAAAGTTGCAGTATATATTTGGGAATAATGGATGAAGAACTTTCTATTTTAATACAAAAATTATTATAATCTTATGAATTAAAATAAAATAACCTGCTTCAATTTAAAATTTATCTAAAACATAATCCCTTATTTTCTTAGCTACTTTAAAAGCTTCTTTAGCTTCTGTTATAGGTGGTTCAAACGTCTCTTCTGGATACCGAATATTAACAGCATAATCAGTAAGTTTGTCAGCTTCTTCTTTAAAAACTGAAATTTCTTTATCTTTATCTTCGCACTTGATAATCAATTCTCCAATTTCATGAGTTTTAGCAAATGATATATCAAGGAAAACTAAGTATGCCTTTAAAAATTTCTCAGTTGCTTGTTGACAATGGAAACAAATGCTTTCTGTCACTGCATCATGAAAAGATAATTCATGTTCAGCGGTAAGTAAATCCTTTTCTGCCCTCTTGATCCAGTTATCTATTAGTTCCTTCTTTGTTTTCATATAGAACTTTTCCTTTTTTTATTACCCTTGTTATAAATGCTTCTTTTACTTCTTTCCATTCATCAATTTCATCTTGAGTATACACAAGAATATCCTTAGGAATATCTGTTATGCCCCATAAATATCTCCTTATCTCTCGAGCCCTTTTATACCTTGGTTGTGAATTCTTCTTTACCACTACTAATAAATCCAGATCGCTATCTTCAGTTGGTTTTCCATAGGCATGGGAACCAAAAAGGATTATCTTCTCAGGACTATAATTATTTGCTATTGTCTTAACGATTTTATTTATTTTATTTTGAGTAACCATTTTAATCCTTTAGATAATCAATCGTATATGGTTTTATCTGTATACTAAAAGTATTTTACTAGTAATTATAATAATTTGCACGTTACTAAGAGAAAATCAGGGCAAGCACTCACAGATTAGCCGGATATTTTCCTTTTAACGATTTTCAAATAACTATAGATCCTGTAAATAAAACCCTTCTTAACAATGCCTTCAAGCTCTGATATCCGCTTTTCCCTCTCCTCTATCATCTTCTTTTGACGCAGGGTTATCTGTTCTAAATTCTTAAGAGCTTCTTCCCTGCTGAAAAAGAATTTTCTTTCTTTTCCTCTGTCAGGGGAAAAAGTAGGGTTTTCCACCCACTTTTGTAATTTTTCAGTAGTCTTATTAAAATTAAAATTTAACAGTCCATATTTTTTGCCGGCAATTGCAGTTTTTTTAACCTCATCGGGGTGGTTGGCAAGATAAATCAACTTTGCGCTTAAATCATTGCTGTCATAAGGCTTAAATGTGTATCCAATCTTTTCTTTCTCTATTATATCAGTCAGCTCGCAAACATTTGATGACAGCGCACAAAGTCCTGCCCTGAACCAGTCCAGAATACGGTTTTTGCTCCCCAGCCTGACCTCATAAATATCTTTATCAATATTTATGCCCACATCTGCTTCAAGGTAGTAATTGGGTACATCTTCTCCAGCCACCCAGCCTTTCATTATAAACCTGTCTTTATAAGGGCTGCTGTTTATCATTGACAGGAAACGGGGATAAGTCTTCATATCCTGCTCCGGTATCTCTCCTCCGGTGGATACAAACTTAATTTCTGAATTCTTTTCCATTGCCAGCATCATTCCATTAAATAAAGTATCAACATCAGTCCAGGTATTATATCCTCCGGTCCAGAGCACTACAAAGTCATCATTTTTTATGCTGTCCCTTCCCCTAATAACTTTTTTAGTATGCTTATATTCTTCCGGGGGAAGACCGCAGGGAATGATATTGGTAAAATCATAACCCGATGTGTATTTATTAAGCCTTCCTACCACCCCAAGTTCTCCTATCAAAGCATACTTTTGCCTCAAAGACACGCATGAAAAAATATCTGCATTTGAAATAATATTATATTCACTGTTCCAGTAATGAAAGAGGCATTCGTCATTCCCGTCAATATAAGCCCGTGCCTGCGCTTCAGCCATCACATGGCCAAACAAATCTGCCCAGAATGGAATGCCGCTGATATTTTGAACAGAATCAGTATTGTCCTTATTTTTACTTTTCAGGTAATGAATCAGCCTTGAAGCTATATAGGAAGGATAAAAGGTGCAGCCAACTATGCAGTCAGGTCTGAACCTTGTAAAAATTTCAGATATTAATTCAACGTTTTCAAAATCGTCTTTTTTAAGGACATTGTACTCGAAACCGTACCTGCTGCTTTTTTCTTCACCGCCAGTGCGGCTTTCACCAGCTTCCCCTTCCCCCTTTTCTGCGAGAACAGAATTAATAAAATCTTGTTTACCTTTAGAATCCATGCTATAAATAAAATCTTTTGCATACTTTGATTTGAAGCCATCCGCATACGCCGATGGAATAGCGTAATTACAAACACATATTTTATGACCTCTTTCTAAAAGGGGCAGTATAAACTGCCAGGTTCTGATGCCAGTTCCATATACTTTTCTGTCATTTTCAAATGGAAGCGGGCTCATGCCCAGTATAAATATTTTACTCATATCAAATAAAAAGCTCTATAAATGCTATAAATATAATACCTTTTTATTTTACTGATTTTATCTATATAATTAAAACCATAAAATAATACTATTTTCCCGGATAAATTTAAATTTTTGAACTAGTTTTTGTAATTATAATTGTACTAATAAAAAATTTATACTACCATAATAAAAATGGTAAAAAGGTAAAAACAAAAAACAAATTAGATTTGTTATGAAAGTCACGGAGTGGGTTTACTCAATTACTCTATCGATTCAGAATATATGAGTATAAATTTAAATTATTTAAAAATTAAATAAAAATGAGAACGGTAACCATTATTATTATAATTTTATCTGTAGTGGCAGTAATCCTCTTTGGATTTATAATTATAAGATATACCGTAGCTAAAATATCTTCTCCTGTAGAGACTGCTGAACCAGACCAGCTTGATATAGTAGTTGAAGAAGAACCGGAACCAGAGACCACAGAAGAGGAGCTGCAGGAGAAACCGGACCCGGAGAAGATTTCGGCAATAGAAATATATCTTGATGGTGATAAGAATAATGGTATTCCCCTTGGGGAAGCGACATACGGTATGACCTCCAAAGAAGCCTTTATGATTTACGGCGATAAAGGTGCAGACTCAGGGTATATTCTGGTCTGGGATAATAAAGAATATACATTTGAGCCAGGTTCAATTCATTACCTTTATGTATATGCTCTTATACCAAAATATGGATGGAATTATATTAGAGAAAAAAGAGTAATCCCCGGTGAAACAGATTTTGATGAAAATATCAAATTACATATAGACGACCCCTCACCAAATGAAGTAATAACAGAAGCCAATAAATCTAATATGAAAATATCCGGCTGGTCGGCAGATTTTAGTTCTTCAAATACTACCGGGATCGACAGAATTGAAATATATCTGAACAGCCCCCGGGGGGTTGGGAAATTTCTGAGTGGGGTAAATTATGGAATTGAAAGACCAGATGTAGCGGAACATTTTAGTAATCCCAATTATGCCAATTCAGGATATTTTCTTTACTTCGATGCAAGTGAACTTGAAGCCGGCAGTGAAAATACTTTATATGTTTATTCTTTTTCCACTTCAGGAACTTATAATCTGTGCATAAGAGATATTAAAATGGAAGGTGAAGAGAAAGAACCCAATGTCATAATCTCAATAGTAGATGCAAACCTTAATAATCAGTCTATAGAGATAAGCGGATGGGCCATAAATGAAGATGATATTCTGGAACGTAAGCCCAGAGACCTGGATATAGAATACTCCATTAAAAAAATAGTCTTTACTTCCGATAGAAATGGCACTGAAGATATATTTAGCATGAATCTTGATGGTTCTGAAGTTACCCAGCTGACAGACCATCCCGGAAAGGATAACTATCCCGATGTTTCTCCTGATGGAAAAAAGATTGCTTATACCTCAGATGTTAATGGTATATGGCAGATTATGGTTATGAACTGGGATGGAACTGATAAAATACAGCTTACACAAAACCCATGGAGAAGCGGATATCCGACCTGGTCTTTTGATGGAAGGTTTATTTATTTTGAGGTATACCAGGATGGGGACTGGGAAATATACAGGATAAATAGCAACGGGAGTAATATGAAACGGCTAACATTCAATCCCGGTATTGATGACTGGCATCCAGTTGGCCATCCTTTCCAATATAAAATTATTTATGAATCCGGAACTAAGGGAAACGAAGATTTATATGTGATGGATTATGATGGAGAAAATCCAGAGCGCATCTCCAGTATAAACATGAGGAAAAGAGCTCCTGCTATTTCTATAGATGGTAAATTAATTGCTTTTATGAGTTACGAAGGCAATAATTCTTTTATCTATACAATTGATGAAAATGGAGAAAACGTAAAAATGGTTTCCGGTTCCCTGATAAACTGCGGCCATCCCGGCTTTTCTCCCGATAATAATTATATGGCTTTCGAAAGTATCATTGACGGTCAACAGGAGTTATATATTACTAATCTTGATGGTTCGAATCCCACCAGGCTGACTAATGCTGCAGGAAATGATTCTGATCCTTGCTTTCTATATCAGACACCTTAGCCGATTCAGATCCTGAATGTTCCTTTTCCAAATTTTCAACCGATAAATGTTTATATTCCTTTTTTAAAAAACTGAACCGTATGGATGTACCTATGGCAAAACCAAGCCATAAAGACCAGATAATTTGTCTTGAAAAAAGATAGAATACCAGTTCACTTAATCTCTCGCTGGAATTGAAAAATTTATTTATGATGAAACTGGTTATAGAGCCTTCTGACAGTATAAGACATATAAACGGAAAAATTCCGACAATAATCAGATTCTTGAAACTGAAACGGCTTTTCTTTATCTTTAATCGCAATATAAGCATTACGTTTATACCAATACAAAAACCTACAATCAAAAGTGCAGCTAATTTGATATAATTTACTGCCGTTGAAGATAAACCTGTTATCCCTAAAATATCCAGGACATTATCAAAATAAGAGTAAACAAAAACATAAAAAACTGTATTTATAAATGAAAAAATAACTAAAAAAATTCTCAAAATTTACTCTTCCTCCTCTTATTTAAATATTCCTGATATTCTAACTATTAATAAAACCTGATATTTAAAATATTACAACCTCTGGCCAATGCTGCCAAGATATTGAGATACATAACTAAAAACTGTATGTGCTACAACTACAGCGCCTGCCGAACTGTAATGCATTCCATCAGTAAGATATTCTCCCGGATTTTGCGAAAGAGGGGTCAGTACATCTATAACTACTGCACCATTTCTAGCAGCAATTTGTCTAATCTCATCATTATATTCAGGATAATCTTCTTTCGCTGGCTTGTAAATAGGACCAATAAGATTAATAAATACCCTCGCACCCAGATTTTTTGCCTTAATTACAATGCCTTCCAGGTTAGCTTCGAATCCTGAAACATGAGGTCCTACATCATTGGTCCCATAAGCTATTATGACTATTTCCGGATTGTATATAGCAACAGTGCTGTCAAATCTTGCATATCCGCCACGAGCCATCTCACCACTCTTTGCACTGGCAATAGTATTGTAATCAGCATATGGATAATTAGCTTCCAGAAGCTCATCAAATGTCTGAACCCAGTTAGACATTTCTATTAAAGAGTCACCCATCGCTACAATAGTCATATTTACATGTCCCCTGACAATTATACTTTTTGAAGGAAGTATAACTTCTCCGTTGCTACTTTCTATTTTAAAACCGGTAGTTATTACCCCTCCCGAATTAATAAGATCTTCATTTGCTTTCATCTTGAAAGTTATTTCCTTTTCCTCTCCTACCTCCAGATCTTTTAAACCCCATATCAGCCCCCTTATATCATCACTCCAGCTGATTCCTTCGAGAGTACCCGACTGGCTGATATAAGTTGCCCCAGCCGGTATTGGACAAATAACCCTATAATTTCCTTCCGTTTTCTCACCGGTATTTCTAACCACGATTCGTACATTTATAGTCTCGCCGGGCCAGAGCTCTCTACCATTTGCATCATACAAAAATGCTTCTGATGAAGTTAAATCGACAAAAAGGCTTAATTTTTCCTCTACAGATTTTTCAATAATATCAGACCCATATTTTAAGGTACTTTCATTGGTAATAAGTTCCTCACCGGTTAAATTATTTTTTACCCTTGCCCTAAATGAAAAAGTTTCAGGTTTATTTATTTCTATACTATCAACACTCCATAATACGCTGCTGTCATTATACTCACCTGAATTAGTAATAGAATTCTCAATTATATCCACATATTCTGATAAGTTACTTTTAATTTCTATACCAGCAGCATTCATATCACCGGTATTTTCTACTACCAATTTATATTTTATAATATCGCCTAATCTTAAAACCCCACCATTCTCATCAACTGCCTCAAACTTGAAATTACTCAGATCAGGGCTGCTTTCAACTTTACTGATTAAGTCTACATTGATATTATTATTTAAAGTATCTTTTCTAATTTTATAATTAAATTTCGCTCCGTCTAATTTAATCAAAGTACCATTATCCAGTGGCCTTTCTACTTCTACTTTAAGATATATTATACCTTTTTCATTTCCTTCAACATTACCAATATTAAAAGCCAGTGTTCCATTAGTATTTTTTAAAATTTCATTATAATTTGATGATACAAAAACTGTATGCTCCGGTACTTTTAACTCTATTACAAAATCATCAGCTGTTCTTTTCCCTGTATTCTTATAATTTATTATATATGTTATTTGATCTCCGGGTTTTAAATGTTCATTCGTATTACCGGATATAAAATTAAATCGTCCATCATTAAAATTTGGTGGGTAAATTTTTAAATAATAATACGTAAAAAACGATACCAGCACCACTAGAATAAATATAACAGCAAGATAAACCCATCTCTTATTATCCTTTATGTACTTTAAAAATCCCTTATGCATTTTTTTATTTCAGAATCATTATATTTATAAAACGGCTTTCTATTGTAGCAAAAAGCTTATCTTCAAACCAAAAATTTTATTAACCTTTTATCTCCATTTCAATATCATCACAATCGATATAACTCTCATGAGAAGTTACTCTGAATTTTATAAGAGACTTTCCAGGATCGGTACCCTTAAGCTTCACTATCAGATTAATTTTATTTTCTCCTTCTATTATATATGAATCACTAACCCACATATATATACCACGACTCAAGCCGGGAAACTGCTTAATATATCCATCAGCACTGACTTCTACAAGTTCAATATTATCCGGAAGCTCAAGTTCAAGTGAATTAATTTTAGCACTCTCCTCATTGGTATCTTTTATGATATACTCCACGGTAAATTCCTCGCCAACTTCCCTGATATATCCATCAACATTATATTCAACTACAATGCTCCTATCCAGATTCAAATAATTTACATATTGATTGGGCGGGATATAGCTATTAAATTCAACCCTTTTTATATCATAGAGATTGATTGTCCTCATATCTTCGATTCCGTTCCCGTACCTTACTGCACCTCTGTAGCCTGCTTCTGGAATTAAAGGCCATTTCAAGGGAGAGTTATTGTCGTAGGGCCATGCAAAAAATAAAACTTCATTTCCCAGATGAGATTCTATATCCTTCTTTGACTGGATCAGTTCATGTAAAAACTCTTCATCAGAACACAGCCCTAATCTTATGTGATTTACAGTATGCGATTGAAATTCACATCCGTATTCATTCATCTCAATGATTTCAGGCCAGATAAGTATTGTCCTTATCACATCAGTTCTTTTATTGAAATATTCATTTGTTTTTCTATTGGCATCCGAATCTCCGATTGCACCGGTAACTAAAAAAACAGTCATCTTATATCCATACTTTTTAATTATCGGGAAACCATTTATATAAACATCCTGGAATCCATCATCGGAGGTTATAATTACCGGTCTTTCAGGCAGTGCCTTTCCATAGCCTATATAATTTAAAAGATCCGTAAAAGTAATAGTTTCATAGCCGTATTCTTTTAAAACCTTGCACAATTCATCAAAATGACTGGTATAAAGTTCTATTGCAGCCCCTATATGGTCCTCTATTGCATGCAATCCTATAATTGGAACATAATTTCCTTCAAATGGCCTGACACCGTAAACCATTATACTGTAATCGGGACTTATAGAAGACTCCACCTCATCTGAAGATATTTTCAATCCGCATGAGACCAGCGTATCTTCAGTTATGTTATCTATTAAATTTAAACTGGTATTAAAATTAACCTCTTCTCCAGCATCTAAAACATCAATACCCCAGCTGGTCTCTTCTCTATTTGACATAAAAAAACCAGTATCATACAAAAGATCCACTTTTACATTTTTTGCCTCTATATCACCGCTATTTATAACACTTATTTTTACCCCTACACTTTCACCCGGGTATGCGTCACCACCATTCAAATCTATAAGTTCTATATTAGAATCTGAAAATGATGGGAATAACTTATCCATGTTCTTGCTGTCAATCTTAGTATTTAAAGAACAATTTATAAGTAGTAAAGAAATACAAGTTGCACAGATAAGTATTACCGGCAAATAAAATAATTCCTTAAGATTTTTCTTTAAAAATTTCATAATTTAACCGCATCTCTATAAAGATCAAAAATTTATCAGTCCCTTATTTCTATTTCAATATCATCACTGTTAATATAAATTTCGTTTGTTGTTACTCTAAATTTTATAAGAGATTTCCCGGGACTGGTGCCTCTTAACTCTACAATTAGATTAATTTCACCCTCCTCTTCTATAATATATGAATCACTGACCCACATATATAACCCACGACTTACTCCTGGTCCCTGATTAATATATCCGCCAGGCTTGATCTCTATGAACTCAATATTATCCGGAAGTTCAAGTTCAAGTGAACTAATCTTAATACCTCCTTTATTTTTATTTTTAATGGTATATTCTACAGTAAATTTCTCACCAAATTCTCTGGTATACCTATCACTCTGATAACTGATTTCAATATTGACTTTTGGTTCAATAACTTTAAAAAGTCTTAACACTTCATTATATCTATCCCAGCAGTAAGTTCTTCCTATTTGTTCAGTATTAAATACAGATCTCAATGCTCCGCTATTGCCGACAAAGTACACTGTAATGTTATCATCAAGGGCTTCAATCATATTATCAACTGTATATTCAGGAACCTTATGAGAAACATACTCTATATTTTTTTCACTATATTCATATTTATTTACAAATATTCCGATATTTGTTGATTTTGCCAGAACATATATCTTAGAATTACTTTCCATATTGCTGAAAGCTTCATCCCAGAATTTATAGACATCAGAAGATTCTGAAAGATCAAGTTTAGTGTAATTTTCCAGAATAAAGGAAAGGGGTAGAAAAGCAAAAAACAATAGAATAATTGCTATTAAAAAATATTTTAAAAAGCTATCAACTTTTAAGACTTTTCTGCTTCCTAATGATTTATTAAAAAGAAAAATTGATCCATTCAGTATAAATAACAGCCCAAAGGCAATATAAAAAGAAAAAACAATCATTGAATTAAGCAAATAATTTCGAAGCGCATGGCCTGCATACAATGGTGGTACAATGAAATTAAAAATTATTAATAAAAATGTACAGATACCGAATTTTAAGTTTTTTCTGATTAAAAATATGAATCCTATTATCGCTATAATAATCAGTACAATGCCATAAGTATCATAAACCATATTCAGGTAATCTTTTATTACCTTAAAAATTAAGGATATATTTTTATCGCCAAAACTCCCACCATGTAATTCTCCTGTTATCCCTCTTCCGGTTATATAATAGAAAAATCTTAAAGGAGTGGTTACTTCTCCATACCCCTGCAGGGATCTTATAGGAAGATATAAATATGATAAAAGAGGTAGAATAAAATATAATATGCTAACAAGGATTGCTTTAATACTTTTAAAGATTCCAGGATTTACAATAATGACATATAAAATAATGGCTGGAACCAGAAAAAAAGCAAGAGGATGATTGGTCAAACTTAAGCCAAGACAGAAAGAGAAAAAATATAAATATTTTCTGGTTTTATTTTCATTATAAAGGATTGCTGAAAAAAATAATAAAACTATAAAAAAACTGCTCAACGTATCAAACTCCAGTCTATTTGCTACTTCCCAGAAAGGTACAATAAAAGCAAAAATCATAGAGCCTATAAAACTTATAAACTCATTTTTTACCAGTCTATTAATTGAAAGGAATAAAAATAATATAGTAAGTGCGCCAAATACTGCAGAAAAAAGATTAAGCCGGTAAGCAATATCACCAATGGGTAAAAAGGTAAAAAGTTTTTCCAGCATAGAAAAGGTTGGATAGCCAGTGGGCACCATAAGGCTCATTTCTGTAACCTGGAGCGCATACCAGCTGGTATCTCCTCCAACCAATTTGGGCTCCAAAGTAAGTATATAGATAACTAATGGGATTATAAGAGAAAAAACTGAAAATATAGCTGTTTTTCTTTTTAGAACTATTTTTTTTATTCTTTGCAACACATGTACTCCTTGAAATAAATTTTACTATCGGCAGTAGTCTATAAATTAAATATTATGACTCCTGCAATTACTAAAAGATTTCCTATTATTCTTAATCTATCAATGTCTTCTTTAAGAATTTTCCAGGAAAATAACATAATAAAAAAGTAACTCAATGCAGTAAAAGAATAAAAGGAAGAAAAATCAATCACTCTCATTGTAATTACAGAAAGTACCGGGACAAGTAAAAACAAGAATATGCTTGTCAGCAGATGTTTGTTTTTAACATTATGTAATAAAGGCTCTTTGAAATTTACTTTTTTGGCTCCTATTTTAAGAACGACCTGCGACAGAGCAACAATAAACTGAATCAAAATAGCTAGAGAAACATAAAGTGCCATATATCAGACACCTTCCAATTTTTTACTTGACATAGTTATAATAGAAACTCCAAGGACTATTACAATTGAACCAATTATTTTGGTAACAGTAATGGCTTCCTGAAATAAAAATTTTCCTAAAAATAAGGAAAAAAAGTAATTCAAGCTTAGAACAGGATATATAAATGAAAGCTTAAATTTTCTATGCAAAATAAACCAGAAAGTAAACTTTAAACCATAGGTTATTATAAGAACAGATAACCAAAGAATAAAAACACTTGAAAATTCAAGATTTATCCCTATATACTTACCGGCTATTATGCTTAATAAATTAATACTAACAGTAAGAATGAGTATAAAAATATAAAAAAAATTTTTATCGGTATTTCTAAATTTCATTTCCATATTGCTTTAATAAACCAGGCTAAACTTATGCCGTGAGACACATTTTATACTAAAATTAATTAAATATTAAGTTCTTTTTGCAGTATTTATAATTGTCTATATACACCAATTAATCTTACCATTATCTCATTAAGAGCAAATAAGTGTTTAAATAATATTTATTATTGAATAAAAAGACAATTTATAAAAAAGTATAAAAAAATATTAAAATCTATTATTTTTTTTGTTATAGTTATAAAATTATTTAAATTAAACTCAAGTTTTACCGGATATTTTGACAATTTTTTCTTTAATAATAAATAACTTGTAAGATTAATATTATTAAAATGATATGATAAAAAAATTATTAGTTGCAATTCCTGCATATAACGAAGAAGACAAAATAGGGGAAGTAATACAAAATATTCCACGAAAAATTAGTGGAATATCTAAAGTCCATGTCCTTGTTATTGATGACGGCAGCACAGATAATACTGCAAAAATAGCTGAAGATTTAGGTGCAGAAGTAGCAAAAAATTACTTCAACATGGGATATGGAGTAGCATTTGATAAGGGCCTGCAACATGCTCTGGACAATAATTTCGATTTGATGATTAGCATTGACGGAGATGCCCAATTTGACCCAAAAGATATCCCAAAACTTATTAAGCCTATTATAGAAAATAATGCCGATTTGGTAACTGCTTCCAGATTTATTAATAAAAACTATTATCCCAGGATGCCTTTATCCAAGTTCTGGGGAAATAAGTTAATGTCAATTTTTATCAGTAAACTGGTCGGTAAAAAATTCTATGACGTATCATGTGGATTCAGAGCATATTCACAAAAGACTTTACTTTCTTTAAATCTTCACGGAAGATTTACCTTTTCCCAGGAAACTTTTATTGATCTATCATTTAAAAGATTAAAGATTGTAGAGATACCAATAAAAGTAAAGTATTTCCCATCAAGAATTTCAAAAATTTCCTCCAATCTTTTTACATATGGGATAAATGCTCTTAAAATTATTCTCGAAACTTACCGGGATTACAAACCATTCACATTTTTTTCCTATATTGCCCTTTTCTTTTTTATAATAAGTATCTTTTTCGGATCAATTTTATTGTATACGTATATCTCAATAGGGTCATTTCATCCAAATGTCTGGTCGGGATTCGTGGGTGGCACTTTTCTTTTTATTTCCATAGTATTTTTCATAGTCGGTATTTCAGCAGATATAATTAAAAGAATCAGGATTAACCAGGAAGAAATTTTATATCTTTTAAAAAGAAATGCTATGAAAAAATAATTCAATTATAAAACTTAAATATTTAGAATGTTCCGGGCGGAGAAGATAGATATGGATAAGATAGGTAAGTAGTATAATATTATAAAAGAATAAGTATATTTATAAAATGAAAAGAATATTGTTTGTAAAAATTTTATATTACCTTTTTTTTACAGTTATTTTTCTGATAGCATTAATAATCTTTTTAGAAATTACAAACTTTAGCTTCTATAATGACTACCTGAGGGATTATTTTTATAAAATATTGAGTATTTTTAATTTTTAATGATTCTCCGGTGCTGTTTTCTTATACCTGCTTTCAAAATATAATTTTTGGTGAAATAATACGAGTTTATGAAGATATTTCTTTTATTTACTGAGATAAACCAAAAATTTGGACCTCTATACTATCAGCATGGGTTAGCTTCTCTTTCAGCTGTGCTTAAAAAGAATGATATCCAATCCATTTCTCTAATACATTTTGCTAAAGAACCTGACCTTATAAAATGGGAAGCGTATCTTAAGAAACAAAAGCCAGACATAATAGGCATTTATTCAACAGCAGAGCAGTTCCATTTCGTAAAAGAACTTGTTAGTAAAGTTCCTCAAGGCATATTTACAGTTTGTGGAGGACCTCATCCCACATGTTATCCAATGTGCATTGAAGACATCCCGCGATTGGATGCAATTTGCATTGGAGAGGGAGAATACCCGATATTGGAACTTGTAAATGCTTTAAAGGAAGGCAGAGATTATAGTAATATAAAAAACCTGTGGGTCAGAAAAAATGGGAATATTGTAAGGAATGAAACAAGGCCATTTATTGCTAATTTAGATGAACTACCATTCGAAGATAAGGAACTTTTTGGTCTCCAGAGATCTATTGATAAATATGGGCTTGGACAGGTACGCGTAATGACAACCAGGGGTTGTCCATACCAATGCACCTATTGTGCGAATAAGCAAATAAGTAAGACTCAACCCGGATATTATGTCCGCTTCCGTTCTGCCATGCATATCATGGATGAGTTAAATTATCTTAATAAAAGGTATAGGTTCAAGGAAATTTTCTTTGATGACGATATTTTTATGATGGACAGGGCAGTCCGTATGGAGTTTTGTATGAGATACCCTGAAGAAATCGGTAAGCCCTTTGTTTTCGGCGGCCGCATTGAGATTTGTAATGAAGAAATGTTAGAAGAGCTCAAAGTCGCAGGAGGGCGCAGGATTGATTTTGGCATGGAGTCTGGTAATGAGGATTTGCGGCGAAACATTTTGAAGAGAAATATGACAAATAGGCAGATTTTAGAAGCCACAAAGATGGCTAAAGCAGTCGGATTTCAGGTTAAAACCCTGAACATGGTCGGGCTTCCCGAGGAAACTTTTGAGAAATATTTAGATACTGTTAGATTAAACCGGGAAATAAAACCTGATGTCGTAAGTATGTCTGTATTCTATCCCTATCCCGGGACAGAGTTATATGATTATTGTATCGAAAAGGGATATTTCAATCCGGATGAGCCTCTGCCTAAAGGATATATCTCACGAAGGGGTTCATTACTTAACCTTCCTGATTTTTCCAGGAACGATATTGCGAGATGTTTCCAGAGATTTGGATTCCGTGTTTTTAGGAAGTTTTCGATGATAAAAGCTATAGGGTACGCTGTCATATATTCGAAATATGGTGAATTTTTCATAAATATTACTACGCGGCTCAGGAATATCATAGTTAAGCTACTTCCGGGATTTTAAATGTTCCTCTCAAAAGGAGTAATTTCAGGTATCGTTTTTTTTAGACCTGCTTTCAAAATATGGCCTTATAATATATATGATTCCTCCTATTATTCCCATTAAAATTATCATAAGCAGTATCAGGAGAGAACATAAGGCAGCCTTTTCATTTGTTATCCCCATAGCAACCATTATAAATACCAGGGAGTTTTCCCTCAGTCCGATACCGCCAATAGAAATAGGAACCATAGCTATGGTTGCTACCACCGGCACAATAAATATAAACGCAGTTAGAGTTAAATGAATTTCCAGAGCCATAGCTGCCAGCCACCAGTTAAGTATAACCGTAAACTGAAGAAGAAAACTAAAAATTAATACCACTATAAGTTCTTTTTTATATTTTTTAAAGCTTATAAGAGTGTTATAAACATTGGATAGTTTTTCTTTCAATTTGCGTATGAATTTAAATTTATTGGAAATTTTACCCAACCTAAATAAAGAAGGATTAATGATTAAAAAAGCCAGAATCACAGTTACCACAAAAAATATAATAATAGGAATGATTACCGACCGGTGGCCAATAGCGGTAAATCCCAAAAATAAGGCTATAATAGCATAAGTTGCTGCACCTACTACTCCGGAAAACCTCTCTACCAGAATTACTGAAGCTGATGTGCTTAAAGGAATCTTACCTTTTTTTGAAGCATCATAAGTCCTGAATACATCTCCTCCTATGCTGGTAGGTAAAAAATTATTAAAAAAAGAGCCTATAAGAACAGTGACACTCAATGTGGCAGTGCTTAATTTTACTTTCTGTGTATTTAAAAGAGCCTTCCATCTGACAGCAGTTATATAAGTTCCCAGGGCATGAGTGGAGAGTGAAAGTAAAAGTAACAACTTATTGGATGATTTTAAGATTTCGATTATACTGGAAAAATCATTTAACCTGGTACTTATTAAATAAACAATCAAAGAAACACTGATTGCAATTCTTGCTATAAGAAGTATTACCTTCTTATTTTTTCTGTAAAAAGAGACAATCTTATTTTTCATTTTCTCTGTGGATAGCTATTTAATTATTTTCTGGATTTGGCAACTCTGGCGGGTACTCCCGCGGCTATGGATAAGGGCGGTATATCCTTTGAAACCACAGCTCCTGCTCCGATAATAGTATCATTCCCTATAGTTACATTATCAAAAACCATAACACCTGCACCTATCCAGCAATTTTTTTCTATCTTTATACCATAAGAAGGCTTTTCCTGCTCGGATATAGGAATATCTACTCTGGAATAATCATGTCCACCGCCGATAATATAAACATATGCGGAAATTAATGTATTCTCGCCAACAACTACCCTGCTTGCTGAAACTATCTCACAGTTAAATCCTACAACTACATTTTTTTCCAGGACTATATCGCCATTCTTGCAGCTTAATATGCTACCTCTGCCAATAAAAATATTTTTACTTATATAAATGCCATTATTATTCAAACCTTTTGCATCCAGAACGCAATAATCATCTATTACAACATCATCTTCAATGGATATTTTATTAGGATGCCTTATGGTTACTGATTTTCCAAAACTGACTCCTTTGCCCACTTTCTTAAAAAGCATGGGATAGAATAAATTCCTAAAAAAAATACCTATAGCTCCGGGCATATCCTGAAACAGAATCATTATCAATTCGTATTTTAATAAACTAAAAAAGCCTTTCTTTCCTACAAACAGATTTATATATTTGGCAATTTTCGATTTATTCCTGGCGAAAAGTTCCTTCTGTATTTTATCCTCATACTTTTCTATTTTAATCAACTCCCTTTCCGGTAAAGCTTCCCCTTTGTGATCAGAGTTTTCTTATCGACTCTTATTTAACCTCTTAAATGGTCTTTTACAAAAACTCCCAGATATTCCAGTGGGATATTCATAAAAGTCTTCCTTACAATCCTATCACAATCCCTGCAGGGAATAGTATTGCCAATTATACCAGACTTAAATGTTTTTCTTAAATTTCTTATGATTTTACAATTAAAGATTTCGTTTATCCTGTTCTTTTTAATATCCCCCAGGTAAATTTTACCTTCGAAGTCCTGAGGGCATAAAAATACTCTTCCATCATAAAATATAGTTAACGAATACCAGGGAAAAGTACAGGGAATTACCTTCTTATTTTCTTTTTTTCTATTATTTATTAGCCCGTTTATTTTAAGCAAGCCACCCCAGTTATGAGGGGTTCTTGTAACCAATTTATCTAAAGGAAGATTATTAAAATTCTTTAGAAAAACCCTTCTTTGCCTTATTGTCTCGCCTTTGGATGGCTTTCCTACTTGTTGAATAACCTGAATAATAGTGTATGGTTTTTTTGACTTAAGTTGTTTTTTTATTTTAAGGAAATCAATTATTTTGCTTAAACTCTCCTCAAAGCTGGCACCAGACCTGTTTTTTTCATATATCTCCTTTGTATAACCGTCAAATGAGAAGGAAATCAAGTCCAGTCCAGCTAATATTATACTTCTGCTCAACTCTTTATTCAGGAATATCGCATTGGTATGAATCCTGGTTTTAATTCCACCTTCGCTGGCGTAAGTAATCATAGGTACCATATCCTTATTCAGAAGCGGTTCTCCTCTATGAAATAGATTTATATCATAAACTTTCCCGGAAATCTCATCAATTATTTTTTTATACAGGTTAAAATCCATATCCCCTTTCTGATTGGATGGAAGATTTTTATTCACACAAAAGCGGCATTTTAAATTACATCTACTTGACAGTTCTATCCAGATTCTAATGGGATAATAATCACAATTGGTTAATTTTAAGCAGTAATTTTTATAAATCCTGGCAAGGTTTAAAAAAAGGCTTAGCTTTTTCATTATATACTTATATTTACTATAAAATTATATCTTTGATTACATAAGTGTTTCTATCCTGAACCTTATGATATACACGTATAAGCACTTCCGCCAGCAGCCCTATAGTAATAAGTTGAACCCCAATAAAAATCATGAATATAGAAAGGATAAACAGAGGCCTATCAGCCAGGGGTTGATTAAAAAATAGTCTCATTATAATAAGATAAGCAGTCACAATAAATCCAACTATACCTGAAAATAAACCCAGCAGCCCAAACATCTGTATAGGGCTTTGAGAATAACTTAAAAGAAATTTTACTGTAATTATATCAAGGATGACTTTTATCGTTCTTGAAACACCATATTTAGATTTTCCATACTTTCTGCTGTGGTGTATGACAGGAACTTCTGTTACTTTTACTCCCATCCAGCTGGCTATAGCGGGAATATACCGGTGCATCTCCCCATATAAATTAATATTCTTTACCACTTCTTTCCTATAAGCTTTTAAAGTGCATCCATAATCATGAAGACGAACTCCGGTGAGCTTTGATATTATCTTATTTGCAACAATTGAAGGAAATCTTCTGGTCACTGCCCTATCCTTTCTATTCTTGCGCCATCCGCTTACGATATCATAGCCTTCATTCATCTTATTTAACAAAACCGGAATATCCCGGGGATCGTTTTGCAAATCCGCATCAAGGGTAATTACTACTTCACCCTCAGCGTAATTAAAGCCAGCACTTATTGCTGATGTCTGTCCAAAATTTTTTCTGAACCTGATAATTTTAAATAGCTTATTTTTCCGGTGTATTTTCAAAAGCTCATTAAAAGTACCGTCTATGCTCCCGTCATCTATGAGTAATACCTCATATTTTAAATTCATTTTAGAAAGAGCTTCATTCAAATTTTCATAAAGTTTCCCCATACTTTCTCTTTCATTATAAATGGGAATAACAACAGAGAGATCTACGGCCGATTTAGTCTTTTTAAAAGCATTATTCATTGAATAAACCTTCTTTTTTCTTTTCTTTATACCAATTTACAAACTTAACCAAACCCTCTTTAATATTTGTTTTAGGAAGATATTTTAACATTTTTCTTGCTTTTCTAATATCAGCATAGGTTATAAAGATATCACCTGGCTGGTTTTTAGTAAATTTTAAATTACCTTTTTCCCTTGTAGTGATTTCAATTAGTCTTATTAGATCTATTAGCTTAACTGTATTTGAATTTCCTAAATTAATAACTTCAAAACCACCTATCTGCTCCAGGCTGCTTAAAATACCGGAAATCACATCGTCAATATAAGTATAATCCCGCGAAGAGGACCCGTCGCCATAGATTTCTATATCCTCTCCTTTCATTATCTGCCGGGTAAATTTATGTATTGCCATTTCCGGTCTCTGACGCGGACCATAGACTGTAAAGAATCTTAAGCAAAAAATTGATATTTTATACAGGTTGTGATATGTATAGCAAATAAGCTCTCCGGCTTTCTTGGTGGCAGCATAAGGAGATATGGGGTAGTCAACATTATCTTTTTCGGAAAAAGGTATTTTCTTGTTCCCACCGTAAACCGACGATGAGGAAGCAAAAATGAATTTTAAGATTTTGTATTTTTTACAGCATTCCAGAAGGTTCATTGTACCCAGAATATTGACTCTTTCGTAAAGAAGAGGATTTTGTATTGACGGCCTTACGCCTGCTCTTGCTGCCAGATGAATCACCATATCAATACTATTTTCTGAAAATATTTTCTCCATCTGAGGAAGACTGGTGATATCTGAACGGTAAAGCTTGAAATAGTTACCACCGATCACTCCTGAAAGGTTATTTTCTTTTATTGCAGGATTATAAAAATTATCAAAATTATCAACACAGATTATTTTCGATCCTGAATCTATTAATTTTTCACAGAGATGAGAGCCAATAAATCCTGCTCCGCCAGTAACTACTATGTTCATTTTTTTAAAATCTTCATAATTTATAATTTTAAATAAGAATTTTTTTAAAAAAATTTTTAACTAATTATACACAAAATAAAATATTTTATTAATTACAAAAATATAAACAATATGATTCTGATAAAAAAGTGGCAAAAAGTATAAAGGATTTTAGATATAAAAATATATTATTGATAAAAAGGCTTATAATTTACAAAAATATCAAGATTTAATATTAAGTATATATAGTCTATATATTTA
>Ga0163210_1000179_pt1 | contig 24336 bp, 20 predicted proteins | sample Kivu_220m_FD_113536 | JGI IMG/M metagenome (GOLD analysis project Ga0163210, IMG submission 113536) | Freshwater microbial communities from Lake Kivu, Western Province, Rwanda to study Microbial Dark Matter (Phase II) - Kivu_220m | ecosystem: Environmental > Aquatic > Freshwater > Lake ...
AACGCGGATCGCAAGTTGCGGTTGAAGGAATTGACGTGGGTACGTGTATTTGCGCCAATACTTGCCTTGTGCCACCGGCAAACCATTATTATTATGATGATCCGGTCAATAAAACCAAGCAAATCGATGAAAAAAATATTACCCTGCCCGTGGTTTTGTCTTGGGATAATGTTGAGGCCTGGCAGAAAGAAGATGGCGAGTATGTGTGGTATTGGATGAACGTGGGCGGCAAGGAATCAATAACTTCCAAAATTTTTGGCGCCCGATCATATCTTCTGGAAATTGACAACACCAATGGCGTTATTAACGATTCGAAAAGCCAAGGCGGCATTTTCCGCAAAATATTAAAAACCAATGAATTCAATCCCGCTAAGGAATTTTTCCCTTGTTTTTTTAATTCAGGCAGAGAAATCAAATGGCGCGTGCGGCCTTGTTGTAATGAAGACGGTTCCAATTGCTTGCCCGAAAGCCAGGCCGAATGGTGGACATTCACCACAAGTTTTGCGCCTGAACCGGTGATTACCGAAGACCCGGATTGGAACGGAAATAATCAGGCAATCAACATCCCCTTTAAGGGTTTTCAAATAAAATGGTGTCCGGTTTGGCTGGCGCAATCCGGGCAATTTGCCAAATCATATCGTTTGATGGTCAATTCCGACGAAAAAGGATCCCTGGGTTGCCATCCGTTGATGAAATCCGGCGATCAGTGCAAAGACGACGATATTTTATCTGATCCTTCAAGCGGTGAAGTGGTAACCGCGCAAACCACCATTAATGCTCAAACTAAAATACCGTTAGTGATGTTCCCAATACAAGGCCGCCAGGATCACGCGCTTTTCACGCGCAATCGTACTTATGCTTGGAAAGTAAGAACTTGTTTTGACGATATTGCTTCCAATTGCAGCGCTTATGGCCAAACATGGAAATTTTCAACCCGCTACGATCCAATCGGTGTCCCAGCGGCGATTAATCCCAAAAACAGCGATGGTGATAGTGATTTGGCTGGTTTACCATTATCAATTACTTGGACCGTTCCGGATGGCGCGAATTCCTTTATTTATCAAACATCATTTATTAATGTTGAACAAAAAACATCCTGGTCAGTCGTGCCCAATAATGAATCATCAACAACGCAAAAAAGTTGGTTTGACGCGCCAAACCTAAAAGCCGACACTCAGTATACCTGGCGTGTCAGAGCATGTTCCAAATTCGATTCAACCGATTGCGATGCTTGGTCGCAATGGTTTACTTTTCGCACCACAGGCCGGCCGCCCAAGTCTGAATCATTAACGGTAACTCCCAAAGTTCCAACAAATTTTTTTTGGGAAGCGGTGTCGGGCGCCAAATCATACCGATTCAGCTTGTTCAAATCCAGCGGCCAGATCAAAGAAATTGTCTTAAACAATCCTGAGTTGCTCAAGAACCCAAAATACACCCTTGATTATCCTGACATTGACCAAGAACAAAGTTACACCTGGAAAGTACAAACTTGCGCTCACACTGACGGGACCGTCTGCGGCCCATGGAGCCAGGAAAAACCTCTCGCTATCCCGGCATTGGCTGCACCAATAAATCCAAATCCAGCGCCAAACTCAACTGTCTACGCCGACCAGGTCACTCATAATATTTCCTGGGACAAAGTTGACGGCGCTTCGGCCTACCACTATACCTTGGCATTAATAACTTCCCAAGAAAAACAACCTTGTGACCAACCATCGGTGGATAAGATTGTTTCGCAACCATCGGAGATGGCTGAATTGAATTGCTTGGGAATCTATAATCTAACAGTCCAGCCCTGCGTTGATTCTGCCTGCCAGAGCATCGGACCCAAAAGCGAATGGACATTCACGCTTGGCCAACAAATTCCTCAAACCAAATCTGTTTTTACGGTCTGCGGCGCGGGCTACGATAACGATAAAACCCCATGGAACGAAAGAGAATCCTGCCAGATAAAACATATCTTGCTTTTGATAAAAATCACCATTGACTTCCTGCTGTTCAAACTGGCGTTCTGGCTCTTGCCGATCATGGCGCTGGCCACGGGTTTAATCTTTTACTCGCAATTTAAGGCCCCGGAGATATGGGAAAAAGTGAAGTCAACGTGGCGGGCAATCGCCATTGGCTATGGGTTGCTGTTCTTCGCCTGGTTGATCGTGGGAGTTTTTTTGCAAGTTGCGGGATTTTCTGGGTTGTGGTTTAAGATTTTGTAGAAGATATATGAAAATTTCAACGCCACTGACAATTGCGCTGGGAGTGATTGCCGCGATATTGGTTTCGTTTTATTGGCGATTTTCCGGCGGCAACTTCGGCTTTAATAATTTGAATCCGCAAATTCCGGAACTTAAGCAATTGAATTTGCCCAATTTTAATTTGCCCGGCATGGTCTCTGATGACGGCTCATATAAAAACTTTAATAGCGCTAGTAACGACTTGACCTTTAAATACCGCGCATCGTTCCAGGGAGGGGAAAATTTATTTGGACAGGAAGGAATTGATAAGTTAAAATCAATTAATAATTTGCTTTTTGCCTACCGAGTCAGTTTACCCGACTTGCAACCGTCTTATTTGGTAGTTTCGCAAAGCGACGACGCGCCGACTGAAAGTATTGCCGAGCAAGCAAAAAACTTTTTGGGCCAGCAGCAATGCGCGGTGGAAATAAAAAACGCGGCTTCAACCAATGAAATGATTTCTGAAATCCTTGATGCCAGCTATGAATGCGCCGGCGCACAAAAAGGTTACGAACAATGGCATGCCCAAACTGCGATCGTGAAAAAACAAACTGGCTTTTATTCAGTATCAATGATTACCACCGCCAAAAACTGGCCCGCGCTACAACCTGAAGCGCAAGCGATTTTTGATTCCATAAAAATACCTTGACAATGAAAATGTTTTCCAAAAAAACTAACGCGATAATTCTTTTATCTCTCTTTGCCGCGCTGGGGATGATTTCGGTTGCCAGCGCTAGTTTCAATTTCCAAACCAAATGGCCAACGTCACCGATGGGCACCGATATCATGGGCGCAGACAACCCATCATTGGCTTTGGGTATTAAATACCTCTACGAGTGGGGAGTGGGGTTGGGCGGTTTGGCCGTATTTATCGCGTTAATCATTGCCGGCTTTGAATACATCACCTCGATCGGCAACCCGTCGAAAATGCAGGACGCGTTTGCCCGTATCCGTGACGCGGTAATCGGCCTGGTAATCCTTCTTTCCTCCTACGCTATTTTAAATCTTGTGGGTATTCCTCTTTCTTCGCTAAAAGTTGATGTGCTGAAAACCGATGAAATCGATATGGCAGAAGAAATTGGATGCAAATCGCCAAAAGATTGTTGTGACACAACAACCAACGAGGAATGTTATGTGGGTTGGGAATGCAAAGAGGGCATCTGCCAGCCAAACAAGAAAACAGTTAAATGTAAATCTATTATGGTCACACTTAGTAGCGGTAAAGACATTGAGATCAAGGGCACTGAAGAACAAGATATTCCTGCTGGCACATATCCAGTATCAATGAAAAAAATACCCGAAGAAGGCGACGAATGCTACGACCCGAGATCAACTGCATCTCAAGATCCCAATAAGCCGCTATGCGCCTGCGGCTTGGAGGTGTTCACAAAAAGAACAATCGCAGGCAGTGAAAGCGTTGCCAGCAAAAAATGCGGCAACGTTAATGTCACAGCGATTCAAGAAAGTGATGGGTTAAACTCCTATTCCAAAGCCAGCGAAGTTGTTTGCTTGCGGTTTCGTTCAATGTAAATACACATAAATATGTTTGCTTTCCATAAAAATATAAGAAAATCGTTTAGCGCGAAATCGCTTGCCGCTTTGCTGGCAATCATTTTGATGTTCAGCGGCCAAATCGCCAACGCGCAGGAAGTTATGCAGGGCGGCGCAACCGCTGGCATTGGGCCGTTTTTTTCCATTATCACCAACACGGTTTTTTACATTATCGGCGGTGGCATAGCGTTATTTTTAACAACCAATGCCCTACAATGGGTGATCAATAACCAAAGCCAGCTGATAAATTTCAATAACAATTTTATTGTCCAAGGAACCAAAATCACGCAGGGGCTGGCGGATATGTTGATTTTGTTGGCGTTTGTGGTTGCGGCATTCGGCTTAATTTTCAAGCAACGCGAGTTTGAAGCGAAAAAAACGTTATTTTGGTTGGTGGTGGCGGTAATATTGACGCGCTTCGGCGTTTTGCTGGTGAAAATGATGGTCGACATCGGCAATCTGGCAATGAACACTATTGTCGGAACCAATGGCAATTTGTTGGGCACCGTGACGCAATCGTTGATAAATGATATTTTGTGGATGGTTGGCACGATATTAGTTTCTCTAGCGGTTTCCGCCGCGGCTTACGCGGTCCCCTGGCTTAACGTAATTCCAATGGGTGCAACTATTGGTGGCATCAGTATCGCTGGCGGTTCAATTCTTGCTGGCTTAACGACTGCCGCGTCTGCCGGGTCCGTGGCTTATTTTGGGATTAATTTTATTACTAAATGGGTATTCCAATTAGTTGCTTCTTATTTATTAGCCGGCGTTTTTTTCACCTACATTATTTTATTCGTGTCGCGGATATTTATGCTGCAAATCTTGGCTGTGGTCTCGCCATTGGCAATTTTATCATTAGCGCTCCCACAAACTAAAAGATTCTTTTTCCAGTGGTGGAATTCGCTTTTTAAATGGACTTTTGTTGGTATCTGGACGCTTTTTTTCCTTGTTTTAGGATTAGGATCCGCAGGTTTTATTCTCCCGAAGGTGGCGATGGGTGATTCAAATGTAATAACTGGATTTTTATCAGGAATCGGAATTGACCGTTACATGCTTTACTATCTGTTTTTGATTGTTTATCTAACGTTAGTCAAAGATATGGCGCTAAATGACGCCAGGATGGGCACAATGTTTCGCTCAGCAATGACCGGCGCAGGAATGGTGGCTTTTACCCATCTTGTGAAACCAACGGTCGGCAAAGCGCATGATTTCGCGATCGAAAAACAGCTGGGCGCGAAAACAGGGGCTGAATCAAATCTTTGGGGATTGACCGCGCGCGCCACCGACGCCAAAACAATGTCTTCAATCCGCAGTATTTTCTCAGACGACGCTTCAAGGATAGAAAAAGCCACTTCCACCGAAGGCAAGGGCTGGATGCCATTTAAAACCGAGAAGAGTTTGAAGGATTGGGGGATTAAAGAGGTTGGCGTTGAATCAATGGTTACCGCCAAAGTCAATGAATTGCAAAAGGAATTTTCCTGGGACAAAGCTTTTGCTTCGCTCCAGGGTGACAAACTTGGGAACATGGAGGCCATCGCTGCGCTCAGACAAACGCTTGGCAAAAAAGATGAAACCGCCAATGTCCAGGCTTTTATTGGAAAACTTGGCTCTAAAAAAGCTGCCGAGATTACCGAAATGATGCTTGATAACAACCTGCTCAACCCCCAGCAAATGCAATCATTGGCAATCAATAATCTTGAACTTTTAAGGCGCTCTTCGAAATTGGCGAATAAGATTAATGATCTTGACATTGCGAAAACACAAACCGAAAGAATGAAAACGCTGCTTGGACCCGATTTACCTCCGGAAAATTATAAAGGAGCGGCCACATTAGCGGTTTTACTTAAGGGTGCCGCAACCAGAAGAAATGAACTTGAAAATCTTCCGGATAACATTTTTGACGACGACAATAATTCCCGCGCTTTTCTGGCAAATGCCACCACGCAAATTTTTGGCCACATGCAAAGAGCAAGGGAAAAGGATTATGAAAAATTAGGCCAATATATACAAAATATGACAGAAGACCAGTTTAACGCCTTGGCACAAGTTAACCCAACATTAATAAAGGGAATGGCAAGGCATTGGGATATGAAAAAATTCCTGCCTCAAAGCACCCGCGTCAATAATCAACCAGATGGAGAAATCGATTACGACAAATTGAGTAAAATGCTGGGTCCAAACGTTACTGCTTCGTCGCTGAAGGGCAAACAAAAGGCAACACCGCAACCCCCGCCACCAGACAGAAGTGGTTCTGATTATGGTAACCCAATGCATCAATAATCGCATAGATAATTGCAACAAAACCAGATTGGGCATCAATCTGGTTTTTAATTTAATCCCAAAAATAAAAACCATAAAAAAAGAGGCCCAGCAATTTTGTTGCCGGACATAAACATATTTTATTCATTCTTTTCCCGCTCTTTCCCATTGTCTTGCTGGCTATGTTTTTTCTCTTGGTTTCTTTCCTCTCAAAGCTTCTCTTGCATCGGATAGTAGGGTAACTGCCACAAGATCATCTATTGATGAAGACAGTTTGCCTCTGGTTGCCGTATCAACGCCTCCTTTTAGCGCAAATATTGCCCCAACCCTGCCACTTTTAACATAGGGGTCTAACATCGCTCGGTTGCCTTCTGCGATATGTCTTTTGGACTGCTCTTCGCCCACTGCCCTGATAACATCTGCCCTTGCTTTTATCCCTGCGGTTCTTACATCGGTAAATAATTTATCATATGGCGGTTCCAAAGACATATCGTCAATAGCAATCTTTGTCAGCAATCGTCCAAATTTTTTTCTAACATCTTTGATTACGCCGGTTTTTTTAAAATATTTAAGCATTTGTTCGCTAAGCAAACCCTCATCGATGGGTTTAACGTCTCTAATCTGTTCGGGTGACAATTTGGAGGGTTTATGAATTCCATCTAGCTCAACCATATCGGCATATTGCAGGATTTGGCGCCGTCGCCAAAAATCCTGCGCCGCGCTGGCAAATTGCGATGCCGCCTGGTCAGCCGAATTTGGAATATAAACCCACGCATCGCGCAAATTTCTTATTTCCCAAAAGAATGTCAGTTTTAGTTTCCAGCGATACCCACCAAGCTCCTCAACTCCGTCAAGATCAATTGCCATCGATATCTGGGTGAGTTTATTCCACCGCCTTCTCACTCTTCGTTCATGGGCTGGTTCTTTGGGGCCGGCGCGTTCTGTCCAGCGGATATCACGGTAAGGCACTTTGTCTAAGATCGGAATTCGGCCGATGTAATAAATGGCAAAGTGTTGCTCAAGTTGCTTTATGGGATATTTTACTGCTTTTGGGATCGTGAGTATAGACCTATGCGCAAAATTTTTCCACCAATCTTGATTTTCCTTCCTCTCGATTTTTGATTCTGGCGCGCCTTCTGGCCCGGCTCCAATGGGTTCATCCTTTTTAGTCTCTGGATTATACTTCCGGTCATCCCTAACTTGTCCTTTTTTTACGGGGTCGTAGTAATAACCATCTTTGACTCTAACGTCAAACCCTTTGGTAGCATCATAATACTGACCAAGAGGACATATATTGCCATCACTGTCAACCCACATTCCGGGCCAATATACTATTTCTCCCAACAATTTACCGCTGACTACTTCAATGGTTTCCATTTCCGGAGTTTGTATTTCTTTGCCGTCTTCACCAATTGCAGTTATCATTACTATATTGCCTTCTCTGTCTCTTTTGGGTCGTTGCTCTTTTTGCTTCGTCCCGCGGTAAACCATCCCACCCCAACCAGCATCTTCTGGCGTGGCAAAAATTATTGCATGATCCAGCATTTTTTTGCCCCCGTAGCCAGCTATAATTAGACCGACGATAATCTCGGCGGGTAAGATATATGGACTGAAATTCGGCCAGTTGATTGCGGATAAGTCGGTTTGTGGCAAGTCGCCCCAATTAAATCCCTCAATGAGATTTATGATTCTTGGCATTGTCCTTCAACCTCCTTCTTTTTTTATTCCAATCTACCCGTTTTATCCCCTTTGAAGGGGATATGAGTTTTAAATGTCCAGATTGGACGAATACTGGCATCATTATAAAACTAATTTGAAGATTGTCAAGGTTGATGGGGAAAATAAAACTGCGCGGTAGTCCAGTTAAAAAATTATGGATTCCCGCGCCGTAATGGAGCTTGGGTTATTGCTGCCAAAAAACCCATAACCAGAAAAGCCACTAAGACAATCACTGACCACTTTAAAAATGAAACGATTGGATCAATCTCGATTTCGCCGACCAAATAATAAACAAAGTCGTTATCTTTGGTATGTTGCCACCCTGTCCAATATGTGCCCCATAAAGCAACCGTTATCACCCCCGTTAAAGTGGGCATAACCGCTAAGATTGAGAAAACAAAATTTTCTCTCGCGATCAAAATCTTGGCAATCGCGAAGGGCAGCAAAATCAGAATAACGCCTTCTACGATCGATGAAAAAGCGGTCTCTGTGGTTTGATTGTGTTCAGCTCCAAAAAACAATCCCAGACCGTAAAACAAGAAAGGAATTGACGCAACCCCCGCCGCAAACATAACAATAATAGAAGTAATCCTAATGGTTGCGTCTAAAATTACACTAATCTTCATTTTTACCTCCTTTTGTATACTTTAATTATTATAGCAAATTATTGTGATTTTGTCAATGCTTACGCCCTCCCGTTGCAGGTGGTATACTTAAATAATCTTATAATTAAATGCTCTATGATTGAAAAACTTACCCACGAACAATTCGGCGAACTTTTTAAAAAACTGCCCGAACCGCTGCAAGACGCGCTCTACGCCCAAGAAACCGGCGAGAACATTGAAAGTATCTGCGAACGAAACAAAATCCCGGAAATGTTTGATTTCGTCAACAATGGGGTGGGGGATGTTTATTTGGGAGTGCTTTCGCCCGATAAATTTTTCGCGGATTTAAAAAAAGAGCTCAAGGGCAAAACCGGCATTAAGCAGATAATTCTTGAAATTGATAATTTTTTGTTTTATCCCTATAAGAACTCTTTGGCAAAAATCTATCAGCTGGACGCGCCACAACCGAAAACCGCGCCCGCGCCAACAACAAACGCGGAGCCAAACGCGCAAGCTCCAACGCCAACCGTTTAACTATTTGTCGCATTGCCTCGCTTTTTGGCGGGGTTTTCTTTTGCGATATTTTAAGGTGTGATATATAATAAAAGCGTAAAGCGCGTTTTATGAATTTTGTTTTGCCTCAATTTATTGAAATGGAAGCCAAGATCGTTGGCCCTCTAACGCTTAGGCAATTTGCGTTTGTCGCGGGGGGTACCGCGATTTCGTTTGTTATCTATTTTTCGTTGAACAAAACCAGTTTGCCGCTTGCCATCGCGCTGATCGTGGTCGTGGAAGGCGCGGCCTGCGCTCTTGGGTTTATGAAAATCAACGGCATTGACTTACCCACAGTCATCCGCCATTGGTTGATATTTGTGATGTCTCCCCAGATTTTTCTTTGGAAAAATTTTTTGCTGCCCCAGCAAATTACCGCCACACAAGAAGAAATCGTCATAAAAAAAGCACCCTCGTCTGTTGAAATCAAAGCCACATCCAGAAAAAACAACCTTCAAAAACTCCGCGACTGCATGGAAACCATATAATTTAATAACAAAATCCAAATGCCAAATGCCAAATAAATACCAAAGTAAAACATAAAATTCCTTTTTGATATTTGGGCTTTAACATTTGGACTTTTGCTATGGCGATCTTATCCACCCAACAATTCCTTGAAGTAGACCAAATCAAGGACAACATCATAATACTGAAAAACAAGGGCCTGCGTGGTGTGATGATGGTTAGCTCCATTAATTTCGCGCTGATGTCTGAAGACGAACAGGGCGCGGTTATTGGCAATTACCAGAATTTTTTGAATTCTTTAGATTTCCCATTGCAAATTGTGTTGCAAAGCCGCAAACTCAACATCACCAGCTACCTTGATAAACTGAAAGATCTGGAAAGTCGCCAGAGCAACGACCTGTTGCGCACCCAAATCGTGGAATACCGTAATTTCATTAACGGTATTGTTGCCGGCGGCTCAATAATGACTAAATCTTTTTTCTTGACCGTACCGTTCCAGCCAATGCTGGTCGCGGGGCTGGCTTCGACCACCACAAAAGGAAAAATCAACCGGACAAAAATCGCCGAACAGACCCAAGAACAATTCAACCAAAGCAAATCCCAGCTTTTGCAACGCATGGAATTCGTGGCCTTGGGGTTGCGACGCTGCGGCTTAAAATGCGCCCCATTAAACAGCCTGGAAATCGCCGAATTCCTTTGGAGCGGGCACCATCTTGAAGAATCCGAAAGGGGATATTATCCGGAAATTCCCCCCGAATTGATCCAATAGATTAAAATTTCTAATTTTGGTTTTTAGCTTTTCGTTTTTACTTTTTAATTTGAAACATGGGTTTATTCTCTTCTTCGCCAAAAAAGAAAAAAAACGTTCTGCCGGGCCAGGAATTACAGATGAAAACCATCACAATCAAAGACATTATCGCCCCCTCTTCGATAATCTTGGCTCCCGAACATTTTAAGTTAAGTGAACGCTTTGGCAAATCGTTTTTCATTTTTTCCTATCCACGCTATCTAAATTCGGGGTGGTTCACGCCAGTGATCAATTTAGACACACCCATGGATGTGGCGTTCCACATTTATCCGATCGACACGGCCAACACCTTAAAACAATTAAGAAAAAAACTCACCGAGGTGCAGGCCGAAATAATGGAAAGAGAAGAAAAAGGTCTGGTGCGCGATCCGGCTTTGGAGATTGCCTATCAAGATCTTGAGAGTTTGCGCGATAAACTGCAAACTTCAACGGAAAGGATGTTCCGACTGGGAATATATTTGACCGCCTATGAAGAAGAACTGGGCAAATTGCGCGACATTGAAACCACACTGCGCTCGATCTTGGAATCAAAATTGGTCTACATCAAGCCGTCAATGTACCAGCAAAAAGAGGGTTTTATTTCCACATGCCCCTATGGGTTGGACCAGATCCAAATCTACACGCCAATGAACACCGGACCACTTTCGTCCACCTTTCCTTTTGTCTCGTTTGATTTGAGCGCCAACGAAGGAATCCTTTATGGCACAAATCTGCATAATAATTCTTTGATTTTGTTCGACCGCTTCAGCTTGGAAAACGCCAACAGCGTGATTTTCGCCAAATCCGGGTCGGGTAAAAGCTATGCGGTTAAATTGGAAATATTGCGTTCAATGATGTTGGGTATTGACGGGATTGTGGTTGATCCGGAGAATGAATTTAAAACGTTGGCCGAATCAACCGGCGGTTCGTTTTTAAACATCTCTTTGTCTTCAGAAAACCACATCAACCCCTTTGATCTACCCGAACCGCGCGAAGATGAAAATCCGGCAGATGTTATCCGTTCCAACATTATTAACTTGGTAGGGCTAGTACGCATACTTTTTGGCGGTTTGACCCCCGAAGAAGACGCGATCATTGATCGCGCCTTGACCGAGGTCTATGCGGCCAAAGATATTACGGTCCAAACCGACCCGAAATTATGGGCTCAGCGCGCGCCATTGATGCAAGACCTGCAGGCAGTGCTCGAAGGGATGGCTGGTACTGATTCCCTGGTGCGTCGGATACGTAAATTCACTCAGGGCACCTACGCGCAGTTTTTCAACCAACCAACCAATATTTCCATGGATAAACCCTTGGTGGTTTTTGGCATCCGCGACATGGAAAATGAACTGCGTACGGCGGCAATGTATATCATCATGCACTACATCTGGAATAAGGTCCGTTCAACGCTGCGCAAGCGAATCTTGATTGTTGATGAAGCTTGGGTCTTGATGCAAAGTGAAGACGGTGCGTCGTTTTTGTATGGTTTATGTAAACGCGCCCGCAAATACTGGTTGGGAGTAACCACTATCACTCAAGACGTGGCTGATTTCATGCGCTCCAGTTATGGTCAGCCAATAATTACTAATTCTTCAATCCAATTCTTGCTGAAGCAATCACCGGCCACCATTGATGTCGTGCAAAAAACATTCAACCTCACCGAACAGGAAAAATCGTTCCTACTCGAAGCTGAAATCGGCGAAGGGTTGTTTTTCGCCGGACAAAAACACGTGGCGATGAAAGTGGTCGCTTCCTATATTGAAGACCAAATTATTACCACCAACCCCGAGGAATTGGCCAAGATTAAGCAAGCTAAAGAGGGGATGACGCCGGCTTGATTGTAACTTTTCTATCAATCCCTTGACCGCCGCTTTCCGTGACAACGTCCGGGCGCTGACTTAACTCCATGTGAATAACTCTCCGTTCATAGGAATTCATTGGAGCGAGCGTTTTCGCTCTTTTGGATAATGAAACCTCGTTGGCGGTCGACACGGCAAGCTCTTTTAGATATTCTTTCCTAATTTTTTTGTAGCCATTAACGTCTAAATCCACGTAAAGTAGATTGTCGAATGTCTTTTTCAAAATCGCCCTTAAAAGATGTTGGGCGGCGGCCAACGCTTCGCTCCCTTGGCCAATAAATATCTGAGGGTTTTGAGTTTTAATCTCAATAAACACCGTTGAATCCTTAATCGGTAAGACGTTAATCTGCACATCGGCTGAAATTCTTTTTATAAAATCCTCGGTGATTTTTTTTATTTTTTTAGTGTTATCGTTCATATTTTTTTAAGAATCACCTGTTGTTGGGCGATTGAAAATAAACTGGTGACAATCCAATAAAGACCAAGTGCCGAAGGCAACCCCCAAAAGATCAAAACCGTAATTATCGGAAAAACATATAACGACTGTGTTTGCATCATGGCCGCGAAGTTTTCTGATTGAGTGTGTTCTTTTTTGTCTGACGCACCCGCATTTTTGGGCATTATCATTTTTGTTTGGATAAATTGTAGCACCCCAGCGACAATCGCAAAAGCCGGAAACGGCAAAGCTAGATTAACCCACCCCAAAAAAAGGGGATTTACCGCGCCGGGGCTGGGAATAAAACCATAAAGCAAAGACAGCGACCCATCTTTGAATCCATTCCAAAAAACCCAATAAAGCGCCCACAAAATCGGTATCTGGACAATTAAAAACATAAAGCTGCTTAGCGGATTGATTTTATTCTCCCGCCATAATTCCATCATTAACAAGGCTTGTTTTTCTTTGTCGTTTTTGTATTTTTCCTGGATTTCTTTCATTTTAGGTTGGATTTGCGCAGTAATTTTTTGCACCCGAATCGCCTGAGCCGCCATCGGATAAAGCAATAAACGGATCAAAATTGTCAACGCGACCACTGCCAATCCAAAATCGCCCAAAAATTGGTAAAAAACAATCAAAACATTAAAAAACGGCTGATATAAAATAATGTTAAATAAATTCATACTATTGTGTTTCTAAAACCCCTGATGCCGTCAAAACGTTTTTGGTGGTTGCCAATAGCTCGTCATAATTGTTCTTTTGCGCGCCGGGTAAGGTGATAATTACGCAGTCAAACCCAGGTTTTATCTGCGGTAAAAAAGATTTAACTGCTTCACGCAAGCGACGCTTGAGCTTGTTGCGTACCACCGCTTTACTCCCCACATGGCGAGAAACCACAAAACAAAAACGCGAAACTGGTAAGCTGTTTGGAACTGTTTTACACAACAACAAACCGCTCTTGCGGCTGTTTTTGCTGGCAAGCGCCCGCTTAATCTCCTTTTCTTTTTTGAGGCGATTGGCCGGCGGCAGCATAAGGTAATTATTAAGCAGCAAGCCGTTTCCGGCCTTTGGCGCGCCGTGAGCTTAAAACGCGACGGCCGCCGGTTGTTTTGGATCTCCGGCGAAAACCATGAGTTTTACTTCTCTTTTTCTTTTTTGGCTGGAAGGTCACGCTCATTGTTTTTTGTTTATTCTATAATATAGTTACGAATCCATTTTACATTTTTTGGCCAAAAAGTCCATAATTATCATTCCTCTCGACAAGCGCCGGTGAAAAATGATAATGTGTCAATAGCGCTTATTTCTGAGTTTTATCCACATTTTGCCCATATTTTTCCACAAGTTTTAAACAGCCCCTACCTGTTGATTTCCTCGGCGATGTGTGGCATATTTTGTTTTTTTAAGAACAAATCGCGCAAAATTTTTTAAAAAAATCATTTGCGGTTTTGTTCTGGCGCAAAAAAACAGTTCGCGAAGATATTTTTATACCCCCTTGTCACGCTCAACAATGGGTTATAATAAAAAATTGTTTTAAATCCCAACCTATGACCAACGAAGAAATCTGGCAATCGATATTGGCGCAGGTACAATTAAATGTTTCTCCAGCGATTTTCAGCACTTGGTTCAAGTCAACTAATATTGTTTCGCTCAAAAACGGGGAAGTAATTGTTGGTGTACCGAATTCCTTCGTGAAAGAATGGTTAGAACAAAAATATCGTCGGCAGATGATAAAATTCCTGCGCGAAGTTGACAGTTCAGTCAGAGAGGTTTTTTTCCGAGTGACAAAAGAACCAATAAAACCGCAAAATCCAACACCGGCAAACATCACGGCCCCCAGCGGCCAATTGGGGTTTGATGAATTCAAGTTTAATAAAGAAACAAACCTCAACCCGAAATACAGTTTTAATTGTTTTGTTGTTGGGTTGCACAACGAACTAGCCCACGCAGCAGCAATGGCTGTGGCCGAAAAACCAGGCGACGCTTATAATCCGCTTTTTATTTATGGTGGCGTCGGTTTGGGCAAAACTCATCTCTTGCAAGCCATCGGCAACGAGGTGGCAGCCCGGTTTAAAAACCGGAAAGTGCGCTATATCCCGATGGAAAAACTAACCTCAGAAATCATTGCTGCAATCCGCGAAGGAACAATTGAAAACCTGCGCGCAAAATATTTAGACACAGCGGTTTTTATTGTTGACGACATCCAGTTTATCTCGGGGAAAGAAAGAACCCAAGACGAGTTTTTTTATATTTTCAACACACTATACAACAAAAATCTACAAATCGTGCTTTCTTGCGACCAACCACCCAAAGCGATCCCGGAAATCTCCGACCGCCTAAGATCGCGCTTTGAGGGAGGAATGATCGCCGACGTGGGAATGCCCGATTTCGAAACCCGAGTTGCAATATTAAAAACAAAATGCCAACAATTAAGAATTTCTTTCCCCGATGAAATTTTGTCTCTTATCGCGTCAACCATACAAAACAACATTCGCGAACTTGAGGGTGTGTTGATTAAAATCGCTGCACACACAAAATTTAAAAACATCGCCCCCACAACCGAACTATGTCAATCGATTTTGACCGCAATTAGCCCAAAAAAAATCATCAACTTCAAAAAAATCGTCCAAGAGGTGGTGAATTTTTACGACATAAAAGAAAAAGAAATTTTATCTGATTCGCGGAAAAAAGAAATTGTTAAACCGCGTCAAGTGGTAATGTATTTATTAAGAAACGAACTCAACGCATCATTCCCGTTTATTGGAAGAAAAATGGGGGATAAAGACCATACCACCGTGATTCACGCTTATAAAAAAATTACTTTTGAGATTGAAAAAAACGAAACCCTAAAAGAAGAAATAAACCTATTAAAACAAAAAATATATAATTCTTAATATGTTAATTAATTGTGGATACAATAAACAATAAAACGCCAACACCCTGTTCAACAATTATTTATTACTAAACAATAAAAAATTAAATCATCCCACCAACAACACAAAACCTATTTTATCCCCCACACAAATCCACATCTTACACAAAGACAAATTAAGCTCAAAAATCAACTTATTAACACCTCTTAATAATACTATTTATTTAAAAAATTTTAATTAAATTATATTTTACAAACATTTGTGAATTAAATTTTACCGGCAAAAAAACACCTTACTTTTGTCGCAAGGTGGTAGAAAACATAAAATAATAAAAAATAATTATTAAAAATAAAAATGAAAACAAAAATCTTGCAAGAAAAATTACAAATCGCCCTTTCACAAGCAGAAAAAATCACCGGGAAAGATACAACTCTGCCAATATTGGGCAATATTTTATTAAAAGCCGAAAAAAACTTTCTTGCCATAACTGCAACCAATTTAGAAACTGGAATATTGTGGAAAATGATGGCTAAAACCGATGAAGATGGGGCAATTGTTTTACCCGCGCAAACCTTGTCGGGATTGGTGGGTTCTTTTTCGGGCGGTTCGGTGGTTATTGAAACACAGGGAATGGTGGCGACAATTATAAGCGACCGCCGCAAATCGAATTTAAACGGATTGGCCGCAGAAGAGTTTCCTGTTTTACCTATAAACATCGAAGGAGAATATATAACCATGCGCGCCAATGTTTTATGCCAAGCGTTGGCACAGGTGGTTAATTTTGTTAGCGCGTCGTCGGTAAAGTTGGAGATTACGGGTGTATATATTGTTTTTTCAAAAGACGAGGTTAAGGTTGTTGCAACCGACAGTTTTCGTTTGGGAGAAAAAACGATTTTAGAACAAAAAACCCCAAAACTAGTAAAAAATCACCCGATAATCATTCCATTAAGAGCGGCAAGAGAAATAATATCGATTTTTGGCGACAAACAAAAAAACATAAACATGTTTTTTACCAGCAACCAAATCACAATCGATTTGTCGCAAGAGGATGACTTAGATCAGCCACAAATTAAATTTGTGAGTCGGCTTATAGAGGGAGAATTCCCCGACTATCAAGCAATTATTCCCAGTTCGTACGCAACAAGCGTCACTTTTTCCAAAAAGGAATTGTTGAACCACCTAAAATCCGCCGGCTTTTTTGTGGGCAAAAACAACGAAGTAGGGTTGAAAATTGAACCCAAAAACAAAATAATGGAAATTTCCAGTCAATCGGCGGATTTGGGTGGTTATGCTAGCGAGGTGGAGCTGAAAAGTGTCACCGGAGAAAACCTTTCGGTTACATTCAATTATCGCTTTTTGGCCGAGGGGTTGAATTCAATTAAAGACGATGAGTGTGTTTTTGAGTTTTCTGGGGAAGATGGGCCGGGGGTTTTGAAATCCACCAACGATCCAAGTTTTGTTTATATTATTATGCCGATCAAGAAGTATTAACTATTAACAAAAACACCATTTTATAAGTGGTGTTTTTTTGTTGGTTATGGCGGGGGAAAATCTTCTTTTGGATAATTAGGGAGAATTTTTTCCATAAATGTGTGGAATATCGGTCCAGCAACCACTGACCCGGGTTCTTTTTTCATTGGTTCGTTATTGTTGTTTCCCGCCCACACCCCCGCGGCCAAGGATGGTGTGTAACCAATTATCCAGCCATCGCGGTAATCGCTGGTGGTGCCGGTTTTGACCGCCACATTGTAGCCGACAAAATAAAGAGGAGAGTTGGCGCCAAACATAAACGTGCGCGCGGCATTGTCCGAGAGAATACTGCTGATTAGGTTGGCGCTGTGCGCACTCAAGATTTTTTGCGGGGTTTTGTTATTTTGATAAATAATAAAACCCTTGCTGTCGGCAATTTTAATTATTGGCGTTGTCGGCATGCGATAACCTTGGGTGGCGAAAACACCATAGGCCGATACCATATCCAACAAAGTGACTTCACCCCCCCCCAGAACCAACGAAAGACCATAAAACGATGATGGATTGTTAAGCGTGGAAATTCCCATTTCTTTGGCTTTGGTGATGCTGTCGTTTAGTCCGGCCAAAGAGTTTAAAACCTTTACTGCAGACACGTTAAGCGAACCGGCAAGCGCCTTTCTTAACGTCACCGTGCCGTAAAAAGTCCCAGTGTAGTTGTTGGGGCAATATTCTTTGCCGCCCCATTTACCAAAACACGTTGGTGCGTCGGTAATTATGGTGTTGTCGGAATATCCTTTTTCAAAAGCGGTGGCGTAAACAAAGGGTTTAAACGACGATCCTGGTTGGCGCCCTGGGGTCATTGTCGCGACATTATATTGGGGGTCAAGCAAACAATCTTTTCCCGGTGTGCAGTCTTTTGGATAGGGATCATCATAATAATTGCCGGTGCCGACAGTCATTGCCAACACTTGCCCGGTTTTGGGATCAAGTGCGACCAGAGCCGCATTGTGGCCATAATAGGCGTAATTTTTCTTTATACCATCGCGTACAGCCTGTTCGGCGATTTGCTGCATATTCCAATCAAGCGACGTGGCCACGGTTAGCCCGTTTTTTTCCAAAAATTCTTTACCATATTGTTCTTCGAGTAATTTTTTTACCCAAAGAGTAAAGTAGGGTGCCTTGAAGTCCTTTTTCTTTTCCGCGAATTTAACTTCAATTTTTTGTGCATCGTCAGCTTCTTGACGGGTTAGATAGCCATCTTCGGCCATGCGGTTCAAGACATAATTTTTACGAGTCATTAATTCGTCAAAGTGCGCGGGTAGATAAGATGGCGATTTTATTAGTGAAATTAGTGTGGCGAGCTCGGCCAAATTCAATTCCGTCAATGGTTTGTTAAAATAATTCGCGCTAGCTGCGCCAATACCATAAGTGTTTTGGCCAAAGGGCACTTGATTTAAATACCATTCCAAAATTTGGTCTTTTGGATAACGCCGCACAAGCTCAATAGCCATGGCGATTTCCCTGATTTTGCGCTCAGCAGTTTTTTCATTGGTTAAAAAAGTCGAACGGATTAACTGTTGGGGGATAGTTGAACCGCCCATTATCGCTTTGCCGGTTTTGGAATAATTTATCGCCGAACGTATAATGCCTTCGATGTCAATGCCAACGTTATTTTTGTAAAAATTTTTATCTTCGGCGGCAACCGCCATTTTTTTTGCCGAATCAGGAATTTTATCAAAGGGAACCCAATCGCGTTTTTCTTCCCCATAAATTTCATATAATAAAATCGCACCAGATCGATCATAGATTTTTGTCGATTGGTTGGTAGCTTTTTCCGAAAACTTTTCCGGCCGAGGTAAATCGCGGGTGAAGTAAATGAAAAGGAGGGCCAATAAAATTATTGCGGCCAAAAACAACGCCGCCAAAATTCCCAATGTTTTAACAAAAACAGACCCAATTCCGGAGAGAATACCGCGTTTTTTCTTTTTTGGTTGACCGACAAACCAGAATTTAGCTTTTGACATTTGAAGCGAAATTTTTTAAAACTTATTTATTATTGTAGAATGAATTTATATGAATATAAATACTGACCCGCAAAAAATCAAAGAATTACTTAGCAGGGGGACGCAAGACGTCATTGATAAAAACGGGTTATCCCAAAAACTTGCTTCCAGCAAGTGTTTGCGCGTCAAGCTCGGCATTGACCCGACCGCGGCTGATCTGCATTTGGGCCATTCGGTGGTTTTGCGCAAACTGCGCCAGTTTCAGGATTTGGGGCACAAAGCGGTTTTGATAATCGGGGATTTTACCACACTGATCGGCGATCCTTCGGGTCGGGCAACGTCGCGCCCCAAACTTAGTTGCGAACAAATTCGAAATAACATGAAGGATTATATAAATCAAGCCGCGAAAATTATTGACGTGGGTCGGGCCGAAATTCATTATAACAGCGAATGGTTTAGCCAAAAGCCGATGTCATTTTTAATGGATTTGGCGGGTCGGTTTACTGTGGCGCGCTTGATCGAACGCGAGGATTTCCAAAAACGGCTAAAAGGGGGGCTTGATGTGTCGATGCTTGAGCTTTTATACCCTTTATTACAGGGATATGATTCGGTGGCGATCAATGCCGATGTTGAATTAGGCGGTTATGACCAACGACTGAATCTTTTATTCGGCCGCAAAGTTTTGCGCGCTTTTGACCGAGCCGAACAAGATATTATTACCACGCCCCTCCTTATTGGGGTTGATGGAGAGAAGAAAATGAGTAAATCCGAAAATAATTACATCAAAATCAACGAAGACCCGGCAAGAATGTTTATCCAAATAATGGCGGTTGGCGATAATTTAATGTGGAGCTACTTTGAGCTGCTTACCGATGTCCCCCAAAAAGAGATTGAAGCATTAAAATTAGACGTTAAAAAAGAAAAAATCCATCCTCGCGACGCAAAAATGAAATTGGCGCATAAAATAATAACATTATTCCACGATAAAAACGCCGCGGATTCCGCCCAAAAAGAATTCATACGAGTAGCCCAAGAGGGTAAATTGCCGTCGGCGATCCCAGCGATTAAAATCAAAGAAAAATCGCTTAATATCCCGGATTTGTTGTTAAAGCTGGGTGCGACATCTTCCAAGAGTGAGGGACGGCGCTTGAGCAAGCAAAATGGCGTTAAAATCAACGGCGTCATCAAAAACAATTGGCAGGAAGTGGTTGAAATAAAACCCGGCACGATTATCCAAGTCGGCAAATCCAAATTCTTCAAAGTCGCATAAACTATTGATAACCTTGCGGATAAACTATTAAAAAACTGTTGATATTTTCAACGGTTTTTCGTTTAGAATCCAGAATTTTCTCATCCACGACTTAAAGATTTAAGCTGCGGATGAGGTAGGTGGCTGCGATTGATAACGCATCAGCTGCGTCGTCGGGTTTAGGGACTTCCTCTAAGCGTAAAATTTTTCTGATTTCGCGTTGGATGTCTTTTTTGTCGGACTTTACAAAACCGGTGACAGTCATCTTAACTTCAATGGGAGTATAGCGGTAGACCGGCAAATGTTTTTTTGCCGCGGCCAAAAGGATAACCCCCTGCGCCTGGCTGACCGGTATCAGGGTTTTGGCGTTTTTGAAAAAGAAAACATTTTCCATCACCAAGGCCTGCGGTTGATACTGGGTGATCACGCGACAAAGGTCGGTGTGAATTTTTTTCAGGCGTTCGGGCAAAACCAGATCTGGCGTGGTTTCAATGGTGCCGTAACCGACACATTTGAGCTTGGAGACGCTGTTTTTGTCGCCACGTACCAAGCCAAAACCAGTGGTGGCAAGGCCGGGATCAATGCCTAATATAATCATAAAAACTTAAAACATATAGCGAATTTGGGGAGGTTTGATCCTTCAGATGTTCGATAGGGTCAATCCTCAACAAATTCGCGCCAAACGATAAGTAACTCCATTATACGCCAGCGGGGCGGGGTTGCCCATATTGACAAATAGGAGATTATTGTTTAATTAAAATTAATTATACCAATGGTATCGAGGTGACAAAGAGTGACAAAATGGAAATAAAAAACCAGCAACTGGTTGCCCGGATTGCAGAGAAGCTAAAGCTAAGTAGTTTTCTTAAAATAGAGGTACTGATGATATGCAGCCGTTTTGTATCCGAGTAGAAACAACAAAAGAAACCCTTAAAACTTTTGACCCGACTTACCTTGGAGCCAATCTTTACGGAGCGATTTTTGATATAGCATTTCCAAATTAAAATTGAGCATGTCTAAGCGGCAGCTCTTTTTTTAACACAAAACTCCGCGGGCGCGGAGTTTGTATTTTGTTAAGGATTAAAGATTAATCTTTTAGATTGGAATACACCTCCTGCACTGAATCGTTGTCGTTGAGCGCGTCAATTAATCTTTGGTTTTGCTCTTTAATCTTTTCGTCGCCCTCAATTTCTTCTTTCGCCAGCCAAATAAGCGAAAATGATTCCACTTTTACCCCCTTTTCTTCGAGAGCTTTTTTGACCGCTTCGGTGTTTTCGGGAGTGGTGTGGACTTCTAAAATGTTTTCAAACCAGTAAATGTCGTCGGCGCCGGCGTCGATGGCGGCCATTTCCAAATTTTCCTTATTCTGCATTTCTGGTGCCTGCTTATCCGATTCCACGATTACCGCGCCTTTATGCTCAAACATCCAGCGTACCGCGCCTTCACCGACAAGCTTGCCGCCGTTTTGGTTTAAAATTGTCTTAACATCATTAAGCGCGCGGTTTTTATTATCGGTAATGCCTTCAACCAACAACGCAACGTTGCCCGGGCCATAGGCCTCAAATAAAAACTCCGACAGCGCTTGGGCCCCCTCAGCTCCGCTGGCACGGGCAATAGCGCGTTCAACATTGTCTTTTGGCATATTGACGCTTTTTGCCATATCTAAAGCCATGCGCAACCGGGCGTTGGTTTCAGGGTTTGAGCCGCCGTCTTTCACGGCCACGGTAATCAGACGGATCGTTTTAGAAAACGCCGCACCGCGTTTTTTGTCGGCCAATTCTTTATCGTGTTTAATTGTTTTCGCGTGTGAATGTCCTGACATAAAAATAATGTCAAATGCCAAAACCCAAATGTCAAATCCGATTGGATCATAATTTTGGATCTTGGCAGGTATTTATTGTAAGTTTTTGGAATTTAAAGAGTGGAGTGATTGTAATATAATTTATAGAGCGGGTTTTCACAAAAAAACATCACAAAACAAAAGTTTGCGTTGATTTATTTATAGATTAATATTAAGATAAAAAAGCAAATTCGTCAACACAGAAGATTTTTAAAACCGATAGGGCGTCGGCACGATGGGGCTTGACAAGAAAAACTAAATATCCTATAATAGATAGGTATATCAAAACCAAAAAACTTTGCTGGTTTTGATAAAGCAAAAATCCCGAAATTGGGAGTCTGGAATTTTTTACGACGGGTGTTCTGGCTGCGGCTGGGATATTCCTCGGGGAATTCCAAAAATTGGGCGCAGAACCAATTTGACTCCCGATTTCGGGACTTTTGTTATTTTTCGGCGGTTCTTCCCACCTCTTCAATCGTGGTAACGCCTTGGATGACTTTTATGAGGCCGTCTTGATACATTGTCAGCATGCCCTTCTTTTTTGCCAGCGCTTTTAGTCCCGGAATCGTGGGTGTTTGCAGGATATAACTTTGGATTTCATCGTCGATAACAAACGCCTCATAAATACCAATCCGGTCGCGATAACCAGTGTTGCCGCAATAATTACAACCCTTGGCGTGAGGGATTTCTAACCGCGAGTCAATCGCGGGCAGAACAACTCCTTTTTTTGCCAGATGCGGTGCCGCGCCAGCCAAAAATTCTTTAAGAAGAGCTTTTTCTTTGGTACTGGGTGTTTTGGTTGCGCCGCATTTGCGACAAACCCTTCGGACAAGCCGTTGCGCGATTGCCACATTAATCGCCGGTCCGATATTAAAGGGTTTGGCACCTAAACTTATCAGGCGGGGGATGGTACCGGCCGCGTCGTTGGTGTGTAGTGTAGAAAACACCAGGTGGCCGGTGAGCGCGGACTGCAAAGCGATATCGGCGGTTTCCAAGTCGCGGATTTCACCCACAAGGATCACATCCGGGTCTTGGCGCACGATCGCGCGCAAACCGGAAACAAAATCATAACCCTTGTCGGGCTCGACTTGCGTTTGCGAGATGCCTTCAAGATGATACTCAATCGGGTCTTCAATGGTGATGATTTTTATTTTCGGGCTTTGCAGTTTCTTTAAAAATGCGTAGAGCGTGGTGGTTTTACCCGCGCCCGTGGGGCCGGTGACAATAATCATGCCGTTGGGCCGCGTGATCTGCTCGATAAAAATATCATAAAGATCTTTGCGCAATCCGGCCTGGTCCAAACTAATTAAGCTTTTGGGGTTAAGAATTCTCATCACGACCGAATCGCCAAATTCCGTGGGCAGAACCGACACCCTAATCTCAACCGAATTGTCGCCGGCTAAAATTGAAAAACGGCCGTCTTGCGGCTGGTTGCTGACATTAAGCTTCATCTCTGAAAGCAGTTTGACGCGCGAGAGCAAAGGATCGTAGATCTTGCGGTCAAACGACATCACGTCCTGTAAAACGCCGTCCAAGCGCGCCCTTAATTTAGCGTTGTTTTCCTGGCCTTCAATGTGTACATCAGAACTGTCTAAAAGAATGCCACCGGCAAGAATCATTTCAATTATTTGCGTGATGGTAACATTGCTTTGCGCGAGGCACTGCTCGATTTGCTCGCGATATGACGAAAGGTCAGTAAGTTTTTGCTTGAGCGGTCCGATAAATTCCGGAGAAATAGTGATTTTTTGGGTGATTTTTTGAGCTACTTCCATAAATGTGCGACAATATAATAAGATGAATAACAAGATGTTTTTTCAAAATATCCTATGATAGCGTAAAAGTCAATTTTTTTACGCTGTTTGGCTGCTGTGGGCGCAAAATTATAGCGGTGAATGCCGCTACGATAATTATGAGAAATAAAACATTATCCTGCGTTACAAAAAACGCAGCGCAGACAAAAAAAATGGGATTCACGTTGGCAAAAGCAATTTTAAAAATCGGTTGCGGCAATCACGCCTGTATTTTGGGGTTGTGTGGTCCGTTAGGTTCGGGTAAAACCAAATTCAGCCAAGGGCTTGCCAAAGGTTTGGGGGTTAGGCAGACAATTAGCAGCCCGACTTTTGTGATTTTAAAAAGGTATCCATTGGCGGTTTCCGGCAGTTTCAAAAATTTTTATCACATTGATTGCTATCGCTTAGATTCAGCTTCGGATTTGGCTGGATTGGGCATCAAAGAAATTTTCAAAGACCCTACCAATATCGTTGTTGTTGAATGGCCCGAAATTTTTTCCAAAAAAATGACCAAAAAAATTTTAATAATTAATTTTGAAGCCATCGGTAAAAATTCCCGCCGGATTTCTTTTGGATTGTAGCGGCATTTAATTCCGCTACTCGTAGCGGAATTAAATGCCGCTACATAATACCGCCGCAGATCGGTGCACAGA
>Ga0163210_1000181_pt1 | contig 24298 bp, 21 predicted proteins | sample Kivu_220m_FD_113536 | JGI IMG/M metagenome (GOLD analysis project Ga0163210, IMG submission 113536) | Freshwater microbial communities from Lake Kivu, Western Province, Rwanda to study Microbial Dark Matter (Phase II) - Kivu_220m | ecosystem: Environmental > Aquatic > Freshwater > Lake ...
CTCGTTATCTTGGTCGAGTTTTTGCAGCTGGTCAAGCAAATTTTGCGTGTAAATGCCGATTCCCGTGCCTATCGGCCCGTAGAATCGAGCGTCAATGCCAATGCGCATATCCCTTAAGTTAGAACTGGTAAATTGGCAAGAAAAATCCCTTTAAGTATATCACAAATTATTTTAATTATCAGTTTGTTTTGTTATTTTAGTTTGAAAATAAAAATTTCTCTTAAAACTTTTTGGTCGGGCCTGGAATAGATGACTGATTGGCGGCGAGTAATTTTAATCTCGGGATTTTTCAGCAGATAAGCGGGCAAAAGGGGTTCTAGACGCCAACCGATTTTTTCCAAGGCCGTTAAAATCGGCAAAAAATGCGTTTTCCCCTCGATTTTATACGCTGGAAAAATAATCACCACTCGCCCGTTTGTTTTTAGAATTTTTTTAAACTCTTTAAAGGCGTCGATATATAAATTGGATATTTTTTTAATTTCTTTATAAACGCCGGCAGGCCCGCCTGCGCCGGCAGGCCCGCCTGCGCCGGCGGGCGATTTTTGCCTTTCAAATTTTAACGGCCCTAAATAAGGTTCGGTGACGATGGCATCGACGGATCGGGGGGGCAAATTTTTTGAAATATTTCTGACATCGTTTTTAAAAATTTTTATGTTTTGACTTGGTGTATTTTTGTCTTCTTGGCTTTCGACTGACGGGCGTTTTTTTAGTTTTTCCAAAAGCCAGTCCAGATTTTTTTTGGTATTTTGAATCGCCGCCTGGTCGTTGTCCGCGCCAATTATGTTTTTATATCCCATTAATATGGCTTGTTGCAGAATAGTTCCCGCGCCGCAAAATGGGTCTAAAATGACCGCCTCCGGCTTAAAACAGGACGATAAATTAATCATAATTTTCCCCAATTTTGGCGGAATCATTCCTTTTTCAATGGTTCTAAACGGCCGGGCGAAATCGTAGAAACTATATTCCTCGAATTCTTGGCAGGATAAAGTTTTACCGACTAAAAGGCGATTTTTTCCTTTAAATAAAACTATTTCCGCCCCCTGATCCAGGAGTTTATTTTTTTTAATGACCACTGAAGATAAGTCGGGTTTTTTTGAAACAACCCAGCGGCAAGAAATCCCTTTTACTTTAAATTTTCTTTTTATATCCAAAGAGATGTTTTTTATTTGTCTTTCCAGTCCCTTAAAATCCGTTTCTTCAGAGAGTTTATAGACGCTAAAACCAAAATAAATTTTTTTCAGCCCTTTTGGCAAAAGATTAATCGTTTTGTTTAGGGTTAAGTCGGGAAAAACGCGGCCGATTTTAATTGTCCCCCCCAATTTTTTTTGCAAAAGAGCATAATCAAGTCCGGCGTTTTCTTTTGTTTCCATAATTAAAGCCTGGCCATTGAGGCATTTTAACTTGAATTCTCCAGTCGGCAGGACTTTGGCGACCTCTGCCGCCGAAAGTGTTCGATTGCTGCCTAAAATAAAAAAGTGAAGCATGAATCGATTATGGCACAGATGGCGATAAATATCAACTTTACTCTTGTTTTATTTTTTTACTATGTTAAAATATAAAACATCAATAAAATGTTAAATAATCCATTATGTACGAGTTGCTTTATATTGTGCCCTCTCCTTTTACGGAAAAAGATTTGCCAAATATTTCGAAAAAAGTGGAAGAAATTGTCAATTCTTTTGGCGGAAAAATTAAACAAGAAGAAAATTTGGGCAACAGGAAACTGGCCTATCCGATTAAACAGATTTATCGAGGATTTTATGTTTTAGTCGAATTTGAAGTCGATTCTTTGAAGCTGAAAGAATTAAATCTTAAATTAAAACTAACTCCTGAAATCTTAAGATATTTAGTTACTAAAAAAATCCCTGTTGTTTTTAAAAAAAGAAGGCCTTTTAAAGAGGGAGTTGCCGGAACTCTAGACGAGTCACAAAAGGAAAAAGGGGGAGAGATAAAATCTTCTTTAACAGAAGAGGAAAGAGAAGAGAAGCAAGAAGGAAAGCAAGAAGGAAAACAAGAAGAAAAAAGGGGGAAAAGGGCAAGGACACCGAAAGTCGATTTTAAAAAGTTGGGAGAAAAAATCGATAACCTGTTTAAACTATAAATAAAATAATTCAAATTTGCCTGCCGGCGCAGGCAAATGAATTAGTGTTATTAATAAGATTTTTATGAATGTTAATAAAGTCATTATTTTGGGGAATTTGACCAGAGATCCTGAAACAAGAACCACTCCTTCGGGGCAAACAGTCGCCTCTTTCGGCTTGGCTACCAATCGTTTTTGGACGGACAAAGAAAGTGGAGAAAAAAAAAGGCAGACCGAATTTCATAACGTGGTGGCGTGGGGAAGATTGGCGGAAATAGCCCAACAATTTTTAAAAAAGGGCAGTTTAACTTATATTGAAGGACGGTTGCAAACAAGGGAGTGGGAAGATCAACAAGGCAATAAGAAATATCGTACGGAGATTGTCGCCGAAAAGATGCAATTAGGCCCTCGTCCGTTTGGGCAAGTTTCCAATAAGCCGTTTTCCGGCGACGACAAGAATGCGGTCGAGATAAATGAGCCGTCTCTTTCTGAAGAAATCAACGTTGAGGAAATTCCCTTTTAAGCGAATAAAACAATTCAAACGCCCGGCGTTTAGACAAGTTTGTTTTTATAAAAAACGTTTATTGGAAGCCGCGGAAAGGAATTATAATTAAGAATTTATGGAAGAACAAAAACATTGTTATTTTTGCGTCAATAGCCTAAGAGACATCGACTATAAGGATATTGAGACCCTGCGCCGTTTTATTTCCGTTTATGAGAGAATCCTTCCCAGACGCAAAAGAGGAACTTGCGCCAAACACCAAAGAAAATTGTCTCAGGCAATCAAGCGAGCCAGGTTTATGGCATTGCTGCCATTTGTCAAAAAATAATCTTAAGCGGATTTTCATGAAATAAGAAGCGGTTTTAATATTTCGCGTCGATTGTCGACGGTAATTTTTGCCCTTATGGATATTAATGATCTTAAAAAAGTCGGCGTCATAATTCAGTTTGACAACAGTCCTTATCAGGTGGTTTATTCCCAGCACGCCAGGACGGCTCAAAGAAAACCGTTTGTCAGAACAAAACTCAAAAATTTGATTACTGGCCAGATTTTAGAAAAGACGTTTAATGGTTCTGACCGAATACAAGAACCGGACGTAGAAAAATCAAAAGCGAGTTTTCTTTACGCGGAAGGAGATAAATTCTTTTTTATGGACAGCGAGTCTTATGAACAATTCTTCCTAACCAAGAACTCTCTGGGAGGCAGAGAGAAATTCTTAAAGGAAGGGCTGGAAGTAAGAACTCTTATTTTTAATAAGGAACCGGTTAATATAGAATTGCCCACAAAAATAGATTTGAGAGTTGTTGAGTCCCCTCCGAGCATTAAAGGGAATTCGGCCACCACGCCAACTAAAGTCGTTCTTCTTGAAACCGGGGCGGAAATTAGCGCGCCGATATTTATTAAAAAGGACGACGTGATTAGGGTTAATGCGGAAACCGGAGAGTACGTGGAAAGAGTGTAATATAATAATATAGTTAATTTCCGTTTTAATGGTTCAAATTTGAAGAGTTGTAATGATTTACTTATGACGATTGAAGAAATATTTAACAATGCCGTCGATTCAAAGGCCTCTGACATCCATTTGGCGAGCAATACGCCGGTCCTTTACCGGATTGACGGCGTTTTAAAGCCGATGAAAGATTCGCCGTGCCTTAAATACGAATCCATTTTATCTTTGATTGAATCAATTATTAGCAAAGATCAGAGAAACGTCCTTTTTAAAGATAAGTGTTTGGAACTTTCTTATCAAACCAAAAATGACGTTCGTTTAAGGATTAATATTTACTGGGAAAAAGGTGAATTGTCTTTGGCCGCGCGATTGATCTCGCCCAGGATACCGACCATGAAAGAAGTTGATTTGCCTGAGTCGGCCCGCAAATTGGCCGATGCCCGTGACGGATTATTTTTGGTGACCGGGCCGACGGGTTGCGGAAAATCGACTACTTTAGCGGCTATTCTTGATTACATTAACGAGAAAAGAGCTTGTCATATAATTACCCTGGAGGATCCCATAGAGTTTGTTTTTAAGCCCAAAAAAAGCCTTATCTCCCAACGGGAATTAGGCAGAGATATGACTTCTTTTCAGTCGGCGCTTAAACATATTGTTAGGCAAAACCCCGACGTTATTCTGGTCAGTGAAATGAGAGACTTGGAAACAATCGGGTTGGCGATTACTTTGGCTGAAACAGGGCATTTGGTTTTAGCCACCCTTCACACGCCTAACGCTCCCCAGACCATTGATCGAATTATAGATATTTTTCCAACCGATCAGCAAAAACAAATCAGATTGCAGATCGCCTTGTCTTTAAAGGCGATTATTTCCCAGCATTTGTTGCCTAAAATAGGCGCTGGTCGAGTAGCGGCGAGGGAAATTCTTGTTAACACGCCAGCCGTGGCTAATTTAATCAGAGATAACAAAGTCGCGCAAATCAGATCGGCTTTGCAGACCGGCCTCCGGGAGGGAATGTGCACTTTAGAGCAAGACCTTAAGCGACTTTACCGTCTCGGGCTTATTACTCTGGAAACAGCGACCAGTCAAGCTAATTATCCGGAAGAAATATTAAAAGAATAAGAGTTTTATTTATTATGTCAGACCCTAAGCCGGCAAATAAGCCCGTTATTTGAGGTTTAGGGTTTATGGTTTTATTCAATTTTTGAAAAAATAATTGAATTGCCCGCCCGCCATAATTTGAATCTCTATAGCTTAATGGACAAAGCACTGGTCTTCTGCCCGCCATGGCCTGAGCCTCTATAGCTTAATGGACAAAGCACTGGTCTTCGGAACCAGTGATGGAGGTTCGATTCCTCCTAGAGGCACTGGCGATGGCAGGCGGGTCGGGACCAGTGATGGAGGTTCGGATTTTGTCAAACAAAATGCATTGAAAATCAATAATCAATAAATTTTTTTATGCCTTTTAAAAGAATATTTGAACAATTATTTAAACGGCCGTCGCCGTTGAAAAAAAATATTTTCACCGGCGCGTCTCAGATAGAATCCGTTAGTAAAGAGGATCTGGAAATTGATGATAGAAAATTAATTGAAATGTTGCGTCATCTTTGCGAAGAACCGATTACTGACGCTAAAAATATGCCGGTTTATCTCTTTAAGGATGTTTGGAAAAGGTTTAAAACAACCGACTTAAGAGTTATTACGGAAAGCGAGGTATATAAAAAGATGTTAGAAAAGGGTTTTGTTTTGGGTTCTGGCGAAGAGAGAATTTATTATGGAGAAAAAGCCGGTCAGTTTTCCGAAACTGAGCGGGCAAATATCCATTTGGGAGTGGATTATATGGTGAAAGAAGGGATAAAAGTGTCGGCGGTGGCTGATGGCGAAGTGATTGAAGTTGAAAACATCGGCAAAGAAAAACAAGAGTTATTTGAAAGCTATGGACAAGGGCTTTATCGAGGAGAAGGCGGTTATGGCAATATGATTCTTCTGGAACATAAATTAGGGAGCGGGAAAGCGTTTTATTCCCTTTATGGCCATTTGGGGTCACCGGAGAATCCTCTAAAAGTAGGAGATAAGATCAAAAAAGGAGAGGTTATTGGCGCGGTGGGCAAATCCTTCAGTCTTGAAAATGGCGGCTGGCCATCGCATTTACATTTTAATATTTTAAAAGAAAAAGACGCGATTGCCGGTTATGGAGCAAAAGAAGAAATCAAAAAAATGATCGATCCTTTGGAGGTTTTTAATCAAAAAAAATAGAGATTATCATCTTCTAAAAATTTGGGCCCGTAGTACAGCGGGAGTACACCGCATTCGCATTGCGGAGACACGAGTTCGATTCTCGTCGGGTCCATTGTATTGATGTATTGAAATAATATTTCTGCGAATAAGGACAAAAATGCTAGAGAGGGTTGTTTGGGCAGTAAAAAGAGAGCGGATTAAAAATATTAACAAATCAATGTTATAAGTTTATAATTTTTTATTATTTGGATTTTTCACAATTTGGAAAAGGAGGGAGTTTTGAAAATCGATGTTATTTGTTTCGACTGGAATGGCACCTTGCTCGACGACCTGCAGATTGTCTTTGAGGGCGTTAAGGCGATTTTTAGTTATTTTGGGAAACCGATGCCGCCTCTTGAAGAATATCGCCGGGAAATGGGGAATGATTATTTGCCTTTTTATCGGAAAAGGGGCATTGACGGGTCTCGAGAATTGCTGAATCGGATTATGGCTGAAAAAATTCTTTCTTTGCCTCAGCCGAGAATTTTCGACGATGCTTTGATGACGATATCTTTTTTCCGGGAAAGAGGCGTAAAAACCGCTTTAGTGAGCTTAAGGCAGGAGAAGGGTTTATTCGCGGATTTGTCTGCAAATAAAATTGAAAATTTTTTTGATTTTGTTCGTGCCGGCGCGCTTAATAAAACCGAAGTTTTAAAGGAGATGCTAAGATTTTTTAAGGCGTCGGCAAGAGGGGTGATAAGCGTCGGCGATATGGCAACGGATATAATAGCAGCTAAAAATGCTGGTGTGATTTCCTGCGGAATAGCCCACGGTTATCATAGCAAAAAAAATCTTGTTGAAGCCAATCCCGATTTTCTTATCGAGCATTTGCGGGAATTAAAAACGATCGCAGTCAACGGGTCTTAATGGCCCGTTTTTATTTTATATCGATTTCTATTTCCGGACTATTAGTCGCTTGGTCATAAAGGTCAATGGTTTGCGCCCAGAGTTTATACCGTCCCTGATTAGTCGTTTTCCAGATAAAATCAATCTGACCGCTGGCTTCAGGGTTAAAAACGGTTCCTAAAAGAGATATTTGGCGGGAGTCTTCGTTTTGGGCAAAGAATTTAACTGTTTTTATTTCCCATAACGGAGTTAAAACGGAAAGGGTTAAAGGAAAATCGGCTAAAAAAAGCGTTTGATTATTTTGAGGATTAAGCCAAGAAAATTCTCTTTTAAAAAATTGAGTGGTGGTAATCCGGATCTCCTGGCTTTTAGTATTATCAATATCGTCAAAGGCCGTGGCTTTGAGTTTATGCTCTCCTATGGACACTCCGGCCAAATTCAGCGAACATTGGTATGGTTTTTCTTCCGCAATGTCTAAGGGGAAATTATCCAAGAAACAAACTATTTTTTTAATTCCCCGCGGGGCCGCGGCTTGCAGGTCTATTTTTAAGATATTTTCATTGATGACCGCTGCGTTCTCCGGACTAAGAATGGACAAATTCGGTTGGTTGGCCGGCACATGCAAATCGTCATATTCAACCGGTGGCATTTCAAAAATACTGCCCTCTTTAAGATCGGCAAAGCATTTTTTATTTTTTGTTTTTTCATCGGGCGGAGTAAGCCAATCTTTTATTCCTTTTTCCCAAGCCGCGTATTGCGGATCGGCTTCCGGATTCTCCGGCGCCGGCCCTAGGGGATTATTTTTATCCACGTAGTAGAGAATGGGGTAATATTTTTTAAATGTTTTTTCAATGATAAAAGCGGAAGGAGTTAAATCAGTGGCCAGTTTGCCCGAAGCTTTGTCTATTTTTAGAGAAATTTCTTCTTGAGGAATTTCGCCGTTAAGGATTGGTTTATTGGTGGTTACCGGTTCCGGGGAATTGAATTTTTTGGGAGGGGTATTGATTAGGCACTGTTTCATAAATTCCTGCCAGATAGGAGCGGCGACGGTCGAGCCGTCAGCTCGATTATCCATGGCTTCGTTGCGGCTATTACCGACCCAAACCCCAGTCGCCAAATCGGGAGTATAACCGATAGTCCAGGCGTCGCGAAAATCGTTAGTGGTTCCGGTTTTGGCGGCTACTGGCCGGTCGGGCAGGGTTAAAAAATTATTCTCTCCGAAAACAAAAGATCTGGACTGATTGTCGGATAAAATATCATTGATTAAACGAGAGATTTGCGGTTCAAAAATTTTTTCCGCTGTTAAGGGCGTTAAATCATTTTCTTCAAGAATATTTCCTTCATTGTCTTGGACTTTTAAAATAGAAACAAGAGGGATTTTTTTGCCTTCGCGGGCAAAAACAGAAAAAGCGGCCACGTGTTCTAATAATTTAATCTCGCCGCCGCCTAAAACTAAGGATAAACCATAGTGACTCGGATCGGATAGGGTGGTATAACCCATTTTTTTGGCCAAGTTTAAGACATTACTCAAGCCCGCCAGATAAAGCGTCTTGACCCCCGGGATATTGAGAGAACCAGCCAAAGATTGGCGCATGGTTACGGGACCATGACATTTTTCATCGTAGTTTTTAGGAATATAATCTTTGGCGCCGGGTTCGGAACTGACCGGACCAAAAGCGGTTTCAACGTCAAAAAGAATCGTATCCGGAGTATATCCTTTTTCAAAGGCGGCGGCGTAAACAATAGGTTTGAACGACGACCCCGGTTGCCGCGGCCGAGTGGCGATGTTGACTTGGCCGTCAATTGAATCGTCAAAAAAATCTTTTGATCCGACCATGGCCAAAATTTGGCCGCTAGCCACGTCAAGAGAGACTAAAGCGGCGTTAGTCGCCTTGAAGTTTTTTTCATTGTTCGCCGCGTATTTTTCAATTGTTTGTTCGGCAATTTTCTGCTTATTGATATCCAAAGAGGTAATAACTTTAAGTCCTCCCTGTTCAACCAGGCGTTGTCCGTATTTTTCCGTTAATAAGGATTTAACATACATTACGAAATGAGGAGCGACGATATTTTCGCGCCGGGGAGTGATTTTTTTTAAAGTATCGGTATTTTCCGCTTGAAGGGCTATTTCTTGGGTAATGTAATTTTCTTCGGCCATTGTTTTCAAGATATAATTTTTCCGCGCCACTAGTTCTTCGCGATAATCCCCGTAAGGAGAATAATAACTCGGAGCTTTGACGAGGGCGGCTAAAAGCGCGGCTTCGTCAAGCGTCAAGTTTTTGACCGATTTGGAAAAATATATTTGGCTGGCGGCTTCGGCTCCATAAGCGTTTGAACCATAAGGGATTTCATTGAAATACATTTGCAAGATTTCTGGTTTTGAATATTTTTTTTCTATTCGGTAAGCCAAAATCAGTTCTTTTATTTTTCTTTGATAAGTTTTTTGCTGGGTTAAAAAGGCATTTTTGATAAACTGTTGGGTCAAGGTTGAACCGCCCTGGACCTTGCCGCCTTGAATAAGATCAACAAGAATAGATCTGATAATCGCTTTTAAATCAAATCCCGGGTGGGTAAAAAATTCTTTATCCTCGGCCACCAAAGTCGCTTGAATCAAGTACTGGGGAATATCTTCCAGTTTGACCAAAGTTCTTCTTTGTTCGGCGAAAATTTCATAAAGGACTGTTTGACCGGCGCGGTCGTAAATTTTAGTGCTTTGGGCGACATTCCGTTGCAATAATTTTTCCGGTTGAGGCAAGCTGTAGGTCAGCCAGGCCAAACCAACGCTTATCAAGACGCCCCCTAACAAGATTAACAAAAAAAGAACAAGGGAGAATTTTTTTATCCAGCCTTTTTTGATTTTTTTTCTTCGGTCGGGAACTAAAGTTCTTTTAATAAAAATTGACTTAGTCGTCGGAGGTTTTTTAATTACTCGAGTCCGCCATTGAGAAGATTTTTTTCTTGTTTTTGGAGACATAGGGAAATTATTTTAGCATTTTTAAAGAAAAAAGAAATAGAAAATAAAGTGTCTCCAATTATATTTTTAGTTGGCGGCATTTTGCTTGTTTTTCTTTTTCTTAGTGCTAAAATAAAAAAGCCGTTGTCTACTTGCGAATTTGAAGGCGAGTGATATACTAGGGATAAATAAGGATTTTTGCGGATGTAGATTATTTTGGGTTTAAAAGATAAAGAAACAGGGAAAAATTTGAGAAGTTTTTTAAAGAGGACAAAAATTTAAATTATTATTTTTAGAAATTAAAGTGTCGGGAAATGAAAATTATGGGCAGTAAAAAAACAAGACGTTTTAAATTGACAATTATTTTTCTGATAGGCGTTTTTCTGATCACTTCCGGCTTGGGCTGCAAAGGAACGTCCAAAGATTTGAAAGAAAAAATTAAACCGGTAAATTTGGTTTATTGGCGGACTAAAGACGGCCAGGACGCCTTTTCCGCCATTCTTCAAGGATTTCAAAAATTATATCCTTACATTTCGGTTACCTATAGAGTGATTCGGGAGGAAGAATACGAGCAAGCTCTTCTTGAGGCCTGGGCCGAGGATCGAGGCCCGGATATTTTTTCCATTCCGAACACCTGGCTAGGCAAGTATCAAAGCAAGATTTTACCCCTTAAAATAGGCGAAGAAATATCAATGGCGAAAAGGGTCGTGACCGGCACGGTTAAAAAAGAAGAAAAGATAGTTGAAGAAAAGAAAAAAGTTCCCGATTTAAGGCAATTAAGGGAGACCTTTGTGGAAACCGTGCCCAAAGACGTGGTTTTTAACAACCAGATTTATGGCTTGCCTTTATCTTTGGATATTTTATCCTTGTATTACAATCGCGATTTTTTAAATAGCGCCGGAATCGTCACTCCGCCTCAGACCTGGGAAGAATTTGCCAATGTGGTTAAAAATTTAACTCTTCAAGATCGTTACGGAGAGTTTATCCAATCCGGAGCGGCAATGGGAACGGCGGAAAATATTTCTTATCCGACGGATATTCTTTCTTTACTGATGCTGCAGAACGGGGCTTTAATGGTCGGTGGGAATAATCGGGCTACTTTTAACCAATCGCTGCCCGGAGACTCCGGTTATTTTCCGGCCCAAGAGGCATTAAAATTTTATTTAAGTTTTGCCAATCCGAGTTCGGAAATTTATACTTGGAATCAAGACGTTTCTGGCGATTTAGACGCTTTTGTCGCCGGTCGTTTGGGGTTTATGTTCGGCTATTCGGATTATCTGGCCGTGATCAAGCAACAAGCCCCTAAATTAAATTTTGACATAGCTAAAGCGCCGCAAATTAGCGGTTCTTTGAAAGAAGTCAATTACGCTCGATATCCCATTGAAACGGTTTCTAAAAAAACCAAGTATCCCAATCAGGCCTGGGCTTTGGTTTTATACGCCGCCGAAGCCGCGAACGCCAAAACATTCATTGAACGGACTAAATATCCGACGGCTCATCGGGATTTGATTAGCCAGCAATTGCAGGATTTTGATTTAGCGCCCTTTGTTCAAGGAGTTTTAACCGCTCAAACCTGGTATCGGGGGAAAAATTATTCTTTGGTTGAAGAATCTTTTAAAGAAATGATTAACGATGTTATGACGGGAAAGAAGAAAATAGATGAAGCAATTAACTACGCCACTAATAAAATTAACTTGACTTATTAAGCGGTTTAGATTTTCCGAGATTTAAACAGAAAAAAAGTTTTATTTTGAAATTAGATATTATTTTTAAAAACAATTTATCTATGCGTTATAAAAAAATAATTTTAATTTTCTTAATTTTCGTTTTTGTTTTTGGTTTTGTTCATACCGATCGGGCGGGAGCTAAGGGGAAGTTAGTGCGGAATATCGGCGCCGGAAGAACTTCAACCTGCGAGCTGGAGGACGATAAGTCGGGGGAATATAAGTGCACATGCCAAAGTGCGAATAATGTAAGAAATTGCCGAGTCGGGCAGTTTATCAGCGATCCGATTTGCGCTTGCTGTGGCGATTGCACTTTAGAAAATTTTATTGAACTGGGAGTTAATGTCGCGAATATTATTTTGAAGTTTTTAGGCGTCGCCACTTTAATCTTTTTTATCATCGGCGGTTTGACCTGGATGACTTCCGGCGGCTCGGCGGATAAAGTGGCTCTGGGTAAAAAGATGGTTGTCGGCGCTTTAATCGGCATGGTGATAGTTTTAAGCGCTTTTACTTTAGTGCGTTTTTCCATGGAAAAGATTGGACTTAAAGAAGGTTATTTGCCTAAACCTCAGGCGGAGCCGGCAGAACAAAAATAATCATAATTTAATTTTAAATTAATTTTATTATGTTTAAAAATAAAACCATAAGATTTTTTACCGCCTTTGTTTTAGTTTTCCTACTTTTGACTTGTTTTTGGGGGCAAAGTACAAAAGTCAACGCGGCGACGAAGTTGCCCGACCCGAAGTTGCCGGAGTTGCCCGACCCTCTAAATATGAAAGAGGGGGGAGTAGAAGGCGTGATTACAAAGGTTATTAAAGCTGTTTTGGGTTTAGTTGGGGTTTTGGCTTTGGTAATGTTTATTATCGGCGGTTTGACCTGGATGACTTCCGGTGGCTCGGCGGAAAGAGTTAAAAAAGGTAAAGATACTGTTGTCTGGGCGGTTTTAGGACTGGCGCTTATTTTTTTCAGTTATGCCGTTATAAATTTTGTTTTAAATGTTTTAATGAAAAAATAAAGAATGTAAGTTTATTGAATCCCTGAATAAGGAGAATTTCATTGTGGATAAGTTTAGGATTGACTGATTTTCGCTTTGTGTTTTAATATAACATAAATAATCAAAGTTCCTTTAAAGAGATACAGACGAGGAAGTTGTTTTTGCGTTCGTTTCTCTTTTGGAAAATTAATTAAAATTGTTTTTAGGTCGCATTTTAAAATTCATCCTTGTGGGACGGGAGGATGAGAAAAGGTATTCAAATGAAAAAAACCTTATTGGCTATTAGTTCGGGAGTATTACTCGCGGTTTTACTCGCGCCATTGGCTGCTTCCGCGGCTTTGGATTTAGGAAACGCCTATTTAGAGAATTTTGGCGATGAAGCCAACTATGGACAAAAGACATTGCCCGCAGTTATCGGCAATATCGTCAAAATCATTTTAAGTTTAGTCGGCTTGGTGGCGGTAGTTTTAATTATTGCCGCTGGCTTTATGTGGATGACTTCCGGCGGAAGCGAAGAAAAAGTGAAAAAAGCCAAGGATTTGATGGGCGCCGCGGTTATCGGTTTAGTGATTGTGGTGGTTGCTTACGCCGCCGCGACATTTATTGTCAACGCCTTGACGACTTCGACAGAAGCTTAGATTTTGTTATTTAATAGCAGTTTTCAAATATGAGGCGTCTTATTAAAAAAAGACAAATTCTTGTGTTTGTTTGTCTGATATTTTTAGGATTTTTAATTTGTCCGGTTTTGGCCGCCGAGGATTCCCCTAATGAAACTTTAAAATCATTGGAGGACGTGGCGGGACAGGCCGGATTAAAAACAGAAACCAGACTTCCCGTCCTAGTCGGGAAAATAGCGGAAAAAGCCCTTCAGCTTATAGGGTTAATAATGGTAGTTTTGTTGATAAGCGGCGGCTTTATGTGGATGACTTCAGGCGGAAGCGAAGAAAAAGTGAAAAAAGCCAAAGATTTGATGGGCGCCGCGGTTATTGGTTTAGTGATTATTATTTTGGCTTACGCCATTGCTCATTTCGTTATTGTAAAATTGTCCGAAGTGACCGATATCAAACCGCCTGATCAATAAAAATAAAATCGCTTTTATGGCGATAAAAAAATACCCCTTCAAGGGTATTTTTTTATTTTGGATTTTTAAAAACATAAATTGAGCAACCATCTCTTAAATTGATACTTTCAAGTAATTGCCAATTGTTTTTAATAAACCAATAAAAGACTAATTTTTTTAAATCGAAACCGAAGGGAAGGCGTTGAACCAAAAAAATTCGGTTATAATTCTGGGTAAAATCGGCGAGTTTTTTTACATTCTCTTCGTTGACAATATCCTGCCAGTTTTTCTTTATGATCCGCGATTCGTAGGAAAGGTTATCGTCTAAAGGATAAAAACCTTGAAGAGGTAGCGCTCCTTGATAATAGTGCCGAAAAAGCATTTCCTGGCAAAAAGAGTGAATAATTATTTTATCTCCGGGTTTTTCATTTTTTTCAATCCAATCAGTTAGATTTTTTGCTTGATTATGGAAAGTCACATTGTTTAGAATGGACAGAGAACCGCAAACAAGGAGTAGGGTTAAGGCCACTGAGCTAAAAGATAATTTATTTAACCGATAATGGTTGCCGCGTTTTAATTTTAGAAAAAGGTGAACGTTAAATTTTTTAAAACTGTATCCGATAATTAAATAAATAGCCCCGGAGGAGGAGACGAAATAAAGAGGGGAATTAATTTGTAAAATAAAACCGATTAAAAGAGGGATAAAAAGCCAGGTGAGAATAAAAATTTCGACCGGGCCCAAATGGCTTTTTATTTCCCATTTGTTTTCAGGATTTTTTTTGAATTCAATAACAAAAACGACGATAAAAAAGATGAGCAGAGAATTAATTAGAAATTCAAGAGATGGCAGGGGAGAGCCGGAGGTAATAAAGGCCCTTATGGCTGAAAAGAAATAGAAATTCGTTTTCGGGGTGTGAAAAAACCAACCTTGAGATAGATCTCCCCCTTTATCCAAGAGAATAGTAGGAATAAACCAAGTGAGAAAAACGGCAGCTAGAATTAAGATTAGCCCGATTAAACGAAGAAGGCGTTTTTTATCGATTAATGAACAATAGTAAGCGAAGAATAGGTATAAAAATTGCGAAAAAATTGTCAGACAACCGAAAATATGGGTGAGAATTAAAAATAAAGAACTAATAAACCAAAGTAAAGGGTTTTTTGCTTGTTCTTTTCCAGTAATTAGTTGCCAAAAAAAATACATTGAGGCCAGGGAAAGAAAAAAAATCATCGAATACATTCTTACTTGAGATGAATGCCAGATTTGATAAGGAGAAAGCGCGGCTAAGAGAGCCGCGACTAAACTCGCCCTTTTTATTTGTTCGTCGGCGTTTTCTCCTTTTTGATTAAATGTTGAAAAGAGCAGTCGCGCGACAAAAAAGGTCGCTAAAACGCCGAGTAAGCCGAAAAACAGCGCTGGCAAGCGATTAAGAAATTCATCAAAATGGGCTATTTTAGTCCAAAAGTGCGTTAAAAAATAAAAAAACGGAGGATGATTTTCCGCTAGCGTCCAGGAAAATTTTAATAAAGGCAAAGAAGAAAAATGGACGGTGAAAAATTCGTCAAAACTAAACGGCCCGCGGCATATTAGGGCGGCTATTCGTAAAATGCCAGCCAGTATTACAATAAAAGTTAATTTGTTTTTATTTTTTAAAATCATTTTTTATGGTTTAAAAACGGTTTTGTTTCATTTTTTAATTTGTTTATAATTTCGGTTTTTTAAATCATACTTTAACCTAACAAGGGTTTTTAAGAAAATCCAAATTTCTTTTCGGTTAAACTTTGATTGCCCTGTTTTTCGATTGACAAAAATAACCGGTACTTCTCTGATTCGGGCTTTGTTTTTTTGCGCGAGAAACAAAATTTCTTCTTGCCAAGAATAGCCCTGGCTTTTAATTTCTTGATAAGGGATTTTTTTTAAAAATTCTCCTTGATAGCCGCGAAAACCGGCGGTGGCGTCTTTGACTTTGAGTCCCAAAATTATTCTGGCGGCTCGATTGCCGGCCCAGGAGCAGAATTTTCTCCAATGATTCCAGCCGATGATTTTTCCGCCTGGAACATAGCGCGAGCCGATGACGATGTCGGCCGACTCGGCCGCAATTATGAGTTTTGGCAGGTCTTCGGGGTTATGCGATAAATCGGCGTCCATTTCAAAAACCAAATCCGCCCCTTGTTCTAGCGCCTTTTCAAAGCCCAATTTATAAGCGCTGCCCAATCCGGATTTTTGGCGACGGTGAATTACCCGGATCGGATATTTTTTGCTTAATTCCTCGGCCAATAATCCGGTTTTATCCGGAGAGTTATCGTCGATAATAAGCAGGGTCAGGTTTGGAATTTTCAGATTGAAAATTTTTTCAACCAAAATCGGCAGACTCTCCTTTTCGTTATAGGTGGGAATAATAATATAGATTTTCATATTTCAATTTAAAATCCAAAGAGGTTTGTGCTTTTGAAATTATTTTATTTTATAAATTATCGCCCCTTGATCTTCGTATGCTTTTTCCATATTCGTTGATTTTTTCAACAGTTGGCCGAATTTTTCGTCTCTTTTATCAAAAAGAATATACCCGGCGCCGAATTTTTCTTTGATCAGCGAGGCGGTCTCTTTGGGGTCGGTTTTATTATTGACCAGGTCGGCCCAAATTTTATATAGATTTTTGTTTTTTTCGTACATGAAAGTTTGGTCAAGGCCGTTAATGTAATAATTGGCGTCATTGAAGTAGAAGAGTTCGGGAAAAATATCCCAGCGGCTTTGGAAGATAATTTCTCCCGGTTGAGTTTTGTCCTTCAGCCAGCGCGAGGCCGCCTGCAGGTGGGTAAGCGGCAATCGTTGGCCGGCGTATAAATCGCGAGCGTCTTTAATGCTTTGATTAAAATAAAGAATCACGAAAAATCCCGACAAAAAAACAAAGAAAATAGCCGAGATAAAATAAAAGATATTCTCTGGACCTTGAAAAAGTTTGTTAAAATGCTCTTTGATTTTTTTCCAATTTATTTTTTCGCCTATTTGCGCAAAATTAAGAGCGGAAAAAAAGATGGCCGAGGGAATAAAATATTCAACATTGCGCCGGGCTTTCAAGGTGTAAAAGAGGAAAAATATGGAAATAAAGAGAAAAAACCAAGAGGAAGTTTCTCGGTTTTTTTTGGCGCTGATAAACCAAGCCAAGGAAATAAGCCAGAAAATCAGGAGGGGTAAAATATTGAAGAAAAAAGAAGGGGCTTTGGGCGGATACCATTCGGCGCCCACGCCGATGAGTTGATGGTAGTTTAGGACGGCGATTTTAACTGTTTGAAACCAATAAAAAGGCAGGGTTTTCGGAAAATAAGGGTTGATAATCAGTCCGAGGCAGAGTCCCAAAATACAAGCGCAAAGAAGTTTTATGTTTGTTCTCGTAAAAAAGCGGCGCGTCAAATATAAAAGATAAAATATAAAAGATGAAAAACACAAGCGCAAAAACAAGAAAATATTTTTAAATTTTTTATCTGTATTTTTTGTTTTTGATTTTTTATTTTTGATTTTTTGAGATAATTCAGTCCATTGATTATTCAGTTCTTGGCATGTTTTGGCGAAACAGTATATCAAAACAGACAATAGCATTAAGGGCCAGGCCCCGTAAAGCCAGACATAGAAAAAAGAAAAAATAAAAAGTAGAAAATGCTTTTTAAATATTAGGGAGTAAAATCCCAGGATAAGGATAATGACGGAAACCGCTGGCGCTCGGGTGAATGAGAGTCGAGTCAAAAAAGGAAGAATAAGAAAAGCGCTTGAAGTCCAAAGCAGGGGCGCTTTTGTTTTTAACCGGCGTAACAGCCAATAAATAGCCAGAAAAACCGCGGCGGCGAAAAAAGCCGCGCCGATCTTTGTCTTTATCAAGGGGTCGATTTCTGCGGATAAGGGGTCGAGATTTTTTGGCGTGGGCAAGAGCAAGAATGGGATTAAGAGATAATGATAGCCGAAATGATGGTCGACGAACAGGTCTTTATAAGAAGTAAATTGAGTCCAGGGAAAATCGCGCAGCAATCCGTTTTGTTTTATCATTAGCGCCATTTTAGTGTGGTAAAAACTGTCCGGACAGGCGATTCCCGGCGGCATGAGAATATAAAGAAAAATAATGAAACTCAGGCCGAAAATTAAAAAATAGCCCAGCCATGGTTTTGTTTTTAAAAGAATGGTCTGGCGTCGAGCGTCGTTTAAAAAAGGAATTTGTTTTTTTTCTGACTGTTTAGATTCTTCTTCCGGGGTTCGTCCGGCAAAGTTGTTTTTGTTTTCTAGCCATCGCATACGCTGGTTATTATTTACTCTGATTTAAACAGAAAAGAGATTGTAATGTTATTGTAGTGGAAATAAACCCCATTGTCTATAATTTAAATTGTGTTAGTATTAAAATATTAAATAATTTTATGAGCGGACATTCTAAATGGGCAAAATTAAAACATTTTAAAGGAGCGCTTGACGCCAAAAAGAGCGCGATTTTTACTAAACTCGGACACGCGATTACTATTGCGGCGCGGGAAGGAGGAGGCAATCCCGAGTCGAATTTCAAATTGCGCCTCGCCATTGAAAGCGCCAGAAAAGCGAATTTGCCCAAAGACAATATTGACCGGGCGATTAAAAGAGGCACAGGCGAACTGGCCGGAGAGAAAATCGAAGAAATCCTTTATGAGGCCTTTGGTCCCGAAGGGACGGGAATAGTGATTCAAACTTTGACTGACAATAAAAACAGGACGATTGGCGCTTTGCGGAGGATTTTTAATAAGCATGGCGGCAGTTTGGGCGGACAAAATTCCGTCCTTTGGATGTTTGAGAGAAAAGGGATCTTAAGAATCGAGAATTGCAAAGCAAAGATTTCCGATTTGGAAAAAATTCAGTTGGAGACGATTGATTTGGGAGCGGAAGATATCAAAGTCGAGGACGGAGATTTGGTAGTTTACGCCAAGCCGGAGGACTTGGAAAAAATAAAAGAAAAATTCGAACAAGACGGAAACGCGGTGGACTATGCCGGCGTTGAGTGGTTGGCGAAAGAGCCGGTTAAAGTCAGTCAGGCAACGCAAAATAAAATTGACTCCATCTTCGCTGAATTGGACGAAGAGCCGGACATCAGCGATTATTATTCAAACGTCGAATAATAATCAATTTTTTCATTTTTTTATGATTATCTTGGGCATTGATCCCGGTTTAGCCACTATGGGCTACGCGCTGATTAAAGTTTTATCAAATGGCCAGCCGGCAGTTATTGATTATGGCTGCATTGAAACAAAAAAAAGCCAAACCTTTCCCGAACGGCTTTTGATTATATATTGCGATTTAAAAAAAATAATTGAAAAGTATCATCCGGACAAGGTGTCTATCGAAAGCGTTTATTTCGCCAAAAACGCCAAGACCGCGATAAAAGTCGGCGAAGCCAGGGGCGTGGCCGTTTTGGCGGCCGCTGAGAGTAAAAAACCCGTTTTTGAATTTACGCCGCTGCAGGTAAAACAGGCCTTGACCGGTTATGGGCAGGCGTCCAAGCAGCAAATCCAAAAAATGGTCAAAACAATTCTGAATCTTAAAGATATTCCCAAGCCGGACGACGCGGCGGACGCTTTGGCGATCGCCCTTTGTTGTCTGCAGACAAAATCACCAGAATAATATTTTTTGTTTTAGCGTTAAGTGAAAATTTTGAGATGTTATAAAAAATCACGGCCGTGAATCTTTTACGGTTTTTTAATTTCGTTTAGATTATCGCGTTCGAAGCTCAATATTAAAAATGCGCTATGAAAATTTTTAATAAAACGGCAGGCGAATATTGCCGGCACTGCCTGCCCTTTAAAAGAAAATATCATTATGTTTTTCATTTGGAGTATTATTTTAGCAAATTCATCGGGCCTTTCAGGTTTTTATTTTTTAAAAAGAAAAATTCGAGAAACGGCAAGTACGGCAATTTATGGGGGTTAATTTTTGAGATTCTTTCCTTTTTAAAAATAGCCGAGTTTGTTGCCGAACCGGAAAAAACAAAATTGTTTAATCGCGACCTGATTTTTTTTGAAGAAGCGCGGAAAAGAAATTTGGAAATTAGCGCCGTTAAATTTTTAGGGAAGTATATTAATGAATTCAGATTTATTTATCAAAAGAAAAGATATTATTACGAGGGCGCGCCCTTGACTCTTAAATCGGCAAAAGTGGAGATGGACAATAAGGGCGTCTTTAAAAATTTGCTTCAAAATCATCATTTGCCGGCGGCCGAAGGAAAAGTTTTTGTCAGCCGAACTGAAGCGATTAAGTGGGGCGAAAAAATCGGCTACCCCTTGGTTGTCAAACCGAATTCGGGTTCTTTAAGTTCTCATCTTACTTGTCCTGTCGGCTCTGAAATTGAATTGCAACAAGCGATAAAGATTGCTAAAATCTATCGGCCTGATTTTATAGTGGAAAAATATGTTAAAGGAAATCTTTATCGGGCAAGCGTTATTGCCGAAAAATACGTTTTTGTTTGCCAAAAAGAGCGCGCCAATGTCGTCGGCGACGGCCAATCGACAATTCAAGAACTGATAAGGATAAAAAATAGCGACCCGCGGCGCGGCGAAACGGATCAAAAAAACACCACTCTGCATAAAATTCCTCTTAATGACGAACTGGAAGAAAATATTCAGAGTCAAGGGTTGGCTCCAGAATCGATTTTACCTCGAAATAAAAAGATTTATTTGCAAAATAAGGCGATTTTGTCCCAAGGCTGCGACATTATTGACTGCCCGAATATTCATCCGGATAATCAAAGCCTTTTTTTAAAAATCGCCCGGTTGTTAGAAACGGATTTGGTCGGCCTGGATTTTATTTGTCCTGATATCGGTCAATCGTATCAAAAACAGGAAACGGCGATTTTGGAGGCCAATAGTTTGCCTTATATTGACATGCACCAATATCCTTCGCAAGGGCAATCTCGTCCTATAGCCAAACTGGTTTGGGATATTGTTTTAAAAGATTTGAGTAACGGACGAAGAGAGTTATAGTAAACTAAAATAAAATAAAAAAAGCATTAGCTCTTTTTTTATTTTAAAGTCAGTCCTTATTGTTTTAAGGGTAAATATAGCCAATAATTTTCCAACCCTTTTGCCAGGCGTTAGTGGTGTTTTGTAAAATAACTTCTGAATAAGCGCGGGGTTTTAGGCCGTTCATTTCTGAAAAGGTGACAGTGGAGGAATTGAAACTCTCGACATAACCGACATGCCCGTATCTTTGACAAATCCAGCTGGTGCAAGTGAGAACAATGATCGCTCCTTGGCGGGGCTGGTCGCCGGTGGCATAGCCGGACTTTTTGGCTTTGGGAAACCAGTTTTTCGCGTCGCCCCAAGACGGAACACATTGGCCTTGCTCAGTCGCCCATTTAAAAGCCGCCCAGTCAGTACACTGGCGGATGACAAACTTGTGGCATTTTGTATTCTTGCGCCAATCAGAATAATTAGAATAGTTTTCTTGGACAAAAATAGGCTCGTTTTGAATAACCGGTTGAGGCGGCGGGGGCGGGGTGCCGTCAGGGATAAGGATAGTTGTTCCGGGTTCAAGAATCGAGTCAGGATTAAAACCGTTGAATTTTACAATATTTTCCAATGATGTTCGGTATTTTTGAGCCAGAGAAGAAAGCGTGTCCCCCTTTTTTACTTTATGGGTTAATCCATCCACGGGCAAGATTTTTAATTCGTCTCCGGGCTTGATAATTGACCAAGAATTAAGATTATTTTCCCAAAGAAGAGTATTCCATTTAAGTCCGAATTTTTCCGCGATTGTGGAGATAGTGTCGTCCGTCTGGACAAGATATTTTTCTATTTCGGTTCGAGTTGGCAATTTTGAAGGGTCAAAAGCGGGATTGGGCGCGACTAAAGCGCTGCCGCCTAAAGTTAGAACGATTTCCTGTTCTTTATCGTATTCTTCTTCAACGATTTCTTCGTTTTTTGAATAACCGACTTGCTCCCGAAAGGCGGCAATTTTGAAGTCGGCGCCCTGTTTTCCTTCTATTATTGATTTTTCGGGAATTGAGAGGCTAGTTTCAATAAAAATATCTTCTTTCACAGCGGCGATTTTTGCTAAAAGATTGTTTTCAAAAGAATCTTGATAAGCGGTTTGGACTTCCAAATAAGAAAAAAGCGAAAAAAGAACAATAACAACCGCCAAAGGCAGTTGTCGAAAGGAGAAAATCTTTTTTATTAAGCGGCTTGATAGGCGGATAAAATAAAATAGGGCTAAAATAGTCGCCCGAACCATGGCGCCAACTTGTTTAAGAATAAAATTAATGCTATACTTAGCAATCATACTAGTTTTGTATTGTAAGGGAAAAACTAGAATTAATCAAGATGAGTTATTAACAGGGTTTAAACAGGGCGTTTTGGCAATTTATTCCGGATTTTAAGAATAAATTGCGTTTAAAACGCCATTTTAGGCCTAATCGCGTTTTTATGGAAAATTATAATCATCAAGAAATCGAGCAAAAATGGCAGCGCCTTTGGGAAGAGACTAAAATTTATCAGGCCAATGATTTTGACCCTCGGCCAAAACAGTATATTTTGATTGAATTTCCTTATCTTTCGGGCGACGGGCTTCATGTCGGCCATGTCAGGAGTTATAGCGCTTTAGACGCTTTAAGCAGAAAAAAAAGAATGGAGGGTTATAATGTTTTATATCCGATTGGCTGGGACGCTTTTGGCTTGCCAACTGAAAATTACGCCCTGAAAACGGGCATTCACCCCATAGATATCACTAAGAAAAATATTGAACTTTTCAAGCGCCAATTAAAAGGACTGGGACTTTCTTTTGATTGGTCAAGGGAAATTAATACCTCGGATCCCGATTATTACCGGTGGACTCAGTGGATTTTTTTGAAGTTTTATGAAAAAGGACTGGCTTATGTCGCGGAAATTCCGATTAATTGGTGTCCGAGCTGTAAAATTGGCTTGGCTAATGAAGAAGTGATTAACGGCAAGTGCGAACGTTGCGGCGCTAGCGTGGAAAAACAGGAGAAAAAGCAATGGATGATGAAAATCACTGCTTACGCCGACCGCTTGCTTCAAGACTTGGAAACTGTCGATTATCTGGATAAAATTAAAACCCAACAAATCAACTGGATCGGGCGAAGCCAAGGCACAGTGGTTAAATTCAAAATATCAGGAAACAGCCGGGCATTAAGCGCCAGCCATCAGTTTATTGAGGTTTTTACCACTCGGATTGACACGCTTTTCGGCGTTACGGCTTTGGTTTTGGCGCCGGAACACAAGTTTATCATTGATAATTTATCATTGGTTGACAATCGGCAGGAAGTGGAAAAATACATTAAGGCGTCAAAGAAAAAAAGCGAGTTGGAAAGAACCGATCTTGACAAGGAGAAAACTGGCGCTCCCCTTAAAGGGGTTTATGCTCTTAATCCGATAAATGGCGAAAAGGTTCCTGTTTGGGTCGGCGATTACGTGATTGCCACTTATGGCGGCGGGGCCGTTATGGTGGTTCCCGCTCATGACAAGCGCGATTATGCTTTGGCTCAAAAATACGGGCTGGAAATCAGGCAAGTGATTAAAACGCCAAAGCAAAAAGAAGAAACCAAAAAAGAATCGGAACAAGCATTTACGGATTACGGATTTCTTGTCAATTCAGGAGAGTTTAATGGTTTGCCTTCGGAAAAAGCGATTGAAAAAATAACCGATTGGCTGGAACGAAGGGATTTGGGCGGCAAAGCGATACATTATAAACTTCGGGACTGGGTTTTTTCCCGTCAGCATTATTGGGGAGAACCTATTCCGCTAATTTTTTGCGAAAATTGTAAAAAATTGGCGGAAAAATTCAAAATTCAAAATTCAAATTCCGAAATTAAAAAAGAATTTAGTCAAGGAGAAATACTAAACCCCGGCTGGATAGCGGTTCCAGAAAAGGATTTGCCAGTTGAACTTCCTTATGTGAAAAAATACCAGCCGTCGCAAACCGGCGAATCGCCGTTGGCCAACATCAAAGAGTGGGTTGAAACCAAATGTCCGAAATGTGGCCGTCCGGCTCGGCGGGAAACCGATACCATGCCCAATTGGGCCGGCTCAAATTGGTATTTTCTCGCCTATTGCCTGGCCACGCAAATGAAAGAGTTTAAATCGGCTGAAAGTTTTCAGAATATCTTTCTTAAGAATAAAGATATTCTGAATTACTGGCTGCCGGTGGATGTTTATAATGGTGGCATGGAGCATACGACGCTTCATCTTTTGTATTCTCGGTTTTGGCATAAATTTTTATTTGACCTTGGGTTGGTTCCAAATCCTGAGCCGTACGCCCGGCGCCGTTCTCACGGCATGGTCCTAGCCGAAGACGGGCGGAAAATGAGCAAAAGTTTCGGCAATGTTATTAATCCGGACGAAATCGTGGCCGCTTACGGTGCCGATGTTTTAAGAGTTTATGAAATGTTTATGGGGCCTTTTGACCAAGCTATTGCTTGGGACACGAAAACAATAAAAGGAGTGGATAGATTTTTAGCCAAGGTCAGGAATTTAATATTAAAAATAAAAAATAAAAAACAAAAAATACAGATAAAAGATAAGGAAATATCAAAAACAGAAAGCGACAAATTGGAGCAATTAAAACATCAAACTATTAAAAAAGTAAGCCAGGACTTGGATAATTTGAGATTTAACACCGCCGTCGCCGCTTTAATGGAGTATGTCAATCAATTATCAGCCGCCAGCCGATTATCAACTGATCATTTTGAGGCCTTAATATTGCTGCTGGCGCCGCTGGCGCCGCATTTAAGTGAAGAATTGTGGCATCAGCTTCATCCTGATTTGTCTGAAAAGCAAAGTGTTTTTCAGGAAAAGTGGCCTGAATTTGACGAAGAATCGGCGCGGCAAAAACAAATCGAATTGATTATCCAAATCAACGGTAAAATTAGGGACAAAATAGCGGCCGAGGTTGATATTTCCGA
>Ga0163210_1000184_pt1 | contig 23989 bp, 26 predicted proteins | sample Kivu_220m_FD_113536 | JGI IMG/M metagenome (GOLD analysis project Ga0163210, IMG submission 113536) | Freshwater microbial communities from Lake Kivu, Western Province, Rwanda to study Microbial Dark Matter (Phase II) - Kivu_220m | ecosystem: Environmental > Aquatic > Freshwater > Lake ...
CAATAGCTTTATCTGAACGGGAAGCATGGCAAAATAAAGCCCCGCAAAATCCCTTTGTAATCGTGGCACAGCCAACCCTTTTCGATGATACACGGGCGCCCAACGGCAGGCATATTGCGTGGGCCTATTGCCATATCCCAAACGGGTTTACAGGTGATATGACCGTACAGATAGAATCTCAGATAGAGCGATTTGCACCGGGTTTTCGTGAAATCATCCTGGCACGAAGCATCCAGAATACAGCAGACCTGGAACGTCTTAATCCCAACCTGGTCGGCGGTGACATTACCGGTGGGGCACAGGTGTTGTCGCAGATTTTTACCCGGCCGGCATTACGCTGGGATCCTTACGCAACTCCACTTAGACATGTATATTTATGTTCTGCATCAACACCGCCGGGTGCAGGCGTCCACGGAATGTGCGGAGCACATGCCGCAGCATCATATTTAAGAACATTATAATATGAAGGTGATTCTATCTTTAGTGCGGATAAATTTTAGCATCAGCTTATCGTTATTGGTGATAGCAGGTTCATAAAATGAGGATGTGGATGGTTGATCCCCGGTTTATGTGTGACAGGCATTTGCTCGGAGAACATTATGAGTGCCATATGTTTGCCGGCTGCATTAATAAAAACAAAACCCTGACAGGGTACATTGCTAAGAACCTGTTTGATCCTGCTTCACTGACATTGAGACATAACCAACTGGTAAAGGAAATGAAGAGCAGGGGATTTTCACATCACAGTCCGATTGATAAATATAAGGGGATTCCGTCGCCTATAAATAGCGATGATTCCCTCCACGACCTGCTAACAAGATGCAAAGCATGTAGTACTACGTATAATGTAAATCAACCGAGCTGACCCTGGTGTAAATCTTACCATGCGCCTCACACTTTATAGCATCACCAATGCAACTGACCGTGATAACGGTGCCTTTACTTTTAGTCAGGACTTTATTAAGTATGAAGTGCTGCAAGAATATATTGGAGTCCTGGAATAGCTGTTTCTTTTCAAATGAAAGTTCGGGAACTGTCCACAATGGCCCACCAAGTAAGGTAATAATATCGCCTAACTTTAGCTTCGATTTATCTGCTAAAGTCCGAAATAGCCCATTTTTCACTCGTGAGTTCGGTTATGTTATTACCAAAACCAGCAATTTTTACCCAATCGGGATACCGCAGGGCGTGAAGGACATTAATATCACAGCCATCGGCAGAGACGGAAAGGCGGTGTCACACGAGGTTAAATAATCAAGCGGGGCTGAAAGGCTCCGCTTCTCGATTGTCAAAATCAAAGTATAAATGAAACAATCATTATTCGTTTAAAGCAAAATGATTGAAAGAATAACGCCTGCCAGGACTACCCAGTAGATTTCTACTTTCAGAAGCAAGACAACAAATGCAGCAATGGCAAGCAATGTGCGCCACAAATCCCAAGGTATCTTCAAAGCGAACAGAACGGTCACAGATAAGAGGAGACCGACGAAGGAGGCAATAACACCGGCGACGGCCTTGTTGAACAATGGGAAAGAACGAAGTTTATCGAAATATGGCGCACCCCCCACTACAATCAGAAAAGACGGCAAAAAAATGCTTATGGTTGCTATTCCCGCACCTAGCAACCCGTAAAGAAGGTAACCTATAAACGTGGCAGTTATCACAATGGGGCCTGGCGTCACCTGTCCCAGTGCAATCCCATCCAGAAACGTCTTACTATCCAGCCAGGAATTAACATTTACCACTTCATGGAACATGAGAGGGACGGAGGCGAAACCACCGCCAAAGGCGAACAAGTCCACTCGAAACATAAGCGCAGCAAGATCGAAAAGCCCGCGGTTCACGAAAAAGAGTACAACGAACCCCACGATGGCAGCACCCAGGATAACAAGCACTGGGCGATATGTGGTGATCCTTCTATCCGGAGGTAAAATATTAGGCGTCTTTTGCTTCAGATACAGCAATAGGCCGGCAACAGCGGCCAGGAGGATCACAAGGAATGGCGACACGCCAAAACCAAATAGTACGGCCGCCACAAGCGCTATCACAGCCGCTTTCCAATTCTTGATATTAGCCCTGCCAAAATTAAGCGCAGCGTTGGCAACTATTGACACTATGATAGCCTGCAAGCCGTTGGATGCCGATATGACCGCCGGAAATTCCCTGTTCTGAACATAAAGCGCAGTTAATACAGTCATGAATATGAACGCAGGCAACCCGAAACCGATATAGGAGACAGCGGCCCCACCTACGCCACGCACTTTCAGTCCCACATAAGCAGCAGCCTGCATGGCCGTGGCCCCCGGTACCATCTGGCAAAGAGCAACGCCGTTATTGAACGAACTATCGTCTATCCATTTTTTTTGCTCGACTGCCATCCTGCGGATATAGGCAATCATGGCGGGACCACCAAATGCAGTGGCCCCTAAGCGAAGGAATGATAGAAATAACCAAGGAAGCGAGGGCGCTTTGTCGGCTGACTCTATTTGCATTGGTTTCAAGGTCAATCTACCACTATATTTATAATAGCAAGACACCCAGATATCTAAAAGACTCGTATCTCGTATTTGGGTATATTATTTTTCAGGCAGAAGATCTTGATATTTTTATTTATCTGTGTGGCATCCACCACTACCGCCACAGGTTTGATCCTTCGAGATAATTGACAAATTCCCTGTGATCAGGCTTTCCACAACCAGTTTAATATCAGGATATGTTGCATCATGATAAACATCAATACCAACTTCGTTGAATGCCGTTAGTGGACGTAAACCAATTCCGCTAACAACCAACGCATTAACTTTATGATTTGACAAGGTATGAACAGGAACAAGACATCCACCTTCTTGATGCTCTTGGTTATTAATAACAGTTACATTGGTGATTTCTCCATTTTTCACATCCACTAAGGTAAATGCATCGCAATGCCCAAAATGTTGCGATCTCTGACCATCCAATCCGCCTTTGCCTACAGATGGAATTGCTATTCTTCCATTTTTCATTCTTTTTCTCCTTTTATTTTTATGTTAAGTTTTTATGTTTTTTGTTCGATCGTGACAGCATCTCTGCCTATCCGATCTCCAGCATCGTGGCAAAGAAGAATCAATTGGCGGCATTTTACATATTGGACACAGAGGGACAGGATCTGCAGGAGAAGTCCACTGTATATCCCATTCATGGCCATTTGAACATATAGGATGTAGTGCCACGGCTTCGTAATTGCCACCATCGATCCTGATAGCCTTCCCATTAAGCATTGCATCCGCTATCTTTTTCCGTGCTGATGCTAGTACTCTTTGAAATGTGGGACGTGAAATGCCCATTTTTTCAGCACATTGCTCCTGCTCCAAGTCTTCAATATCTTTAAGACGTATTGACTCAGCTTCCTCTAAGGAAAGGCAAACTTCAGCCAGGAATCTTAAAGGTATACCAGCCGGTTTAAAGTATTTTATCCCTGGTATAAAAGCCACTTTGCGGCACTTAGTTGGCCTTGACATTGTTTACTGCTTCTCTAATAATTATGGGCATATGCTCACAATTATCATTTTAAACCTGCAAATATATATAGTCAAATTTTGTAGCTTAATAGAAAATTGAATCAATAAATTTATACTATCAAATCATACCTATCAAATGGCGTAAACATTGGGATGTACGTTACTCCGTCTGCTGGAACCAGTCGTTAATTGACCGTTTTTTCGTCGCCCTGTGGCAGCAGCCCTCGAAAGCGTTTATGCTATTATCTGGCGATGTCGAAGCGATCAAGGTTCATCACCTTGGTCCAGGCCGCCACGAAATCCTGGACAAATTTCTTCTGTGCGTCCGCGCTTCCGTAGACCTCGGCCAGAGCCCGGAGCTGGGAGTTCGAACCGAAGATGAGATCGACACGCGTGCCGGTCCACTTGACTTCGCCAGTCTTGCGATCGCGCCCTTCAAACGTGTCCTTAGCATCTGATACCGCCTTCCACTCCGTGCCCACATCAAGCAGGTTCACGAAGAAGTCGTTGGTCAGCGCTTCAGGTTTCTTGGTAAAAACGCCGTGTTTAGTCTGTCCGAAGTTGGTGTTCAGCACGCGCATGCCACCAACGAGCACCGTCATCTCTGGTGCGGTTAGTGTCAGCAATTGCGCCCTGTCGACCAGCAACTCCTCTGCCGATACAGCATATTTGGCTTTGAGGTAGTTACGGAACCCGTCCGCCTTCGGCTCAAGCACGGCGAAAGAGGCTGCATCGGTTTGCTCCTGCGAGGCGTCCATGCGCCCCGGCGTGAAGGGAACCCTCACTTCGTGACCGGCATTCTTCGCCGCTTTCTCAACGCCTGCACAACCGGCCAGAACGATTAGGTCAGCCAGTGAGACCTTCTTGTTGTCTGGCTGCACGCCGTTGAACTCCTTTTGGATTCCCTCGAGGGTCTTGAGCACCTTCGCCAGCTTGGCGGGCTGGTTAACTTCCCAATCCTTTTGCGGCGCCAGACGAATGCGAGCACCGTTTGCACCGCCACGCTTATCGGAGCCGCGGAAGGTGGAAGCCGATGCCCAGGCGGTTGAAACCAGTTCCGAGACAGACAGACCTGAAGCCAGTATCTTGCCCTTGAGGGACGAGATGTCTTTCTCATCGATTAACTTGTGATTCACTGCGGGGATTGGGTCTTGCCAGATGAGCTCTTCCGCAGGAACCTCTGGGCCGAGATAGCGTGAGCACGGGCCCATGTCGCGGTGGGTCAGCTTGAACCACGCCCGGGCGAACGCGTCTGCAAACTGGTCAGGGTTCTCATGGAAGCGCCTTGAAATCTTTTCATAGATAGGGTCAAACCTCAGGGAAAGGTCAGTGGTCAGCATGCCCGGAGCATGATGTTTTGATGGGTCGTGGGCATCCGGCACCGTGCCTGCGCCTGCATCACCTTTCGGCTTCCACTGGTACGCACCGGCCGGGCTCTTTGTCAATTCCCATTCAAAGCCGAACAGGATTCGGAAGAAGTTGTTGCTCCACTTCGTCGGCGTGTTAGTCCATGTGACCTCCAGGCCGCTGCTGATCGTATCTCCTCCTTTGCCGGTGCCGAAGCTGCTTTTCCATCCGAGGCCCTGCTCCTCGATGCTGGCAGCCTCGGGCTCAGGCCCCACATGGGTCGCAGGTCCGGCTCCGTGTGTTTTTCCGAAAGCATGGCCTCCAGCTATAAGGGCTACCGTCTCTTCATCATTCATCGCCATACGGGCAAAGACCTCGCGGATATCCTTAGCTGCGGCAATCGGATCCGGGTTGCCGTTCGGGCCTTCAGGATTGACGTAGATCAGGCCCATCTGCACGGCAGCGAGCGGGTTTTCGAGATCACGTTCGCCGGAGTAGCGCTTGTCATCCAGCCACTTTCCCTCAGAACCCCAGTATACGGATTCGTCCGGTTCCCAGACATCTTCACGACCACCGGCGAACCCGAAGGTCTTGAATCCCATCGACTCCAGGGCGACATTGCCGGTGAGGATCATCAGATCAGCCCAGGAGATTTTCCGGCCATACTTCTGCTTGATTGGCCAAAGCAGACGGCGCGCCTTATCGAGGTTCACGTTGTCAGGCCAGCTATTGAGTGGAGGGAAGCGTTGCTGGCCTGCGCCTGCTCCGCCGCGACCGTCACCCATGCGGTATGTGCCGGCGCTGTGCCATGCCATGCGAATGAATAGAGGCCCGTAGTGGCCAAAGTCCGCCGGCCACCAGTCCTGTGACCTGGTCATCAGTTCACGCAGTTCCTTCTTCACGGCCTCCAGGTCCAAACTCAGAAACTCTTTGGCGTAGTTGAAATCCTCGCCCATCGGGTTGGACTTGGAGGAATGCTGGTGCAGAATTTTGAGATTCAGTTGATTGGGCCACCAGTCCAGGTTCGATGTGCCTCTGCCGGTCACTTGTTTGTTTGCTCCTTTGGTTGGTTGACCGCTCGTAGCCTTGCCTTGCTTCTTCTTTTCCATCACATCCTCCGTATTATCAACTCATTTATTATTTCTTTATCATAACTGTTTTCATGACTGTATCTTTGTCAATCTTCTTGGTGCAGAAGAACCAGTCGTAACATTTGATATCGCCCGTTTTGTCTTCCATCCTATCCTTGGCCACTCCGCATGATCCTGCGGTTGGTACTATCACATCTTCACCAGGCCTCCAGTCCGCCGGACAGGCAATCGAGAAGGCGTCGGCAGTTTGCAACGCTACCACGATCCTGTAGAGCTCATCGAAATTCCTGCCGAGGCTGAGCGGATAGTAAATTATGGTCCTGATGATGCCTTTAGGATCAATCACAAACACAGCGCGGACTGCCTTTGTGCTGCTTTCCCCGGGCTGTATCATCCCATATTTCTTTGCCACCTCCATGGTGATATCCTCGATCAAAGGGAATTTCACTTCCACATTTTTCATGCCCTTGTATTCAATCTTGTCCTTGATCGTGCGCAGCCAGGCAATGTGACTGTAAAGCCCATCGACCGATAAGCCAACAAGCTTACAGTTAACATCGGCAAACTTCTGTTCCATACTGGCAAAAGTCATGAATTCCGATGTACAGACAGGTGTAAAATCCGCCGGGTGACTGAACAAGATTACCCAACTACCAGCATATTGCTTCGGGAAATCTATTTCACCCTGTGTAGTAACAGCTTTAAATGCCGGCGCGTTGTCCCCTATTCTGGGCAGTGTCACAACATTAGATTCTGTGTTCTGTTCCATGATACCCTCCTTAAATATCTAAATTTATTTTATTTGAGCCGCAACAGCTTTATTTAACAAATTCTCTGCCTTGATAAGCTTCTTATATTTTTCCTCAATTTTATTTAAATTCTTCGCAATTACTGCTTTAAGTAGATCCCCCTCAATTTCCGCTACTTCAAGCCTCTCGTAATAGTCCATGGCTTCCTTAAGATGCGCCAACACTATCATACCTGTTAAAAGGGGATGATTGTTGGTAACGTTTGCATCAGGATAACGGGTGCCATGCTCAAGCTCAACCCCTAAACCCTGCCTGAATTCTTCTACCGGTATAGCCATTTTCTTTACGTTAACTATCTGTAGGATAATCTCAGCTTCCTTCTTGGTAACGGCATCGTCCTTTAATATGGACCAGTCCCTTAACCCAATCTCCTTGCATACGCGCTTGACCTCAGCCTTTGATACATATTCTGGAATTTTCATATAAATACCCTCCTCATTTTGTTTATTTTCAATTTATGTTCAATTACTGTTCTTATTTTTTATTACTTTTTTACTAAGCCTGGTACGCATTTATTGCATAATCCACGAAATTCCAGTTGGTGATGAGTGATCTTGAAGCCGGTTTTCTTGGCAAACTTCGCATTCAGTCCGGTTTCAACAGGTTCATTCAGATCAAAAATCCGTCCACATTTCTCACATATGAAATGATAGTGATTGTCCTGCCTTATTTCGTATCTTCCAACAACCCCATCCACGTTCAGTTCAAGTATCGCTCCTTCCTCTTTTAATACATTTAGATTTCGATATACCGTTCCTTTACTTATGTGTGGCAGCTTTTTACGGACTTCATCATAAATCCAGTCGGCAGAAGGATGTATCCTGACTCCCTTAAGCACTTCCAGAATAGTCATCCTCTGCTTAGTTTTCCTTCTGACCATATTAGTAATAAATCCTAATAACATAACGTTAGCAATTTTTAATGAGATAGTCAAAATTGAAGCTAAATCAATGAAGCGTTGTCAGCAACCGATTTGGATATTTGGTGACGTCAGATGATAATATGCAACTGCATCAGGGACATTGAAGATTAGTCATTTAATTCACCTGTAAGTAGTTGTTGGAGTGCCGGAATAAGCTTCTTACTCTCAAACAGGAGTTCGGGAACTGTCCAGAATGCCCCACCATAAAGAACTGACAATTTGTAGATCTTATTTGTGCAGACCGTAACAATATCAACTTGTTACTAAGCCCATTTACTACCCGCTAAAACCCACCTGCAACTCTATACATATTCTCATAGGCCCGGGCGAAATCCGGGTCTTCTTTTGCGAACGTATCTTTCAAATCACCCATTCTCTGAACAAACTGGCGGCTATCCCTATTCCTGACCAGCTCAGCCCAATCTTCTGCTTTGTTCTGAAACAGTTTGTGGATTTCACCCATGTGGGGCAGGTTGGCCTGGAGCGAAGCATAAAAGCCGGGGTCCTCGGAAACCACGCTCTCTGCTAAGGTTAAAAGCATCCTGTATGTGGTGCCGCCTATTTCTGACGCTTTTTTTAGACTGTCCAGGCTCACCAGCGTGTCGGCCGTGACCAGTGCAATGAAATGTGACAGGCCGAGGACAATGCTCATCATTTCATCGTGTTCTGCGGGGGTCATAACGATAACCCTGGCACCTTTGGCTTCTAAATACTGACCTGTCTTGCGGGCAAGGTCTGCCTCCCGCTCGCCGGTCGGCGTCAGGACAAAGCGTTGGCCATTGCTGCTACTGGCTCCTGGCCCGAACATCGGGTGCGTTCCCAGCACGGTCCCCTTCTTTATATATCTGTGCATGATCTCCACGGGCATTACCTTGACCGATGTTATATCGAATATAAGCTGACCAGGGCGTATGAACGGAGCTATCTCCTTGACCGCGCTCTCAAAACTGTCTATGGGAACCGAGAGCACGACTACGTCCGAACTGCTGACGGCCTCCGCGATGGTCGCTGCCTTGATGCCAAGCTGCCCCGCGGCTTGTGCCAGTTTATTCTCGTCCCGGCCAGATATCACCACCTGCTTGCCATCATCGTGCAGGAACCCGGCAAGCCAGCGTCCCATTTTCCCGTAACCGCCTATTATAGCTATTTTCACCGTTTTATCTTGCTCATTGCGTTTTAGCCTTCGGGTAGGAACCCAGGACCTTTAAAAACAGGCACGTCCTTTCAAGCTCTTCCAGCGCTTCCAAGACTATCTTATCCTGCCGGTGCCCCTCGAAATCAAGGTAGAAGTTGTACTCCCACGGTTTTTGCCTGGTCGGCCTGGACTCGATCTTGGTCAGGTTGATATTGCGGTCGGCGAACACTTTCAGCGACTCATGCAGAGTGCCCGGCCTGTGCCTTAGCAGAAATACTATGGATGTCTTGTCGTTGCCCGTAGGTGCCGCATCTTGCTTCGAGATTATAAAAAACCTGGTTGTGTTTTTCGGATTATCCTCGATCTCCCTGGCGATGATTTTCATCCCGTAGATCTCAGCCGCCCTGGCGCTGGCAACAGCCGCCCCGTCCAGGATACTCTTCTCCTTGATCATCTTTACACTGCCGGCTGTATCATAAGTCGGAATGAGCTCGCAGCCCAGCCGCCTCAGGAAGCCCTGACACTGGGCCAGCGCCTGCGGGTGGGAGTATATCTTCTTGATGGAGTCCAGCCCCGCCCCCTTGTTCGCTATGAGGCAGTGTGAAACCCTGAGCTGTGTTTCCCCGCAGACCATGACGTCGGAATCCAGGAGCAAATCGTAAACCCGGCTTATGCTCCCTTCCTGGGAGTTCTCAACGGGGACGATGCCGTAGGGCAGCTTGCCTTCCTGGACGTCTTTGAAGACATCGTCGAGCGTCTCGCAGGGACTGGTTACGACAGCTGGGCCAAAGAAGCCCGTGGCGGCCTCCTCGCTGTAGGCGCCGGCCTCCCCCTGGAAAGCGACCTCGGCGCCCTGCATGCCCCTGGAGGTGTTTATTATCTGCCTGTAGATACCGGCTATATCTTCCTGATTAACCCCTTCGCTGAGGGCAACCGCTTTGACTTTGTTAAGCACCTCCTCCTCCCGCGCCTTATCCTCAATATGTCTGCCATTTTTTCGTTTCTCTTTGCCTATCTCTTCGGCCATCTTCAATCGCTCGGCCAGCAGCCTGACTATCCCGGCGTCGATAGCGTCTATCCTGTCTCTAAAATCACGCAACCTCATTTTATTACCTCCGGTATCAGGCCAGCCCTCGTGGCAAAATCACACAGGGTTATAGCCATCATCGACTCCACCACCGGAACGGCACGTGGTACGATGCAGCTGTCATGCCTTCCTTTTACCGATAAATCCACGCTCTCTTCGCTCTTGATGTTGGCTGATTTCTGGCTTTTAGCTATGGATGCAGTGGGCTTGAATGCCACCCTGGCCATTAGCGGCATGCCGTTGCTTATCCCGCCCGATATGCCGCCGGCATTGTTGGTCAGGGTGACGATATTATGCTTTTTAACGGCGAACGGGTCGTTATGCTCTGACCCCCGCATCGCGGCGGCCGGGAACCCGGCGCCGAACTCAACCCCCTTTACCGCTGGTATGGCGAAGAAGGCCTTCGCCAGGTCTCCTTCCAGTGTGTCAAAAACGGGCTCTCCCAGGCCCGGGGGCACATTCAAGGCCAGCGCTTCCACGATGCCTCCGATGCTGTCTCCTTCCTTTTTAACCTTTTCAATAAGCCTGATCATCTCCCCGGCCGCCTTCAGGTCGGCGCATCTGACAGGGTTTCTCTCGATGTTCCTTTTTATGGCTGAGATCGCCTTTGGAGCAGCCTTAACGCTGCCGATCTGGACTGTGTGGGCCAGCACCTCTACTCCGATAACGTTGAGTAGCTTCCTGGCAATGGCACCTGCCATTACAAAACCCGCCGTGATCCTGCCGGAGAACCTGCCGCCGCCGCGGTAATCGTTGTATCCTCCGTATTTTACGAAGGCCGTGTAGTCGGCATGCCCCGGCCTGGGAATGAATCTCATTTTCCGGTACTCGGTTGAATCCACATCTCTGTTCCATACCGCCAGACAGACGGGAGCACCGGTTGTAAATCCGTTGAAAATACCGGAAAGGATCTCAACTTTATCATCTTCCTGCCGGCCGGTTGATCCGATACTTGCTTCAGGCCTTCTTCTATCCAGCCCTTTCTGGATAGCATCCGCTGTCAAAGGTAGTCCTGCAGGGCAGCCGTCGACGACGACTCCCACGCAATTGCCGTGGCTTTCGCCAAAGCTGGTTACGACGAAGAGCTTACCGAAGCTATTTCCCATGTAAATTCACATCTCCTCCCAGGCTTTTCAGCGTGTCCCAGAACCGCGGGTATGTCTTGGAAACACACTCAGCGCCCTCTATGATGGTTTCCCCGGCCAATATACTTGGAATGCTGAAGGCCATGGCTATCCTGTGGTCGCCCTTTGAGTCTATGATAGCACCTTTTGGACTGGCTCCTTTGATAGTCAGCCTGTCCGCCTCCTCTTTAACTTCAATATTCATCCTTTGCAGCCCCTCTTTCACCGCTGCCACCCTGTCCGATTCCTTCAGCCTTGCCCTGCTGATCCCCGTGAACTCGCTGATACCATCCGCAGCGGCTGCCAGCACCGCCACCGTCGGTAAAAGATCTATGCAATCTGACAGATCCGCCTTGACGGCCTTTAGATTCGATTTTTTCACAGTAATCAAATCTTGTCCCATATGTATAGAAGCCCCCATGTTTTTTAAAAGGTTCAATATCTCCCTGTCGCCCTGCCGGCTTTCTGGATTTAAGTTCACCACTTCTATTTCGCCGGCAACGGCGCCCAGCGCCAGCAGGTAAGAGGCCGATGACCAGTCTCCCTCTACCGTGTATCTGGCCGGCTTATATGCCTGGCGTTCAACTGCGAATCTCGTCATGTCCGGGGCTAATCCCACCTTTGCCCCAAAGCTCTGCATGCAATCGAGGGTCATCAGGATATAGGGTTTTGACTTCAGGGGTGTGGTTAACCTGATGGTCATTCCATCCTCGGTAAGTGGAGAGATGAATAAGATTGCCGATATGAACTGGGAGCTGATATCGCCGGGCAATTCGACTGTCCCGCCTTTCAAATGTCTTCCTTCTACGATCACCGCTGCCGCATCGCCCGGGGAAGAGCAATTTACGCCTAACCGTTGCAGAGCCTGAATTAAAGGCTTAACCGGTCGCTTTGAGAGCGATGGGCCTGCGGTCAGCCTGCATCTGCCGGGTATCAGGGAACAGATGGCCGTCATGAAACGCAGCGTCCCCGCCGAGTCTCTGCAGAATAGATCTGAATCCGGCTGGTGGAAAAGGCCGCCGCTGACCAGCCACGAACCGGCATCCTGTTGTATGCCGACACCGATTTTCTCCAGCACCTCCCGGGCAGCTTCGGTATCATCGGAGATCAACGGCCGTGATATCTCGCTCTGGCCGCTTGCCAGTGCAGCGCACATCAGACCGCGCAGGGTATAGCTCTTCGAGGAAGGCGCTTCCGCCCTGCCTTTTAGGCTACTTTTTGATATTAACGCTCTCATGTTCTGACAACTTCTGTATAATCCGATTTACAACTGATTCAATGCTTAACCCGGACGTATTGATTCTGATGTCCGCGGCCCGCTCGTATAGCGGCCTACGGAACTTCAAAAGCTCCCCGATGGCCGAAGCAGGGTCGGCGACTTCGAGGAGCGGACGTTTCTCTCCGCCTTTCCTTACCCGCTTCAATATGACCGATGGCGCTGCCTCCAGGTAAGTGATCGTAGAGTTTCGCCTCAGGCGGTCCATATTGATTTGATTCAGGACTATGCCGCCGCCGCAGGCTATAACAGCGTTCTCCTTATGCGAGGCTTCCCTGGCGGCCTCTATCTCGAGTTCGCGAAAGGTCACCTCATCATCCTGCTGGAATATCTCCATTACGGACTTTCCAGCCTTCTTTTTTATCAGGGAATCCAGTTCGATGAATTCCCTGTGCAGTCTTTCAGCCAGGGCCTTGCCCGCGACCGTCTTGCCGGCGCCCATGAATCCTATTAAAACTATATTACTTTTCATACCTTTTAAGTGCCCTGGCCGCTTCCCTTCTCATTAATTCTAGCGGCGGCCTGAGTCCTGTCCACTTCTCAAATGCAAGCGCCCCCTGCCATACCAGCATATTAAGCCCGCTCACGGTCCTGGCGCCGGCTTTCTCCGCCTCTGCCAGCAATCTTGTCTTAACCGGATTGTATACGATATCTACAACGGTAAGCCGGGGTCTTATCAGATCTCCTGCGACCGGTGTGCTGTCAACATCGGGATTCATACCCATGCTGGTTGTATTGACCAGGATATCCGCCCTTTCCAGCGCTTCGACCAGGTTTTTCCTGTCGAGTTCCAGAGCTGCAACCGTGACCGCGAAGTTCTTTGAAATTTCGACGGCCAGGACTGCTGCACTGGCAGGTGTCCTGTTAAGGATCGTCAAGTCTGCGCATCTGCCGGCAAGGGCAAATGATATCGCCCTTGAAGCTCCGCCGGCACCCAGTATGACTATTTTCTTTCCTTCCGTTTCAATGCCCTGTTCGAGCATGGCCTGCAGGAACCCGTCGGCATCCGTGTTGTAGCCTTTCCAAAGACCTTCATCGTTGACGATCACGTTGACGGCACCGATCTTCTCAGCCAGAGGGTCAAGTTCATCCAGGAGCGGTATGATCTCGACCTTGTGCGGTATAGTGACATTCAACCCCCTGATGTTCAGTGCCCTCGCGCCCTCAACGGCGCTGGCAAGGTCGTTCTTCCTTACTTTGAAGGGCACGTACACGTAGTTAATGCCCAGCGATTTGAAAGCCGCGTTGTGCATGGCCGGTGACACTGTATGCTCCACAGGGTCACCTATGACCCCGCATAACCTGGTCTGCCCGGATATTTCCCGCATTGTCATAATTTAATCCGCCTGTAGATATTGCGCATTTCTTCTGCCGTGATCTGGCCGGGGGCAGACTCGCTGCCCTCCTTGATCGATGCGTAGGTAAAGTAGCCTCCAGCCAGCGGAGACAGGATGCGGCTTACTATACCGGCAGCGCCCATAGCAAATGATACCACCTTGGCAGCGGGGAACGACGCAATCAGCTTGAGGACGGTGATATTATCCTCGAACTTCCTGGCCGTCGTGACGATTTTGCATATATCGGCGCCTTCTGCCAGCTGTCGCTGGACTATTTTGGATAGATTTTTCGGGGATTGGGTACTTTCCCAATCATGAAATGAGATAAGCAATTTCGCCTTATTTTTAATCATCGGCCGGATGTACTCCAGTCCTTTAGCACCCAGCTCAATATCGATTATTTCTGCCCCCATTTCCGCCGCTTTGATAAGCTCGCTGATCCTCTTTTTCTCGCTCCCTCTCCATTTTCCTCCATCGGCAATGTTTCTGTTCGAGGCTATCCACGGTTTATGCAAGTTCTCTATGACCTGTGGCCAGCCGCTGCCAATCAAATCTATGCGTACTTCGAAGAGGTCGACGACCTGCTCTACCTTGTTCAAGCTGTCAAGGTCTGTGTCCACTATCACAGCGCAGATCTTAGGCCTCTTCATCAATGCTCTCCAGTACCTGCCTGACCAGGGGCAGGCCAACGCTATCGGATATAAAGACTTTTCCTATGGACCGGGGCAGTATAAACCTTATCTTGCCCTCCGAGATTTTCTTGTCATGCTCCATGGCTTCGATCAGCCTGCCTGTATCAAGTCCGGGGACTTTCGTTGGCAGGCCTGCCCCGGCGATGAGGCGCTTCAGTCTGCTTAAATCATTAGTGCTGAACGTACCGAGTTTGCTGGCGATCCGGGCTGCTGCCACCATGCCGATGGCGACGGCCTGCCCGTGACTTATGCCGAAATCCGATGCCGATTCGACGGCATGCCCTACAGTATGACCGAAGTTCAGGATGTTCCTCAGTCCAGTGTCCTTCTCGTCCTTTTCGACTATACGCGCCTTGATTATGGCTGATTTTACGGTAATTTCCTCAAGTGCATCCATATCGAGGGACATTATTTTCTCAATGTTCTTTTCAAGGTAGCTGAAAAATGTGTTGTCTCCGATGACGGCATATTTGATTACCTCGGCGAGGCCATTGCTGAGCTCCCCGGCTGGGAGGGTCCTGAGGGTGGCAGTATCGGCGACGACCAGCACAGGCTGATAAAAGACACCTATGTTGTTTTTGATCCGGCCGTGGTCGACGGCAACTTTGCCGCCTATGCTGCTGTCAACCTGGGCCAACAGGGTGGTGGGTACGTGCACCAGTGGCAATCCGCGCATGTAAGTGGCGGCTACAAACCCCGCCAGATCGCCGATGACTCCGCCTCCCAGAGCTAAAATGGGAGTGGACCTCTCCGCACGATGTCCTGCAAGTTCGCTGTAGAGCCTCCCCGCAGTCTCCAGGGATTTCTGGTCTTCACCATCCGGCACAATCAGCACGGCCGGTTTAAATCCTTCCCGGACAAGTTCCTGTTTGAGTGACTCCATGTGGAGGCTTTCCACCACGGGGTTAGTGATTATAACAACTTTATCGCCTGGCGCTATTTCCCTGAGCCATTTACCCAGTTGCGGCAGTATATTCCCACCTATGCGGATTTCATAGCTGCGGCTGCCAAGTCTTACCCTTACATTCGTCAATTGGTGTCCCCCGCCTTATTTATCTTGATCCTTTCTCGACGCAACCATGTGGTGAATTTCCCTGCAGGCTTTAATTATATCCTGAAGCTCGTCCGGAGTAATGGTCTGACGGCCGTCTACGATCGCCTCCTGCGGATCGTAATGTACCTCGATCATCAGTCCGTCGGCCCCGGCAGCGATAGCGGCGCAGCTCATGTTGAATATAAGATCGCTGCGTCCCGTGCCGTGGCTCGGATCGACTATCACGGGCAGGTAGGTCTCTTTCTTAATTGCCGGCACTGAGGCCAGGTCGAGGGTGTATCTCGTATACTCCCTGCCCTTGCCGATCGGCACGATGCCGCGCTCGCAAAGGATTATATCTTTGTTCCCTTCGGCGGCGATATATTCGGCGAAAGATAGCAACTCCTCGATTCCGGCGCCGAAATGCCTTTTCAGCAGGATAGGCTTGTTCTTTCTTCCTGCTTTTGAAAGCAGGTCCTGGTTGTACATGTTCCTGGAGCCTATCTGAAGGATATCGACGTACTCGGCTGCAATGTCCACGTGCTCCTCTCCCCTGACTTCGGTCACCACCGGCAATCCAAATTCCCTGCCGGCATCTCTCATCCATTTCAAAGCCGTCTCAGCGCTTTTATGGTCGATGCCCCCCAGGCCCTGGAAGGAATGCACCGAGCTTCTGGGCTTGAAGATGCCTCCTCTCAAGATGTGGGCACCGGCTTTTTTAACCGCCTCGGCGATCCTGAATAGCTGCTTTTTGTTCTCCACTGCGCAGGGGCCCGCCATGATTACCGGTTCGCCGTTGCCGAGGTTAATATTACCTATCTGGATGGTCTTGTGGAAATATTTTACCCCTTCGGCAGCCCGGGCATACTCTTTGCTGATGAGTTTATAGGGAATCTCAATTTTAATAACTTCCTTAACGCCGGGAAGGACGGCGAAATGATCGAAAGGTATTTTCCTCTCATCGCCGACGAGTCCGATGACTGTCCTGAACTCCCCGCGGGAGACATCGGCTTTCAGGCCGTAGTGCTTTATTTCCTTAATCACGCGTTTTACCTCCTCGTCTGTGGCTCCTACTTTCATGATCAGCATTTTTATTAACCTCCGTTGTAGATTTGATGGGGAAAAAAGAAGAACCCTCCGCTTGGGAGGGTTCTTGTGGTCTTTTCTTAAATCGGTTTTATGGGTTAGAAACTACATGTGTTGCACAGCCCCCCAAGCAGATTGCCGGGCGTAAAATAATAAAAGTAATACGCGTAAAAGCTCCGGGGTACTATGCAGTTAACCATATTCAATATCTCAAACTTAGGTGTTATATAAATTAACATAAAATAAACAGGCTGTCAAAAAAAGTACCTCTGAGGATCGACGAGGAGCCTGGTAACCTTGCCTTTCCCATCTTCCGCAGGTGATTCCATGAAATATACTTATAACTCGCCTGCCAGGAATATCATTCATGGCGAGTGGCAATCATGCTTTGCTTACGAGGGAATCAAGGCGCTGGGAGTGATCGACCGATATGAATGCGGTATAATGGACCGCATTGAGACGTGGTGGAATACCCTGGGCGTAAAATATGAGGTTGAACCCAGGGTCACAGGCTGTATGATGCACACCGACGGCAGGTGCTACCGGGACTACAGGTTTTTCTTTGATAAATAAACATAATCAGAAGGAAATAAATGGCCGTAAGTGAAGATACTTGGAAACTAGTGCAGAAACACCTGGGTTACAATGATGAGGAAATGAAGATATTTCGCGCAGATCCCAGGAATGAAGATGCTTTATTCAAAGGGGCTGCCATGCTGAATAAAACGATTATTGCTGAAGTTGTAGAATCACATGGTTGTGACAGCGGGCACAAAGTCGGCGATAAGTTCTATTTCGATGGTCGCGGCCTCAGCCTTTTGACCAGGCTATGCCCGGGCAGAATTTGTATTTTTGCATTGCATGCAGTTGCCCTGGCAATGCCTGCATTTAGTGAGCTTTTTTATGCCGGCATTGATCCTAACGAGATGAGGTTCAGGCGTTTCGGTTGCCCCGATGTCGGTATAAAATGTGGTGGCTGGGGGCATATCGTCATGGAAGTAAGGATGGAGGCGCGAAAAAAGGCTGCGTGAATGTGTTTGTTCAGCAATTGAATATTGAGAGGTGGAAAAATGCGTGACACTGCTAAAAAAATAGGCTATTTTTGCTCGCTGGTGCCGGAGGAGATCATCGTGGCTGCCGGCATGAGACCGGTGCGTGTGGCCGGGAAAACGGATGCGGTTTCAACAGCCGATGCCTATCTGTATCCCAACCTGTGCCCGTATATTAAAAATGTATTTGTCACGGCACTCGATGGCGGAACGAAGGATCTGGATGGGGTGGTCTTTGCCAGGTCGTGCGACGGCATGCGCAGGATGCACGATACCTGGAAAGCGTATGTGAATACGAAGTTCATTTATATGCTGGAAGTTCCCAAGAACAAAGATGAACAGGCCATACAATATTACGCCTCCCAGCTTCGTGATTTTGCCAGGTCGCTGGGCCAGGCATTCGGTATGAAAATTAAAACCGAATCTTTAAATAAAGCTACTAAATCAACCATTGGCCTGCGGCGCTTGATGCAGAGCGTCTACGACTTACAGAAAAAGTCACCTCTCCCGGTAAAAGGCAGCGAGCTGTTTGAGGCCGGGCTCAGCGCAATCGGTGAAGATCGAAAGATAGCTTTAGAAAAAATAAATAATGTCTATAAAAGAGCAAAGGCTATTGAATCCCCTAAAGGAAAAGCAAAGAAGGTGCGCATCCTGATTAGCGGCAATGTCATGGATAGGCCGGACCTGTTCAATATTGTCGAGGAGGCCGGGGCCGATGTGCCAGCCGCCGACCTGTGTACTGCTTCAAGGTATTTCGACCGCAGGGTTGAAGAAGGGGGCGACCCTTTCCTTGCACTGGCACGGGCGTATCTCGGCGCTCCCCACTGCTCCCGGACTGCGACCCCTGGTGAGAGGCTGGCTGAGACCAGGGAAATAGTGAAGGCATACTCAATCGATGGGGTTATCCTGACCTCATTAAAATTTTGCGACTACCATCTCTACGATATCCCCTATATCAGCAAGAACCTCACGGCAGAAGGAATCCCTGTTTTATTCCTGGAAAACGATTATACCTTCAGCAACAGGAGCCAGTTGAAAACCCGTGTGGAAGCTTTTATCGAGATATTAAACCAGTAAGAAGGTGAAGCGATGTTAAAAAAATATTATGAAGATATGAAAAGCGGCCTGGAAGCCTTTTATAAGCAGAAGCCACGTGCCTGGACCAGGATGAATATCGAGCTGGCATCTAATTTTATTGAGGCGTTCAAGGACGACGTAAATGTCGTCTGGACTTCATATTATTCCTTCCCTATGGAGCTTCTGGCAGCTTTTGATGTGGTACCCTTTGATTTCGAGATTGCTACCAATGTCTTACCCACGACTGATGCGGACGGCAGCGTCAACATCATGTCCAGAGCCGAAGAGGAAGGTTATTCAACGGACGTTTGCTCATTTCATCGCCTGGCTATGGCATGCTACTTACTTGGATATATGCCCAGAGCTGATCTCATGCTAAACTCGACCTATTTCTGCGATGGCAAGGCAAAGCTCAACCAGGTGCTGGCTCAATATTCCGGCGGTGAATCAATTACGCTGGACGTGCCTAACAAAATCAACGAGGAATCTATTAATTACGTATCTTCACAACTGCAATATATTGTACATAAGCTTGAAGAAGTAACCGGCCAGAAGCTGGACAGGGAGCGTCTGCGCGAGTGTATTAGAACCTCTAACCGCGCTCGCAAAATCTATCAGCGGCTGGCGGATTTGCAGAAAACCAAGCCTTTCGCCTGGAACGGTTCCCAGTTGATTAAAATATCAATATTCGGGAACATGCTGGCTGGAAAAAATATCCAGGAACAAATATATCAGCAGCTTGTGAATGAGTGGCAGAATAAGCTGGAGGGTGGTAATTTAATACCCGAGCAATACCGCGTATTGTGGCTGGCATGGGACCCAACGCAACCGACAAATATCAACGAAATATTCAGAAAGAACGGGGTGAGTATAGTGATGTCGGAGCTGGCCAGGAATTACTGGGGCGAGCTGGATGAACAGCAGCCATTTGAAAGTCTGGCGCTGTGGAGCCTGAAAAATCCCTATGTCGGTCCCATCGACCAGAGGCTAAGTGGAATCACTCAAATGGTAGATGAATACAATATAGACGGCGTTGTTCATTTTTCAGCCGATGCCTGCCGCCATTCATGCGCCGCCCAGAGGATGATAGGAGATGCAATGGAAAAACTGGGCAAACCGTTCCTGGTGCTCGACGGCGATATGAGCGACAAACGTAAATACTCACCGGAAAGGACTCAGTTCCTCTTAGAGAACTTCATCGGAGTTATGGCCGCCCGGAAATAAACATGGCTCTTTACCGCGTTACCTGGCTGCCTGCGGCTCCAGGATCAAAACCTGCGTAAGCTCTAATGCCGAAAGATAATGCGCCGGTCATGATGGCGACGAAGGCACCCTCATCGTCGCGGAAGGTGCGCCAGGCGTCATGGAGTTCGAGAGCGGTATCTGCGCTGAGACAGTGATGCACCCTATTTTTCTGCAACAGAAGATGTTTGTGAGATTGTATCAGTTTTAAAGGCCAGCAGCTACGATATTTATTGTCAACAATATAAGGAGCGGTTTTCTGAATCAGTGAAAATGCAACCTTTTTGCAACCGATGCGTTAACATAGGGATAATATTTATATTGATTCGATATGGCAATAGACAGCCTGAAAGAAGAAGAGGCCTTAGTTAAAAGGGCGCAGCGCAGCCCGGAAGCCTTCGGCGAGCTTTACGAGATTTATTACCAGAAGATCTTCAATTTCTCACTGAAGAGGACTGCCAACGTACAGCTCGCCCTTGACATAACATCAGTTACCTTCCTGAAAGCTTTTAAAGAGATAAGGAAATTCCGCTGGCGGGACATACCCTTTGCTGCCTGGCTGTACCGGATCGCCAATAATGAAATCAACGACCATTTCCGCAGGGATGGGAGGCGCATGGTAAGGCTGGAAGAGATAGAGGACCTGGTAGATACCAACGATTTCGCGGAAGAAATTGAAGAAGCAGAAGAAGAGCTTAAAAGGCACCGGGAATTCCTGCAGTTGCACCAGAAAATCGCGGAGCTTCCTTCAATATATCAGGAGGTTATCGTCCTCAAGTTTTTCGAGAAGAAGAAGATCAGGGAGATGGTGAAGATCCTGGGCAAGAAGGAAGGTACCATCAAGTCCCTGCTGCACCGCGGGCTGGATAAATTGAGAGAGCAGCTGCGGTAATGCAACCTTTTACCACCGGAGAGCATTATATATATTGAAAGAGGCATGATAAATCTCATGAAAAAGGAAGAGCTGGTTAGAAGGCTAGTGCAGGTAGAAATACCGGTGCTGCTGGTGAAAACCCACCGTGAGCAGCTTAAAAGGGCGCTGCTTGAAGCGCCGCACTACAGCCCTGCCAGGGGAAAGCCGTCCCCGGTTGATTCGATAGGCCGGGTATTTGGCGACTTTTGGGACTGGCTCAGGGCACCGGCATGGAGGGCTGCCGCGGTAAGCGCAGTGGCCATTTTCATGGTTGCTGCCGTGCTTGCAGTAACTTTCTATATGGTCAGTCCGTCGCCGGCCGTGGTTGCTGCTGATGTCGTGAAGAAGGACCCACATGTCCAGCGGACGCTTAGCGGCAGCGGTGAAATCATTATTGTGAAAGTTGAAGTAAGAGACGGGATGGCAAACGTAGTATGTGGCAGAGGGATGGGCGATTTCGTGGAAGCGGACGTTGATATTATCGGCAGGGCAGTTATCAGCACGAGACGTTTTGAAGGCATTTTCCTGCCGGAGCTGCCGTTACAGGCTCAGGACGATGCTGTGAAAATAGCAAAATCGGATCCGAAGGTCAAGGCTGTTGTCGACAGGGGAGGCACGATAGGCAAGGTATTCCCCATCTTTTCCTCGATTTCCAGCGTCACTATCGTCAATGGCAGCCTTGTTAAAGTAACCCCCATTTCCTCACAGGCAGTTGTGCCGATTTACCATGACGACAAAACCCTGCTGGTCCAGGTTAATCTGGATGAGAAAAGGACAGAGCGCATAATCGAGCCTCAATTCCTGGTGTACTTTGATCTGAATCGCGCTAAGAAGCTTTAAGTACTCTTTATCGAACCAGGTAAACAAGTTAAAGGAGGATTAATATGTCTTTGTTAAAAAAGTCATTAGCAGTCAGGCGACATGCCTGGATGATTTCAGCAGCCTTGTTTTTAGCCGTAGCTTTGCTCCTTGCGGGCTGTAGCCAGGCTGCGGTCACCACTCAGAAACCACCGCAGACCATTATGGTTCCCGGCACCTCGGTCCAGTTACAGGTATCGCCTCTGTACGACGAAAGCACGGCTGTGTCTCTGTATGAGCAGTGTATGCCTGGCGTAGTAGAGGTGGATTCTACCATTGATGCAGTACCCAAGCTTCCAGCCCCCTTCAATCTGCAAATACCGAAGCAGAGGGGACAGGGTTCGGGTTTCATCATCGATGACCAGGGACACATACTTACCAACAACCACGTGGTCGACAAGGCATCTAACGTGAAGGTCGTATTAAACGACGGAACCCGGCTTGATGCCAGGGTGGTAGGTACTGATCGGAATAACGACCTGGCGCTGCTACAGGTGGATGCAGCAAAGCTGACTAACGCAGTATACCTGCCGCTGGCTGACTCGGATAAAGTAAAACCGGGACAGATGGCGGTGGCGCTCGGCTCGCCTTTCGGTTTGCAAGGGTCGATAACGGTCGGTGTTGTTAGCGGTGTCGGCAGGTCGATTGCCGGTACGACGGAGCGCCATATGGCCAATATCATTCAGACTGACGCAGCCATTAATCCGGGCAATTCTGGCGGTCCATTGCTCAATTCAGGGGGCGAAGTCATCGGCATTAACACGGCGATTGAAGCCGCAGCCAATGGGGTGGGTTTTGCTGTGCCGATCAACACTGCAAAGGCTATTATCCCTGAGATGCTCAAAGGCGGCAATGTTAAGACGGCATGGTTGGGAATCGAGGGAATGGCTATCAGCCAGGAATTGGCAGCCAAGCTGAAGCTACCCGTGGAAAAAGGAGTTTATGTTGTAGGTATTGTTGCAGGCAGCCCTGCCGAGAAAGCAGGTTTAGTAGATGGCGGCAGGAATAACCAGAATGAGCCGACCAGCGGTGGCGACATTATAACGGCTGTGGATAATGCGCAGGTGGGGAAGGTTGAAGATTTAATAGCCTACTTTAACGCTAAAAAACCGGGTGATAGAGTAAACCTTACAGTCTTGAGAGGCTCTGAAAAGATATCGGTTACGGCCGAGCTTGGTGAATGGCCGGAACAATTATCCACCTCCTTTAAACCGGGGCCGAATGAGAACAATTTCGACTTCGGCCCCTTCCAGTTCCGCTGGAAATAGCCTTACAGGGTATACCCTGCGATTATGTCATTGCGGGCATAAATATTGGAAAAAGTTGCTGGACATTTTCATAACTAGTACATTCTGAGAGTGTTTTTCTATAAAATGTGGTTATTTAAGTGTTAATCATTCAATTGGTTCAATGATTGAGGTTATTAAGATGTATAAAAAAGATGCCCCCGATGCGGATCAGGTGCCGTTAAACGCTACGGAACAGATTCATTACACAAGCAGCGATTTCATTGTTTGCAATGTCATCGAACATTTATCTGGAAAGCGAAGTACAACAGCATTGCGCGGCGTCAGCATTGGTTCAAATTGTGGATCACTGAGAGCTGTTCTGTCAGGCTGCTTTGCAGACTGTCTGGCTACAGCGCATACAAAATCAATGGCATAAAGAACTACTGGCTAGGACAAGCTCCGAAGGAAGATATTGATTACTCAAAAGTACGGTACGCAATTTATGATGCCACCTATTTTCACAAGGATGGATGTCTGCTTAATCTCATGAACGCAACAAATCAAAAGATCATTGCGCACACCTACGTGCAAAAAGAAAACTTCAAGGATTCATACAACTGGTTTATCAACCTGAGACACCAGGGATTGAATCCTGTGTTTCTGACAACAGATGGCGAGCGTTCAATCACCCGTGCCATTAAACTGGTGTGGCCGGGCGTGAAACTCCAGCGATGCTTATATCACCTACAACATGAAGGCATGCGCTGGCTAAGAACATATCCCAAAACTGAGGCAGGAAAAGAATTACGCGCCATCCTTTCAACACTCAGCAGAATCAAGACTCTCCAAGAACGGGATACATTCGTTCAGATATACACTAATTGGGTCAGAAAATACGGGGAATTTGTCTCATTGCTACCACGCACAGCCATTGCATTCAAAGATTTGCAGCGCACCATGGTGTTAATCAACAATGCCCTACCCGATATGTTCCACTATCTCATAGACAGCAATGTACCCTCGACAACCAACGCATTGGAAGGTTTTCATTCGCGACTCAAGGCAGACTATCAGCGCCACCGAGGCTTAACAAAAGAACACAGAGTTCAGTATATTCGTTGGTATTGTTATTACCAAAATGGTCCATATTAGCAACTGTTTTGAACTATTATGCCCATTGCGAGG